>JAEIGA010006111.1_pt1 | contig 18337 bp, 15 predicted proteins | sample 9270691 | NCBI WGS metagenome assembly JAEIGA01 (sample SAMN17057246, study PRJNA624740) | gut metagenome | biome: biome; isolation source: fecal sample | host: Bos grunniens | place: China: Xizang | collected 2019
ACAGAATACAAAATCGACTGGTCCACAGAAACTGCGGGGCTTACGGAAAGGAGGCCATTCATTTTTGCATTGATAAAATCTAGGGCATCCTTTTGTGGCAAAAGGCTATTGTAAATCGCTTCATCAACATTGCCCTTCTCCTTAACCTCATGGACAACAGCCAGACTTTCAGGCTTTGTCAAACCTTCTTCAAATCGCATTTCATACCAGTTACCTGTCTTGCTTTTGAAATAATAGGATTGCAGGTGAGAAAAAGCCTCTTGACCTGGAGACACTTGGCAGGGTATACGGAGTGTTTCACTACCTGTTGTCTTATCAAGAATCACCAAGGAAGGTTTGGCATCGATAAAAACTACTCTATCGTAAAAATCAGCGGCAGGTGACACCACTGGATACTCGTTCTGATAGGACCAAATGGGTTCACCATATACTTCTGAATCTGATGCAATTTCAGTATCCCCTTCAGACTCTGACTCTGTTACGATGGGGAAAAGCTCCACATTATAGGCTTTGCTTTGAGAAAAACCGAAACCAATTTGTTCCCGAGATTGACGAATGGATTTTGCAACATCCTCGGTAATGGGAATGATGTGGGGATATAATGTTCCGATGGAGTTTTGCTCACGAAGTAATTCTTCTTGCTGATTTTTCAAATAATCATCTTCCTGCACCACATTCAAGCCCAAAATGTCGTGAACCTTCTGGTTCAGGCTGGGAAACAACTCCATTTTATACACAACTACAAAGCCAGTAATGGCTACAAAAAGAATAGCTAAGAAGATAATAAGAACTTTGATTCCAGCAGAGACTTTTGCCATTATAATGAACCTCCATGAGATGCTGTGTGCTGCAACTGGGCCACGGCTCTCGAATAATAAACAGGAGCAATTGCTTTGAGACATGATAAATCCATAAAAATTTGATCCAAGTCATGTTCAGGAAGACAATACAAGATAAAGGCATCTTTTTTTGCAGCACCAATTCCTGTAGCAGAAAAATCTGGTAAAATCTGCTCCAAGTCAAAGCCCCATTGCACCCCAATCTTACTACATTCTTGATAGAGTTCTTCACAGCGAGAAGCATGAGTTTGTCCAGAATGATATGTTCTCAATACAGAATAAATGTCTTTTCCTGCTGTAGAATGAGCCAGCAAATACATTAAAGGTTGATTCAAAACCACCTGTTCCCAATCAATGCCAGGAATATGAGGTAACAGAACAAGCTCGGAAGCTTCAGCCTCAACTGCTTCCGCTCCCTGAAAAGCAGGTTCTGCATCAGGTTCTGCGGCAGGTGCTGCATCAGGTTCTGCATCAGTTTTTGACACAACCTCTGACGTTCCTTCAGCAGAAGCAGTGCCTTCAGTTTCCTTCGAGGAACCTTGACTTTCTGCTGCATTAAATTGTTCCACTAAATACTCCAAATCCATAAGTCCACGGTACAATTGCACATTACGAAAACTTATATCAACTGGCATAAAAACTTGTTCTATCATCACAGATGGAAGGTTTGGAAGATTTGCCTCATCTAACATAAAGGGAATTTGAGATAGGATGATAATTTCATTACTGACAGAAAAATCTCTGGAAAGTTGTCGGAAAATAGCAAACACCGTGTCACTCCAAGGATGCAGCGGAAGTTTTCCCTCTCCCAGTTGGGCAAAAAAATCTGCAACCTTTTTTTCTACATCAGGAAGCATCGTCATGTTCATTTCCATCATAACATCAAGGCTCCCATCCTGTTTCATTTGCTGAAATTTTGGAAGTACTGCTACCTGAAACCACAGACATTCTGCCAAAACATAGGGCTGCATATCATACTGAGGAAGGGAGGTTTCTAAAAAAAGATCAAAACTATCCAGATACTGCTGTAAAGAAGTTTTTCCCAAGTTCTCCCAATTTGAAAACTGGGCGTCAAATTCCTCCTGGGAAAGAGAAGGTACTTCAGGCTCCAATTCCTCCCAGTCAACTTCTTCTACCACCTCCTGCTCACTTGATTGAGTCACAGAAGTCTGACCAAAGGCCGGAACACTGATTACGAACAATACACTTGATACCAAGCCCAACAATGGAAACATACAATGAGATATTTTTTTCAACTTTAACTCCCGGGAAATCCAGATACAGCATTACCGCTTTCCTGAAGCAATCGGGAACGACCATCGCTCCAAACAGGAACAAGCTGTGCGGTAGAAAGATTTTTATTTTCAAAGATTCCGTAAAATTTATTATTTGTTAAGGTATAGCCTACCCCACTGAGCTCTGCCACCCGCCCCAAATTGCCATACACCTTGCACTGGGCATCGGAAAGTGTAAGCTCACCAGCAGACAAAGAAAACACAACAGCAGTGGGAGCAATAACGGTGTACTGCCCTCCCATCACGTTTATCTCGCTACGCAAGCTGGAAACCATGGCACCATATTCACCAGAACGGAGGGTAATGCCAGAATTGACTATACAAAGGGCTGCATCAGTGGCAGATAACAATGTGCCACTAGCAGTGTAATCACCAAAAATCTCACAGTCCTCTAAGGAAAGCTTTCCCTTGACTACGGTCAACAGAGGCTTATTCTTCTTGTAATCAGAAACACCTGAACCAGAAGAAGCATTCTGTAATTCAAGCACACAATTTTTGATAACCACATCGCCATCTTTTATTTGAAGATGGGCTCCCTGGCTAAAGAGCAAACCAGAACCAGCACTTGTTCCATATATTTCACACTTGGAATTAATGACAACAGGCTCGGTAACAGGCAGCATATCAATGATATGCAGGCGAACAAAATCCAAGTGGGCAGTTGCTTCAACAGCTTCCTGTAGTGAGGTAAAGGGGCGACCCAAGGTTCCTTCTAACTGCTCCTGGAACTCATCTTCTTGCAAAGCAAAATCACCAGATGCCACGTAAAAATTCGTAGGATCTATAATAGTGGAAAACCAAGTTATCGGACTGGAATTTCCTTGCTTATCTTGGGTAAATGCCCCCACATGAAACAGATGGCCATGTTCTGAATGAGATTCCAGTAACAAAGGTTCACCTTTATAAACTTGAAACCCTTCTTTCATCTCTTGAAGATCAAAGTCAGCTTCCTTTTGTCGTAAGGCTTTCATGTCAGTAGCAGTAAAACCTTCCTTTTCAGATACAATCATTTCTAGGGAATAGAACACCTGCCCCTCTTCAAACTCGCCAATATGGAGATTTACACTCTCACGATTATAGAAAGCCTCACTGCTGGAATGTATTGCAGGAGCAACGGGAGGACATTTATCTACAAGCACAGAAAGAGTTGTTTTACCTTGATATAAATCCTGATAATAAACATCAACGGAAAAATCACTCTGTAATGTTTCCCCATAAAATGCATCAATCAAAATAGAAGACACAGGCTCAATAGACAGTCCCTCTGGCACAAAGGTAAAATCTGGCCCAAGGGCTACAAGAACAGCTTCATTCCCTTCAAATTGCTGTTCTTGGGGTTTTGGGGGCAGATAAAAACTATAAACAGGATTTCCCGGTTCATAAGCCACACTTTGCCAGTAAATGGTGTGTCCCACGCTTCTGTCAACTACAACAGAGCCTTCTGTAGCCTGCCAATAATCAGTATCTATGGAATAAATCAATTTGTCACGAGTAAAGGTCAGCAAATTCCAGTTGGTAATCTGAAAGGGGGGCTCAGAAATATCAAAATCAGGCACATCCTTCTGTGTATTGTCTGCAATAGAATCATCCTCAGGAACATCCATCTGAGAGAGGCCAGGATCTAAATCTGCAACCTCTTCTACGGTCTTTTGATAAGGAGCGTGATAAAACTCAACTTTTTTTCCTGCAGTAAAATTGTACTGAGAAAGCTCACTTGTATCTTCCAGCTGTTGGGCAAGTTCCTCAGGGAACATTTCTGTAGGACTTTCTCCACGAGGTCGAGATAGTGGAAGGGGAGCAGGAAATCCCTCTGGGCTCAAGACAAAACGCCAAGCCCTTTTTCCATCAACTACTTCACAGGGAAGATACCGATGAGGAAAGGTCCCTCCCTGTAAGGCAAGGATTTTATCTCCTGGCAAAAAGTTGCTAGAATTTCCCAACCGATAGGAAAATCCTGCGGGAATACCAATACTTTCTCCAGCTCCATAGGTAACTACTGGCTGGCTAAGATTCAAGGAAAAAGGATTGTCAAAATCTGTCTCCTCCTTTTCCACAGTATAGTCCACTGTATAGATTGCAGCATTACCGTCAGAAAATACAAAGGCAATTTTCAGGGAAACAGCACCTTCAGCCTCTATCATCACTGGGCCGTCGTAAGCAAAACCTGATTCCATAGGATGGGAACCTGAAAAAGAATAAAATACCTCATTGGCTTCTGGAACTTCCAGCACCAAGGATTGTTTATTTGCCCAAGTACCTTCTATTGGGCTGACAATTACAAATCCCTCATCTGAATACAATTGTTTTCCTACCCCCTGGGCAAAAAGGGAATATATCATCAAAAAAAAGATGAAAGATATGAGGGATATTTTTTTCATTTTACAAGCTCCTATTGTAACCAAAATAGATTCTTTTATAAAGATAATCTGTTGGTTTACAATTTTCCATTAACACCGAGGGATTCAAATACTTCTTTCAGTTCAGGATCTTCTTTAAAATAATATTCTTCCAATTCCTGCTGGGAAAGTCCAATTAGTTCGTGACTCATGTAATGAATCCACAAGTCTTCTTCAGGCTTTGTAATGGTGAATTTACGACAGAAGTAATCTGGCTGGATAGGTAACTGTTCTTCGTAATAGGTAAAATATTTATAGTCGTGAACGGCAACCTTAATATCCTTGCGGGGAATCCCCTTTTCCAGTAAAACTTCTACCAAATAGTTAATGGTTTTTCCAGTATCAAAGATATCGTCCACCAAGAGAATCTTGTCCCCTGGACGAAGGTGTTCTGGGGAATAAGTCCAGCCATCTACCATTATCCTGTCACGCTGACGAATATCAGAATAGGAACGAGCCACCACGGCAGAATACAAAACGGGACGATGTTCTTTTCGGGCAATTTTAAAATATTCACTAATAACATTTGCCATGTAGGCACCACCACGGAGAGAAACATAAATCACATCAGGAATGAAGTTATCTTTGTGAATCTGATGGGCCAATTTCAAGGCACCGTTTCGAACCTTGTCATAGGGGAGAAATTCTTTTCGCATAAAAACCTCGTTGTAAAATCATATCGGAAATTTAAGGATAATACAAGACAATTCTATCCATTGCCAGAGTACTTAGAAAAAGATATACTTTTATCTATTGAATAGAACAAGAAAAAGGAGACCCCAGATGATTCCAAAAACAAGCTTTAAGGAATTTGAAAAAGATTTTCATCACATGACTGGAGATTCTATAAAAAAATTGGTAATGGCCAAAATTGTGGAAACACCAGCCTATGTGGTAAAGGATTTGGGCTTGGCATTTCCTCCAGGGCAAGACATCCTTTGGGGACTGCTGATTTTTGGAGAAAGAGGACTTCATTTTTTTGTCCATGCCTCAGAAAGTGCCCTGGCCACCATGTTTAGAAATGCCACCAACGGCAAGCCACCACGACAGCAATACCTCCATATTCCACGGGAAAATCTCCAAAAGCTAGAGCCCCTTTCCTTAGAGCCAGGGATTTTTTCTTTCAAGCGGCTTCTCCCCTTCTGCAAGGAAAAGCCCAAGTACCTGAAGGTGCAATTCCATCAGGAAAATCAACAACAGGAAAAAAACTCCTACACCCTGATACTGGAGCCTGTAGCTGGACTTGAAGAGATCATTCCCCTTCTAAGCCAGTATTTTGCTGCACCAGCCCCAAGTGAAGGCTAAAGGAAATCCACTGTCCCTGCTGACCTTCCACCACAATGCTTCCCTGATGTGCCTGGGCAATGGCTTGGGCAATGGCAAGTCCAAGGCCACAGCCACCAGTGGAGCGGGTTCGGGAAGAGTCGCTGCGATAAAACCGCTTGAACACCTGCTGTATTTCCTCTTCCGACAAGCCCTCCCCTTGGTTATACACCGTAATGACAGGATGGGTTTTGCCAAATTTTCCTTGACTACGATTTGGGACGCGATTTCCACGGCGATTTCCTTCCAGAGATACAGACACCTTGATTTTTGCTCCCGCAGCTGAATTTTTTATGGCATTATCTAGCAAAATCACCACAATCTGGCTTATGCCACCGCCATCGCACACCCACTGGACTCCTTCTTGAATCTCTAGTTCCAGCTCTTTGTCTTGTTCATAGACAATGCTTTCAAAGGGAAGCACTGCTGCCTCCACCACTCGGCTCACATCAACAGAGGAGTATACCAAGGGAACTCGACCAGCATCATTTTTTGCCAAATACAACAAGTCATTGATAAGGTGGGCCATACGGTTTGTTTCACTCTTGATATAGCCCAGCCACTTATTATCTCCAATTTCTCCAGCGAGGGCATCAGCATTGGCGGCTACTACAGAGACTGGTGTTTTCAGTTCGTGACCAGCATCAGCAATAAACTGCTTTTGTGTCTCAAAGGCTTCTTGAACCGGCCGTACCGACCTTTTAGCCACAAACCAAGCCACCGCAGCAGAAATCAGAATGGAGATAATGTAAATTCCCACGCTTACCAGCATCATACGCCCAGCAGTTTTCATTTCTCTGGAAAAATCTGCCAAAGCCACCAAGGAACCACGGTTGGTATTTTTCTTGATATATAAAAAACTTCCCATAGAAGAAAAAATCATCTGTGGTTTTTCTGTAAACTCCAAGTCCAAGCCAAGATTGATAAAATCTTTCATTTCTTCTTCTGTGTATCGAGGAAAGGAGTCAAGGATAGAAGCCAACTTCCCTTCCATATCGTAGGTTATACCGAAAAAATTCCGAGCAAGCATTTCATTACCGAGGGGCATGACATTGGCAAAAAAATGACGCCAAGCCTTCTCATCATTTGGTGGTTCCTCCTGACTCCGCAATGGAGAATTCTCTTCGGTCAAGGGAATGTTTTTCATGCGGCTTTGCACCCAGTCATGGCGTTTTTCCAAAATGGGGATATTGTGATGCACAAAATGGCGGAGAGAGGACTTTATCTCCCGCAACACAGAAAAGGACACCAGCAAATTCAAGGCAATAAGAATCAGGGCAAAGACAATAGCCTGAATTACCAGCACCGTCACCACCATCTTTCGTTGCAGTCGCTTAATTACCTTCATACCAAAGAATATCCTATACCACGGCTTGTTTTAATTTCCACAGTAGAGCCAAGAAAACGTATCTTTTTTCTGATAAAAGAAATAAAAACCTCAAGATTATTATGTTCCGCATTGGAGTCTCCACCCCAAATCTTTTCGATGATACGTTCCTTGGGAAGAATCTGGCAGGGATTTTGTAAAAGCATTTCCATAATCAAAAATTCTTTTTGGGAAAGAGCGACCTTGTTGGTACCCTCATCACCTTGGGTTGAAAGTTCCATGTTCTTGGGATTTAAGACTAAATCCTTGTATTCCAGTACATCCAGCATCAGCTCTCCTCGACGACGGGTCAAGGCACGAACACGGGCCAAAAGTTCCTCCGTGGAAAAGGGCTTGGTCATGTAATCATCAGCACCAAAATTAAGGCCACTTACCTTGTCCTGTATCTCATCACGAGCAGTGAGCATCAACACGGGAATGGAATTTTTTTCACGGCGGATTGTTCTCAACACAGCAATGCCATCCATCTTGGGCATCATAATGTCAAGAATCACTAAATCGTATACCCCACTACGAATATAGTCCAAGGCACTTTGCCCATCGTAGACCGGATCTACCTCATACTTTTGCTTTGAAAGAATTTCACAGAGGGCACTGGAAAGATACCGCTCGTCTTCAGCCAACAACAATCTCATGGTAATTCATTGTAGTGGAGAATATTAAAATAATCTTAAAAAGAATCTCAGAGAAGATGATTTTTGCAGGAAAACACAATCTTAGGACTGGAAACGACTTAAGAATGCCTTTGTTCTTTCCTGCTGAGGATTGTTGATTACTTCCTGGGCAGGTCCCTGCTCCACAATAACGCCACCATCCATGAAAATAATCCTGTCGGACAAGTCCCGGGCAAAGGCCATTTCGTGGGTTACAACCACCATGGTCATGTGCTCCTGGGCCAGCTCTCGAATAACCTTTAGGATTTCTCCTGTTAACTCTGGGTCAAGGGCACTGGTGGGCTCGTCAAAGAACAAGACCTGGGGATCCAAGGCCAAGGCACGGGCAATGGAAACACGCTGCTGCTGACCTCCAGAAAGCTCACAGGGATAGGCATTTTCTTTGTCAGAAAGTCCCATCTTGGCCAAAAGCTCCCGTCCTCGTTGCTGGGCTTGAGCCTTGCTGCGTCCAAGCACGTGAATCTGAGCTTCGGTAATGTTCCGCAAAACAGTAAAATGAGGAAAAAGATTGAAGTTCTGGAACACCAGCCCTGCATTTAAGCCGATTTGATGGAGCTCCTTTTTATTTGCATAGATTCCGTCCTTTACCATCTGCTTACCACAAATACTGATGGAACCACCAGAAACCTTTTCTAGCTGGGTGATGCAACGGAGCATGGTAGACTTACCAGAGCCTGAAGGCCCAATAATTCCCAGCACCTCACCTGGGCCCACAGTAAAGGACACATCACGAATGACCTCTAAAGAACCAAAGGACTTAGAAAGATTTTCCACCTGTACAATTACTTCTGACATGATATTCCTCCTACTTGTAATAATCCAATTTTTTTTCTATGCGGAGGAAGACCGCAGAAACAACCCAGTTCATGATAAAGTAAAAGAGTCCTGCCACGAAGATAGGCATGGTAGAAAATTCTCGGCTTGCTGCATTTTGAGCGGCACGGAACAATTCTGACACACCAATAACCTGAGCCAGGGCTGTATCCTTTACCAAGGTAATAACTTCGTTGCCAGTGGCAGGCAAAATCCGCTTAACTACCTGGGGAAGTACAATACGGAAAAAGGTTTGCATTCGAGTAAAGCCTAAAACCTTACCAGCCTCGTACTGACCTGTAGGAATGGATTCGATACCACCACGATAAATCTCTGCAAAATAGGCTGCATAGTTAATGGACATGGCCACAATGGCAGCTGTAAATCTGTCGTAGGACATCTTGAAAAGATAATAGGGAGCAAAATAAACGAATATTAATTGAAGAATAAGGGGGGTTCCCCGAATTACCAGCAAGAATACTCGTGCTGGCCAAGAAATAAATACATTCTTAGACATTCGGGCGGCTGCCAAGGGAAGTCCCAAGGGCAGAGAAAACAAAAGGGTCAAACAAAATATCTTAATTGATACAAGAGACCCCTGTAACAATACCACCAGTAACTTTTCCATACCAGCCGCCCCTGTAAATTAGTTCTTTCCGATTACAGAAATATCAGAGCCAAACCACTTGGCAGAAATAGCAGCAACAGTACCGTCTGCAGCCATTTCTTCGAGAATCTTCTGAACTTCGTCACGGAGCTCTACGTCAGCCTTGCGGAAACCAATTCCGTACTTTTCGGAAGACAAGCTTTCAGACAGAACTACAAAGTTCTTACCTGTAGTCATGATGCTATAGTTACCTACAACCATGTCCATTACAACACCGTCTACACCACCGATTTCCAAGTCCATGAGAGCAGTCAAGTTGTCCTTGAACTCAACAACTTCAGCCAAGGTTGCCTTAAACTCAGGATTTGCCTCAACAGCATCAGCAGCACTGGAACCAGCCTGAAGACCAATCTTCTTTCCAGCCAAATCAGCCAAGGAAGCGATTCCTGCATCGTTGCGAACAATTACTACCTGGGCATTGTCCAGGTAAGGCTTTGTAAAGGAAAGAGCTTCTTCACGCTCAGGTGTCATGGTAAAACCATTCCAGATACAGTCAATGTTACCTGTGTTCAGCTCCTGCTCCTTAGCTGCCCAGTCAATAGGCTGGCACTTCAGCTCAACACCAAGGCGCTTGCAAACTTCTGCAGCCAAGTCGATGTCGTAACCAACGATGTTGTTAGCATCATCACGGAATCCCAGAGGAGGAAATGCATCATCCAAGCCCAAAACAAATACACCACGAGCCTTCAATGCTTCGAGGGAATTGCTAACGCCAGAATCCTTCTTTCCACTAGCAAAAGCCAGGGACGCAGCCATAAGGCAAACCAACATGATTGAAAAGATTTTTTTCATCTTTTTCTATTCTCCTAAAAAAAACTTTAGTGACACTGTACACTAAATAGTATAATTTGACAAGTGTAGATGAATTCTACAAATAGGACACTACCTTACCAAGTTCCATTTTCAAAACCTTATCCATTTGTGCAGGATGACGAAGATCATGGGTAATGAAAAGTAAACTTCGCTCTTGGCAAAACTCAAGGATTTTTTCCAAAAGCTGATGAGCGGTAATGTTATCTAGATTCTTCAAAGCTTCATCAAGGATGACGATGGGTTTATCCTCCAGCTTCATGCGAGCAAGGGCAAGACGCTGTCGTTCCCCAGCGGAAAAATTCTGAGCATTGGGAGACAAAAGAGTATCAAGTCCCTGAGGCAAGGCTTGAACCATCTGGGCTAAATCTGCCCACTCCAAAGCAGCCCACAATACCTCATCGGTAGCCTGATCTGGATCTTTGGCAGCAAGCTGTAAATTCTCTCGCAGGGTTGCAGTAAAAACATAGGGATGCTGGTTCACCAAGGAAATCTGGTCTACCAAGGCTTCCTTTCCCCATTCCTTGAGAGGACGACCTCCCAACAAAATCTCTCCCTGCTGAGGCATGTATTCTCCCATAAGTAAGGAGGCAAGACTACTTTTTCCACTACCGATATGACCGATAATGGCTGTCTTGCTTTTTGCAGGAAAGGTAAGGCTTACCTTTTGCAAGGCGGGCTTTTTGCCAGCAGGATAGGTAAAATCCACATCAACAAATTCAATGTCCAAGGGAATATCTTGGCGGGATGAAGTTGTTTCTGCAAGACGAGGAAGTCCCGTTGGTTTACCCTCTGTCACTTCAAGCATATCCTCTATGGCAGCCACACTATCATAATAGTAGGAAACTGCTAGGGGCAAGGGCTGTACCGCCTCCATGATGCCCAGAACAATCAAGGCCACAGACAAAAGATAAATTCCTTCCAGTTCACCAGAGGCCACAGCCTGGGCACTGAAAAAGAGGGTTGAAGCCATTGCCAAGCCAGAAATCACTCCAGACAGGGCATTGAGTCTTCCTCGCCGCACCTCTCCATCCATGCGAACCTTGTTCCCTTCCATAAACGATTGCAAGACAGTGGCAGCCATGGGCTTCCATCGGTTATAGGTCCACAAGGCATCAAGGCCTTCCACATAATCCTGTAGCTTTTGATGATACCGTAATTCATAAACTTGGGCAGCTTCTGCGTTTGCCCTTCCATTACGGCGAGATAAAATAGGAAGAATGACACCGTTTAAGGCGGCTGCCAGCCACAAAATGGGAATTGCCACTGGCAGGAAAAAGACCAACACCACAGAGGCAATTATCAAGGCAACCAGAGCCGTTAAGGGAGCGGCAACTACCCGCAGATAAAAAAATTTGAGGATTTCAATATCATCGGTAATGGTCTTAAAAAGTCGGGCCGTCTTATTCCCTACTCCACCAGGCACCAAGGGTAAAAGTTGCTGATAATACCACACCCGTAAATCAGACAAAAGCTTGAGGGTAATGGAGTGACTTGCCAGCCGCTCCCAATACCGAAACAGGGCACGAGAGATTCCGCATAAGCGTACCGCAGCAGACATGGGCATCAAGTCCAGCAAGGGAGGCATAAGGGCCGCCATACTAATGAGGATGGCAGATACAGCCAAAAGCCCTGTGTTGGCAACAATGGTCATGGCTCCCACCACCGCAGTCCCCATCATGGGCAAGAAATAGGGCCGTAACAGGGCAAACAAGGTTTTTATTCCAGAAGATTTTTTACTCATACCGCTAATCCTTCCTGCAACATACGGGCAAAAGCTCCGGTTTTATCCTGAGCCAACTCCTGATAGCTTCCCTGCTGCACAATCTTTCCCTCTTCTAACACAAAGATCTTTTTTACCCGCTCCAAGGTATGGAGACGATGGGCACTAATCAATACCGTCCGCCCAGCATACAGCTTATCCAAAGCCGCTTCCACCACACCCTCAGTTTGAACATCCAAACTACTGGTAGCTTCATCACAAAGCAAAAGTCCATTTTTGTTTTCATCCACCAGAGCTCTGGCAATAGACACCAGTTGACCTTGACCACCAGAAAGCTTTATTCCTTCCTGTCCTAACATGGTATTATACCCTTCTGGGAGTTGTAAAATAAAATCTTCAGCACCAATAACTTGACACACCTTTTGTACTCGCTCCACAGAAATATCTCTCCCCAGAGTAATATTTTCCAACACGGTTCCGTGGAAAAAATAAGGCTGAGCAGGAATCATGGCTAGATGGTTCCAGCCTTGGAAATCCTGACCATTTACCCTGTATTCGCCAGATTTCTGAGTGAGAGCCCCTGCTAAAATCCGTAGCAGGGTAGTTTTTCCCGCACCGCTTCTTCCTGCAATTGCATACATTTCACCTGGCTCTAGCTGAAGATGAATATCTTTCAAAACCTCCCGCTCCCCCCAGTTGAAAGTGAGATTATTCAAAACTACCTGTGGTGGCTGATTTTGTGACAGTTCACAATTCTCTGTAGTAGCTGTTTTCTTTTCTTCTGGCATCTTCTTTGCAGATGAAACTCGTGCTAAAAATCCGAACATTTGGTCTGCAGAAAGGATGGCATTCTGGCTGTCGTGGTAACGCTGACCTAATTGACGCAGGGGCTGAAAATATTCTGGTGCCAACAAAATGATAAACAAGGCCACGTCAAAAACCTCTCGTCCATCTGCCAGTCGAATTCCCAAGCCCACAGCCACCAGAGCAATACTAATAGTAGTAAACAATTCTAAAGTCAAAGCTGAAAGAAAGGCCACCCGCAAGGTTTTCATCGATGCAAGACGAAAATCATCACTTACCTTGCGAATTTTTTTTTCTTGATGATACTCTTTATTCCAATTCCGCAAAGTGGCAAGACCTGTCAACACATCCTGCAAATAGCCACCCATGCGAGCCATGGCTTCCCAACTGGAACCAGCCATTTTTCGACTCCATTTTCCAATTAACATCATAAAACCAGGAATCAAAGGAGTGGCGATTAAAAAGATAAGGCCAGAAATCCAATCAAAGGGAAAAACTACAATTAAATAAGCCACAGGAATCAAGGCACTTTTAAAAAGCTGTGGCAAATAGCGACAAAAATATACGTCAAGATTCCCCAAACCCTGAGTTAAAAGGGTAAAAAATTCTCCTCGCTGATGATGTTCCATTTCACCAGGCCCCAGCACCCCCACTTGTTCCAGTAGCTTGTCCAACAAGGTATGCTTTACCAAACCTGCAACCTGCAGGGCAAAGTGCTCCTCCATCCACTGGAATAAGCCTCGCAGTAAAATAATTGCCACCAACAAGATAAAAAGAGTGTAGGCCGAATCTAAATTCTGCTGCAAGAAGAAAATACGATTTACAATCTGTGCTACAACAAAGGCTTGAGCTGCAGTACAGGCTCCAGAACTAAGTGATAAAGCAAGCACGATACCTTGGCATTTTAAAGCCTTACTATCCTGTATCTTCCAAAGAGTTTTACTAAACATACAATACCCTATTGTTGATTTTTGTCTGGCTAGAATATAACAGACGTCTCTAAAACCAAATTTTTAGCAAAAACAGAATAAACTAGAATATAAACTAACACAAGGGCCTAAAGGAACTTTAAATAAAAAAGGCTGATGATAGCATATGCCACCATCAGCCTCTATCTTAGATTTCACCTATTGGTGAATCCATGTAATTAATAGTGCAGGTGTTTTTCTGTAACACGCTTGCGGAATACCCAGTAGCTCCAAACCAAATAGGCCAAAACAATAGGCACAGCTGTCAGAGCAACAATGGTCATGATTTTCAAGGTTTTAGGAGTAGAGCTTGCATTGTAAATGGTTAAGCTTACACCATCAGCCAAGGTAGAAATCATTACATTAGGGAACATTGAGAAGAATACTGTTACAACAACCATAACAATAGCCAAGGAAGAGCAGATAAATGCCTTTCCATCAAGTCCCTTTGCCTGCAACAATACAGAAAGAATCAAAAGAACAGCTGCCAAAGCTACAGCGATGATAGCAATAGGTCCATTGGTCAAAAGACGAGTCTTAAAGGCTGCAAATACAACCCAAGCTACAGTTACAACCAACATGGCAAGACCAAGCTTTGTTCCCAAAGCCTTTACTCTATCTTCAATTGCCTGAACACCATTCTTCAGCTTCAAGAACAACAATCCGTGGAAGGTCAATACCAACAACATGGTAACACCACCCAACAAGGTGAAAGGTGTCAACAAGGTAAAGAAGTTACCAGCATATTCCATGTTAGCATCGATAGGAACACCAGTCATGAAGTTGCTTACTGCTACACCAAAGAGAACAGAAGGCAACAGAGAACCAACACAGAACAAGATGTCCCAAGTCTTTCTCCAAGTAGCACTGTCGTGCTTGCTGCGGAAGTCAATAGCAACACCACGAATAATCAATGCAAAAAGAATAGCAAACAATGCCAAGTAGAAGCCACTGAACAATGTTGCATACCAGTTAGGGAATGCAGCAAAGATAGCTCCACCAGCGGTAAGCAACCAAACCTCATTAGCATCCCAGTGAGGTCCAATAGTGTTCAAAACAACACGACGCTCTGTATCATTCTTTGCAACGATGGGTAACAAGGTACCTACACCGTAGTCAAATCCTTCCAGTACAAAGAATCCGCTGAAAAGCACGGTAATCAGAATAAACCACAATGTATTTAAGTCCACAGTGAAGCCTCCTTATCGTTTTCAGCGATTTCAGTATCAGTAACAGGATTCTTGATACCATGGCGAACCATCAAGAAAATCTCTGCGATAGCCAATGCAGTGTAAATTACGATAAATCCCACCAAAGAAATCAAAACGGTAGAAGGAGTATTGATGACAGAAACACCTTCTTCCAACTTCTGCAAGCCGTATACCAACCAAGGATAACGTCCCATTTCTGCCATAATCCATCCAAAAGTATTTGCCAAGAAAGGCAAGCCCAAGGACAGGGAGAAGATAACCATCAGCTTCTTGTAATCTCCAAGAGCCTTCTTTTTCTTCATGAGAACAACGGCGATAACACCCAACAAGAGCATGAGACAACCAGCACCAACCATGATGCGGAAACTCCAGAACAAGACCTTTACAGGAGGGATATAGTCACCAGGTCCATATTCTGCTTCCATCTGAGCCTGTAGATCATTGATACCAGGAACCTCTCCTTCAAACTTCAAATAGTACAAGAAGCTCAACATCTTGGGAAGTTCAATTGCACTATTGTTCTTGCGACCTTCCTCATCAATACTTGCAATGATGGTGAAAGGAGCAGGATCTGCTGTTTCCCACAATGCCTCAGCAGCAGCAGCCTTCATGGGCTGTTCTTCTTTAACATTGACCATCTGTCCGTGACCAACAAAAAGAACCAGCACAACACCAATCAAAGCAGCCACAGAACCAAACTTGAAGGACTTTGTGAAGAAAGCATCATTGCTCTTTTTCAGCAAGTTGATTGCAGAAACACCCACAATAAAGAAACCTGCAGTTGTTAAACCAGCTGTTAAAACATGGGGGAACTGCCACCACAGGTGACCGTTAGTCAGCAATGCAGTGAAACTTTCCATTTCGGCACGGCCATTATTCAGTGTGTATCCAACAGGATTCTGCATAAAGGAGTTTGCTAACAAAATCCAGAAAGCAGACAAGGATGTTCCAATGGCTGCCAACCACATTGAAAGCAAGTGAACCTTCTTTGAAAGCTTGTCCCAACCGAAAATCCACACACCTAGGAATGTAGACTCCAAGAAGAATGCCACCAAGGCCTCAATAGCCAAAGGAGCACCAAAGATATCTCCAACAAAACGAGAATATCCGGACCAGTTCATACCAAACTGGAATTCCTGAACAATTCCAGTTACAACACCCATGGAGAAGTTAATCAAAAACAACTTTCCCCAGAATTTAGCCATTTGCTTGTACTTCTCATCATTTGTCTTCACATAGATTGACTCAAGAATTGCCACCAAAAGGGACAAACCAATGGTCAATGGTACGAAGAGAAAGTGATAGATGGTAGTTACTGCAAATTGGGCTCGAGCTAAGCTCAATGCATCCACAATAGAAATCCTCCTATTCTTTTATACAACATCTAACTATGTAGAATTACATTGTTGATATAGAATTTTACCCCCAAAAACGCCATTCGTCAAGAACTTTTTCGCTCATTTATTATCTAAATCAGGATATTTGATATATAAAAAGCTATTGACCACTGTACCATTCCCGTAAAGATTGAATTTGCACTGTTACAGCCTCTGGTGCAGGTCCACCAGTAAGATTACGAGCGGTAACACAAGCTCGTGGCGTTATAAGAGAAAAAATATCTGCTTCTATAAGATTGGAACATGATTGTAAGTCTTCCAAGGACAAATCTTCTATGTTACAAGCTCTATCTATACACATTCGCACTGCCTTTGCTGCAACTCCATGAGCAGTTCTAAAAGGCATGCCCTTACGAACAAGGTATTCTGCAACATCGGTGGCATTGGCGTGTCCTCCAGTACAGGATGCAGCCATTCGATCTGTATTCCACCGTGCAGTTCCAATCATCTGGGTAAATACTTCAAGGCAGGAACTTACCGTGTCATAAGCATCAAAGAGACTTTCCTTGTCCTCCTGCATGTCACGATTGTATGACAACGGCAAGCCCTTTACCATGGTAAGTAGGGCAATGAGATTTCCATAGACACGTCCAGTGCGTCCACGAATCAATTCTGCAAAGTCAGGATTCTTTTTTTGGGGCATGATGCTAGAGCCTGTGGACCATTTTTCTGATAGGTCAATGAACTTAAACTCCTCTGTTGACCAGATAATCACTTCTTCACAAAAGCGAGAAAGATGGGTCATCAGCAAGGAAAAGGCGGCAGTAAACTCGATGCAATAATCACGGTCAGCCACAGTGTCAAGGGAATTAGGTGTAACACCGGCAAATCCCAAGGTTTGGGCTACCATCTCCCGGTTCAAGGGGAGAGAGCTACCTGCCAGGGCACCAGCTCCCAATGGACTCAACTGAATGCGAGACAGAGCATCCTCTAACCGCTGGTAATCACGCTGTAGCATCCAGCACCAGGCACAGAGGTGGTGTGCCAGAGTAACAGGTTGAGCTCTCTGAAGATGGGTATATCCACTGAGAAGGCTTGCCTTGTGACCATCGGCAATATCCAACAAGACGGAAATCAAGGTTTTAATCTTACTCTGTAAAGTGGGAATTGCATGGTGTAGATACAACCGCTCATCTAAGGCGATTTGGTCGTTGCGACTCCGCCCTGTGTGAACCTTCTTTCCAGCCTCCCCTATTCTATCCGTCAACACACCCTCTATAAATGAGTGAATATCCTCTGCAGAATAATCTATGGTCAAGGCACCACTTTCCAAATCCTGAGAAATTCCTTCTAAAGCCTGAATAATCTGGTCTGCTTCATTTTGTGGAATGATTCCGCTGGCACCGAGCATGGCTACATGGGCCTTACTGCCTGTTATATCATCTTGAGCCATTCTTTGATCTACGTAGATTGAGGTTTCAAATTCTACAGCCTGAGCATCAGGCCCCTCCTCAAATCTTCCGTGCCACAATGCGGCGTGATTGCCACCTTCCATAGCTCCCTTTGCAACTGATTCCATGATAGTTCACTCCTCTAATAAACTTTCTTCCAGATATTTTTGAATTCCCTGAAACACATCCTCATCAAGAATATGTTCTATCTTACAGGCATTTTCTTCCGCCTGTTCTCGAGGAACCTTTGATATTTTTTCCAAAAAATCTGTTAGAACGCAATGACGATGATAAATTTTCACTGCTTTTTCCCGACCTTTTTCGGTAAGAAAAATTGGGCCATTGTCTGCCATTTCAATATATCCTTCTTGACGTAAAAGCCCCATAGCCCGACTCACACTGGGCTTAGAAACAGACAACTTATGAGCCACATCTATGGAACGAACAATAACATTTTCTTGTTCCAAAATTAAGATTGCTTCCAAATAATTTTCACCAGATTCATACATAGCACATACTTATATCATAAGTTGAAAAAAATTACTATGTGCGTTATACTGTTAGCTATGTGAATTTGTTTGCAACGTGTTCCACCTTGTAAGCAATATTAAATCTGACATCGAAGAAAAAAATAATGAA
>JAEIGA010006112.1_pt1 | contig 18337 bp, 17 predicted proteins | sample 9270691 | NCBI WGS metagenome assembly JAEIGA01 (sample SAMN17057246, study PRJNA624740) | gut metagenome | biome: biome; isolation source: fecal sample | host: Bos grunniens | place: China: Xizang | collected 2019
GATGATTATCTTGGAAGAATTGGCGTTGGCAGAGTTATCAGAGGCAAGGTTAAGACAGGACAAACTGTTGCGGTTTGCCATAAGGATGGCACTTCAACCAACGTTAAAATTGCAAAGCTCTTTATGTATAGAGGTCTTAAAAGATTTGAGGAAGAAACTGCTTCGGTTGGCGATATAATTCAGGTTGCAGGAATATCCGAGCTTGAAATAGGCGAGACAGCTTGCGCTACGGATTGCATTGAGCCGCTTCCTTTTGTTAAGATTGATGAGCCAACCTTGGCTATGAATTTTATGGTTAATAACTCTCCCTTTGCAGGTAAGGACGGAAAGTTTGTAACCTCCCGTAATCTTCGTGACAGACTCTTCAAAGAGGTTATGACCAATGTTTCTTTGAGGGTTGAGGAAACCGATTCTGCCGACACCTTTAAGGTTTCGGGAAGAGGCGAGCTTCATCTTTCAATTCTTATTGAAACCATGCGCCGCCAAGGCTATGAGTTTCAGGTTTCGCCCCCTGAGGTAATTTATAAAAGGGATGAAAACGGCACTCTTTTAGAGCCTATTGAGCTTCTTATGATAGAGGTTCCTGAGGAATATGTTGGCCCTGTTATGGAGCGCCTTGGCACCAGAAAGGCTGAAATCAGAAATATGGGTGCTAGGGAAGGCGGAACAACCCATCTTGAGTTTTTAATACCTGCACGTGGTCTTTTGGGATATCGTTCTCAGTTTTTAACCGATACCAATGGTAACGGAATTATGAATCATGTTTTTGATAGCTATCAAGAATATAAAGGGGATATCGACCAACGCTCAACAGGTTCGATTATAGCCCACGAAACAGGTGAGGCTACGGGTTACGGTCTTTTCAACACCCAAAGCCGAGGAAGACTTTTCATAGGACCCGGCACTCCAGTTTATGAGGGTATGATAGTTGGCGAAAATCCTAAGAACGATGATATTGTTTGCAATGTTTGCAAGAAAAAGCAAATGACCAACACGAGAGCCTCAGGCTCGGATGATGCTTTAAGACTTGTTCCTCATTCAAGGCTTAGTCTTGAGCAGTCGCTTGAGTTTATCAAGAATGATGAGTTGGTTGAAATCACCCCTAATAATATAAGACTTAGAAAGAGAATACTTGGCAAAGAGGAAAGAATGAAAGCGGAGTCGAGAAGAAAATAATGGAATATATTATTCTTGATTTAGAGTGGGATAGTGTTTATTTCCCACCCGAAAAACGTTTTATAAATCAGATTTTGCAAATAGGAGCAGTAAAGCTTGATAAGGATTTCAACACCCTTGATACCTTTAGCGTTACTATCCGTTCGGCAATTTCGAACAGGGTTTCAAGCCGTTTTGCAAAGCTTACGGGTATTACTAAAGAAAAAATGCTTAGCGGGACACCGTTTGAAGAAGCTGTAAAGCAGTATAATGCATTTGCCGAAAATTCTGATGTTGTTATGACCTGGAGCAAATCGGATTTATACACTATTGTTGAAAATGAAGATTTTATCCTTAAAAACAGTTTAAAATTCAAGCTTTCGGGATATCTTGATTTGCAAAAATTAGTGCAGTCCCAGTTGGCTTTGAAGGGATATGAAAGTAAAAATCAAATATCCTTAGAGGCGGCTGCTGAAATGATGGATATTGATACCGAAGGCTTTGAATTACATACAGCTCTTGATGATTGTCTTGTTTGCGCTGAGCTTTTTAAACTTTGTTATAACAAGGAAAAGTTTAAAAGTCTTTTAAAGGATGCAACCAAGCCTGATTTCTTTGCAAGGCTAAGATTTAAGCCCTATCCTATTTCAAATATTCACGATAAGCATATCAAAAAGGATGAGCTTGAATTCAAGTGCCCCGAATGCGGAAATAAAACTCGCAGACTTGGCTCTTTTAAATATCGCAACCGTTGGTTTGTTGCTGATTTTCAGTGCAAAAACTGTAAGTTTAAATTCAGCGGTAGGGTTGCTTTTAAAAAGACCTTTGATGATTTGCAAATAAAGCATAAGGTATGCGAATATAGACCGAAGGGTAAGAAAAAAGAAAATGAAGTGCAACCTGTGCCCGAAACGGTGTAATGCCGAGAGAACTGAACAAAATAATATAAACGGTTTTTGCAAAATGCCTTTGTTACCAAAAGTAGCAAGGGCTGATTTGCATTTTTGGGAAGAGCCGATTATTAGCGGCAAAAACGGCTCGGGAGCGGTTTTCTTCAGCGGTTGCTCTTTGGATTGCGTTTATTGCCAAAATTATGAAATTTCCCATTGCGAGAAAGGCAGTCTTATAAGCTATGAAAAATTAGCTGAAATTTTTTATGAGCTAGAGAAAAAAGGCGCTCATAATATAAATCTTGTGTCGCCTTCGCATTATGTTTTAGCAATTAAAGAAGTCCTAAAAATTTACAGGCCAAAAATCCCGATAGTTTATAATTCCTCAGGGTATGATAATGTTAATAGCCTAAAAATTCTTGAGGGAGATATAGATATTTTCCTTTTGGATTTAAAATATCTAAATAGCAATAGAGCTGAAAAATATTCCAATACTCCCGATTATCCCGAAAATGCTACTAAGGCTTTGAAAGAAGCTTATAGGCAAAGGGGAGAATGTGTTATAGAAAATGGCATTATGAAAAAGGGAGTTATAATAAGGCATTTGCTTTTGCCTCAGGGAACAAAAGAGGCAATCAGCGTTTTTGATTTTGTTAAAGAGAATATGCCAAATGCATATTTTAGTATAATGAGTCAGTATATTCCTTTTGGGAATGCTAAAGATTTTCCCGAAATAAACCGAAAGGTAACAAATAGGGAATACGAAAAGGTTATAGATTATATAATCGATAGCAATTTTAAAAATGTTTTTATTCAAGAAAGAGATAGCGCCAACGAGGAGTATATCCCTGAGTTTAATGGTGTTTGAAAAAATTGTTGCGAAATTTGTAATCTTATGGTATTATTCTAATATAATTTTTTGGAGGTTTAAACTTTGGCTAATATTATTATAACCAGTGATAGCACAACCGATTTAAGCGCAGAACTTAAAGAGCGCTATAATATTAAAACTATCCCTCTTGGTGTTAACCTTGGAGATAAAACCTATTTTGATGGTGTTGATGTAACTCCTGATGATATATATGAATATCATCGCAAAACAGGTGAGCTTCCCAAAACAACAGCAGCAAACCTCGGCGATTTGATTGATTTCTTTAAGCCGTTGGTTGATGAGGGAAATAAAGTTATCCATTTTTCAATAAGCGGAGAGATGTCTTCAACCTTTAATAATTCCCGTATGGCTGCAGAAGAGGTTGGCAATGTTTATGCGATAGATTCCCGCAATCTTTCAACAGGCGCAGGTCTTTTGGTTATTGCCGCTGCTGAGATGGCTAAAAAGGGAATGGAAGCCGAAGAAATTGTTAAGGAAATAGAAAACCTTATTCCAAAGGTTGATGCTTCCTTTGTTATTGATAATCTTGAATATCTTCATAAGGGCGGAAGATGCTCTGCAGTTGCAATGCTTGGCGCAAATCTTCTTAAATTAAAGCCCTGTATTGAGGTTAAAAACGGCTCTATGGGTGTTGGCAAGAAGTATCGTGGTAAATTCGGCGATGTTCTTAAAACCTATGTTGCTGAGCGCATCGGCGATGGCTCTGATATCGACCTTGACCGTGTTTTCGTAACCCATGCAGGCTGTGATATGGATATAGTTAATGCCGTTGTTGAGGATGTTAAGAAGGCAGCTCCCTTTAAAGAGGTATTTTTAACAAGAGCCGGTTGCACCATTTCTTCCCATTGCGGTGCTGATACCTTGGGCGTTCTCTTTATTAGAAAAAACAATATTTAATAGGTAACAAAAAAACTCCTGTTTCATAGTATGAAGCAGGGGTTTTTTCGGGATATCCCATATTCGGCGGTAGACCTTTGGCTATCTTTAAATTACCGATATCATACCCCTTTTATATAAATGGCTGCCGTAATAACGGCAGCTTTTTTAAATTTTAAATAATGCTTGACTTTATGAGATTTTTAAAGTAAAATAGCATTGTTCGCTGTAAGCGAATATGCGGGTGTGGCGGAATTGGGCGAAGCGGTGTGCCGCATCCGGTGGATGATGAAGGCGCGGCGCTGAGGTGAAGAAATAAGGAGCAATGCGAAGTGCTCCAAGCGAGCAGTGCGACTATATTTCTGAGGGCAAAACGCACGGAGTGCGGCTGCCTTGTTATAGAAAAGTAGCATTTAAGGTATTTATAAAAATTTAAGTTTATTATGCGGGTGTGGCGGAATTGGCAGACGCACTAGCCTTAGGAGCTAGCGCACCAGCGTGCAGGTTCAAGTCCTGTCACCCGCACCAAAAAATAAGACAGTCTTCGGACTGTCTTATTTTTTATCCAATCCGAAGGATTGGTGTGTAATCGCCGTCAGGCGTATGTAATCACGCTTTAGCGTGTATTTTCCTTCGCATTGATTCGTTAACGCTTTTATGATATAATATACCTAAAGCGGTGATGAGATGGTTACTTCTTCACTCTTACCTAAAAAACCGATGCTTTAAGCATCGGTTTTATTTTCTTAGCAACTCGTATTCTCCGTTTTTAAGAGCGGTTATAAAGTCCTCATAGGAGTTGATTTCGGCCCAAAAATCAATTCCGGCAAAGCCAACATCATCGGCTGCGTGAACATCGCCGCCCGAGGTCATAATTTTGCCGTGTTTTTTAGCAAATTCAAGAGCTTTTTCGTTTTCTTCGGGGCGGTTGAACTGATTATATACCTCAATTCCGTCAAACAAATCAGGATTTGGGGGAGTATCGGGATTGGAAATATAAAATCTATCTCTAAAAGGATGGGCACAAACGGTAATTCCGCCGTTTTTGCGAATGAAATCAACCTTTTGAGCAATTTCCATATCATTAAATTCTGGATTTTCGATAAGAATATCGGGGGAGAGTCCGTAGATTAAAAACTCCTTTCCATCGCCATATCCTTCTTCAATTCCGAAAAACACCTTCATCCCAATGCTTTCGCCGTATTCTTTAGCCTCAAGATAGTTTTCTTTATAAGCACTAACAAAATCTTCCCAGGGTATACGGCGGTTTATAGCAGTATTTCCGTGGTAAAAATGATTTGTTATAACAACACCCGCATAGCCTTTTTGCTTTAAGGCATAAATCATTTCCTTCGCAGTTGAAACCGAGCAAGCGCTGCATTCGCTTGTATGAAAATGAGTTTCGAATTTATACATTTTTTCCCTCCGTGTTTTTGCGGAAGGCAAGATAATCTTCAAGAATTATAACCGCCGCAACAGCATCAACAACCTGTTTTCTTTTTTTGCCTCTTGTATCGGTGAAATTAAGGGCTGTGTGCGCCGAAACGGTTGTGCATCTTTCGTCCCACATAACAACGGGGAGGGAAGATGCTTCTTTTATTTTTTCGGCAATAATAGAGCATTCCTCAGCTCTAAAGCCTAATGAACCATCCATATTTTTAGGAAGACCAACAACTATCATCTCGGCCTCATATTCCTTAGAAAGAAGTCTGATTTTTTCAACCAATCGATCGGTGTTATATTCGGTTATAACGGTTTTAGGAAAAGCAAAGCTTTCATTTTTATCGGAAATGGCTATGCCTGTTCGGGCTTTTCCTAAATCAACCGACATAATAATCATTGTTTTCCTCCTTCAATGGTTTTAATAATCCTGCTTTTTTTGTTTATAAATTCCTTCGGCAAATGGGAAATATTATTATAAAAAATAACATTTGGGTTTAACTTGTCATCAAATTCAATGAGAGAAACTGCCGTGTTTTCAGCCCAAGGGGTGTTTTTAAGATTGGCTATATCGCCGTATAACAAACGGCAGTTCAGGCAACGGGTAAGACCGCCGTGTGTTGAAAGAACAACCGTCTTGTTCTTATTTTCCTTAACAACCTTAATTAAGGTATTCCAAATTCTTTCATAGGCATCTCGCATTTTTTCGCCGTTTTTTGGGGCAAAGTTCTCAGGATGATTATTCCAAGCATCTAAAAGTTCGGGGTTATCATTGAATGCTTCAATAAATGGTCTACCTTCAACTATACCGCCGTTAAGCTCTATTAGATTATCAAGAATCTCAAGAGGAATATCTTTTTTACCTATAACCGCCTCGGCAGTTTTACGGGCTCTGATTAAAGGGCTGGATAAAACCCTATCTATTTTTTTATTTTCAAATCTTTTTTTAAGAAACTCTAACTGCTTTGCTCCAAGCTCGCTTATATCAAGGTCTGTAGTTCCTTGAAAAATTCTCATAACATTTCCCAAGGCCTCGCAATGACGAACTATATAAATTTTAGTCATAAAATCACCTATAGTAAGTATACCACTTTAATCCGTCAAAAGCAAGTCAGATAATAACCTCATTTTCCAGTTTTTCGCCATCAAAATAATCCTTGAGGTTTTGCATGGTTGTTTTTGCAATACCATTCAAAGCCTCTTTAGTGAGAAATGCTTGGTGTGAGGTAACTATAACATTAGGCATGGAAATTAGTGTTGAAAGGGTATCATCGTGTATAATTTCATCTGAATAGTCCTCAAAGAAAAGGGCGGTTTCTTCTTCATAAACATCAAGTCCCGCCGCTCCTATATTACCTGATTTCAGTCCGTTAATAAGAGCTTCAGTATCAATTAAATGACCACGAGAGGTATTAATGATAAAAGCACCTTTCTTGATTTTTGAGATGGTATCGGTGTTGATTATATAACGGTTTTCTTTAGTTAGGGGACAGTGGAGCGAAATAATATCAGAATTGCTAAGCAACTCATCAAGGTCTACGTATTTGCCGATAAAATCTTTTGATGGGTAAGGGTCGTAACCTATGATATCCATTCCAAAGCCCTCGCAAACCTTTGCAAAAGCCATTCCGATTTTTCCTGTTCCTATAATTCCAACCTTTTTTCCGTTAAGGTCAAACCCTGTTAGACCCTCGAGAGAAAAGTTATGGTCTCGAGTTCTGATATATGCTCTATGCAATTTTCGGTTGAGCATTAAAATCATACCCATAGCATGCTCGGCAATAGCATAAGGAGAATAGGCAGGAACTCTAGCTATTTTAACCCTGCCCCTCGCATATTTAATATCAACATTGTTATAGCCGGCACAACGCATTGCAACCAACCCTACACCAAATCTTTCAAGCTCATCAATAACCTTTTTATCTATTGAATCATTAACAAAAGCGCAAACGGCATCACAACAAGCCGCCATACTAACAGTATCGGCATTGAGTTTATTTTCAAAAAAACGGATATTTATGTTTTCATCCTGAAGCTTTAAAAAGCTCTCTTTATCGTAAGATTTAGTATCGAAAAAGGCAACGGTTTTCAAAAAAATTCCTCCAAATTGCTAAATTAGTTATATTATTCTCAATAAATTTTGGCATATACACTATTGTAAATCTTGAAAAATTGGAGTATAATTTCCATTAAGAAATTTTATTGGAGGAAGTTAAAATGGTAAAGAAATATTTGAACCGCCTTTTTATAGACGGTCTTTCAGGTATGGCTTACGGACTTTTTTCAACACTTATTATCGGCACTATTATTTGTCAAATAGCAAAGCTTGTTGGAAGCAACGCTGTTGGCGAATATCTTAATGCTATGGGTAGTGTTGCAAAAACCTTAACAGGCGCAGGAATAGGCGTTGGAGTTGCTTGCAAGCTAAAATCTGCTCCGCTAACAACGGTTTCGGCGGCGGTTTGCGGTATGATAGGCGCTTTCCCGAGTGTTGTTAAAGAGAGCTTTGTTGTTGGAACTCCGGGTGAGCCTCTTGGTGCTTTCATTGCGGCTTATGTTGCTATTGAAATTGGTGCATTAGTTGCCGGCAAAACAAAGGTTGATATAATTGTAACTCCTTTGGCTTGTATAATAACAGGAGCTGCGGCAGGTTACTTTGTTGGCCCTTATATTTCGGCGGCTATGACATTCCTTGGAAATCTTGTTAATGTTAATGTTGAAAAGTATCCTATTTTTGGCGGAATGGCAGTATCTGTTCTTATGGGAATGATTTTAACCCTTCCGATTTCCTCGGCTGCTATCGGTGTTTCAATGGGTATAACAGGCTTGGCTGCGGGAGCGGCAACGGTTGGTTGTTGCTGTAATATGGTTGGCTTTGCCGTTATAAGCTATAGAGAAAATAAATTTGGCGGTCTTATTGCTCAAGGCCTCGGAACTTCTATGCTTCAGGTTCCTAATATTGTCAGAAAGCCTATTATATGGCTTCCTGCGATTATTTCAAGCGCTGTTTTAGGTCCTATTTCCTCAGCTCTTCTTAAAATGGTTAGCAACCCTGTAGGCTCGGGAATGGGCTCGGCAGGTCTTGTTGGTCAGTTTATGAGCTATGATAGTATGGTAGCCGCTGGTGTTTCACCTGTTATAGCATTACTTGAAATAGTTGCTATGCAGTTTATTCTTCCCGCAGTTGTAACCCTAGCTGTTGCTGAGGGTATGAGAAAGTTAGGTCTTATTAAAAACGGCGATATGAAGCTGGAGGCTGCAAATGCTTAAAAAAGAAAGGGCTATAAAGGCGGTTGAGGGTTTAGAAAAGCTTTATCCCGATGCGATTTGTTCTTTAGAATATAGCGATGCCTTTCAGTTGCTTATCGCAACAAGACTTTCGGCTCAATGCACCGATAAAAGAGTTAATATGGTAACTCCCGATTTATTTAAAGAGTTTCCAACTGCTGAGAAAATGGCTGAGGCAAAACTTAGTAGGGTAGAGGAGCTCATTAAAACCTGCGGTCTTTATAAAACCAAGGCAAAGGATTTAATTGGTATTGCCAAATCGTTAATGGAAAATTATGGCGGCATAGTTCCTGATATGATTGAGGAGCTAACAACCTTGCCAGGTGTTGGTAGAAAAACCGCTAATTTGGTTGTTGGCGATATCTATAAGAAACCTGCCGTTGTAACCGATACTCATTTTATAAGAATATGTAATCGCTTAGGGCTTGTTAATTCAACCAATCCCTTAATTGTTGAAAAGGAAATGAGAAAGCTTTTACCGCCCGATAAATCAAACGATTTTTGCCATAGAACCGTTTTGTTCGGCAGGGATATTTGCACGGCGAGAACTGCATTTTGCGAAAAATGCCCTCTTTCAGAAATTTGCCCTAAAAGGCTTAAAAAGAAGTAAAAATAGTAAAATTTTAGACTGTTATGCTTTTGCATAGCAGTCTTTTTTTATTTTTCGAAAAAAATTATGTAAATTTGAAAAAAACTCTTGATTTTTGAGAAAAATGGGTATATAATACCATTGTAGTGGTGCAAAGTGTATTAAAAAACCATTAAAGTGTATTAAAGTGGTGAATTTGGAGGTGAAAACCGTGCTGTTCGGTGGCTTTGACCATAAGATAGATAAAAAAGGTAGGGTTTTCATCCCATCTGCCTTTAGAGAAGCGCTGGGAGAGGGCTTTATTATATGTAAAGGTATCTTCGGCAAAAAATGTCTTTGTGTTTATTCAAATGAGGAATGGAACGCTCTTGTTGAAAAGATAGGAACCCTTCCGGCTGCAAAGTCCAGCTCGGTTAAGCGCTTTTTGTATGATGGAGCTTTCAGCGTTGAGTTTGATACTCAGGGAAGAATTTTAGTCCCCCCAACACTTCGTGAGTATGCCGGCTTTGATAGCGAAGTTCATATTATAGGAATGCATACCAATCTTGAAATATGGGATGCTGAAACTTGGAATAATGAGAGAGAAGATAACACTCTCGAATCAGTTTCGGCCGTTATGGAAGAACTTAATTTTTAATTATGGAATTTAAACATATATCAGTTTTATTAAACGAAACAATTTCATCGCTTGATATTAAGCCTGATGGAATTTATATAGATGGAACTGCAGGTGGGGCAGGGCATTCGCTCCATATAGCCAAAAAGCTCAAAAACGGATTATTGATAGCATTGGACCGTGACCCTGATGCCATTAAGGTTGCAACCGAAAGGCTTGAAGGATATCCTGCAAAGGTTATTAAGAGCAATTTTAGCGATGCCGATTTAGTTCTTAAAGAACTTAGAATTGAAAAGGTTAACGGAATTTTGCTTGATTTAGGAGTTTCATCTTATCAACTCGATACTGCTGAAAGAGGTTTTTCATATCATAAGGATGCGCCTCTTGATATGCGAATGAGCAAAAGCGGAATAACTGCCGCTGATTTGGTTAATAATCTTTCAGCTAGCGAGCTTTATGATATCTTTAAAAGATATGGCGAAGAAAAGTTTGCTTCAAAGATAGCAAATAGAATCGTAACAGTTCGCCAAAAGGGTGAGATTAAAACAACCCTGGAGCTCGCTGAAATAATAGCCTCGGCAGTTCCGGCGGCCGCAAGAAGGGATGGACATCCTGCAAGAAAATGCTTCCAAGCATTAAGGATTGCGGTTAACGGCGAATTAGATGCGCTTGCAAATGCACTTGATAAATGCTTTGAGCTGCTGGACAAGGATGGCGTTCTGGCTATTATAACCTTCCACTCGTTAGAGGATAGAATGGTTAAGGCAAAATTCAAGGAATACACTACAGGTTGCACCTGTCCACCCGATTTTCCCGTTTGTGTTTGCGGTAAAACACCAAGAGGCAGGCTTTTAACAAAAAAACCTATTGAGCCCTCAAATGAGGAACTAAACGAAAACCCAAGAAGCAGAAGCGCAAAGCTTAGGGTAATAATAAAGAATTAAAAAAACAAAGGAGTAGCACAGTGGATAACATTAAGTATTATAACGACAGCTTGGCATATGATTTTGAAATGTTTATGCCTAAAACTGCAGTAAGAAACGAGCCCCTTGATAATATTGTTGTTATGCCGAGAACTGCGGCTGCTTCAAGAAAACGCAAGGCGGCTGCAACAAGAACACTTTCGGCACCCGTAACACTTATTTTATGTGCAGTTATGGTGTTGGCAGGTCTTTGCGGTAATATAGCTTTAAGACTTCAAATAAACGAGGTTAATTCCGAAATTAATGATATTAAATCGGCTATTGCCGAGCTTGATAGTGAGCAGACAAGCCTTGAGGTTGAAATGCAAAGAAGAATATCATATCAAAATCTCGAGCTTGAGGCTGTTCAGCTTGGTATGAAAAAACCCGAAAAAGAAGATGTTACTTATATTAGGGTTAACGATAAAAATGCGGCAACTGTTGCCGATGGCTCTTTTGTTAGTGAGTAATAAAGGGCTGCAAAGTATAATATAATTATTTAGCGTTATACGAGAGTTGATTTTATCGACTCTCGTATTCGGGTATATAAATAGAGTGAAAAAGGAGGCGGCAATATGGCTTTAAAACCGGGAAAACAAATGATTATCAGAATCATTGCGGTTATGATGGTGCTTATATTGGCGCTTTCTTGCGTTTCAACCTATAGTTTGGTTAACATAATGATTATCAACGGCGATAAATATCAAAATGCAGCTTCCGAGCAACAGCTTTATGATAGCCTTATAACCGCACCTAGAGGCGATATTTATGACCGAAATATGCAAACCTTGGCAACAAGCTCAACTGCTTGGACAGTTTACATAACACCAAACGGCATTCATAAGCTTAAGGATGCAGATGAGCAGGAAAAGGTTAGAAAAACCATTGCTGAAAACCTAAGTGAAATCTTAGATTTGGAATATGAAACAGTTTATGAATACACAAAGAAAAATTCATACTACGTTATTGTTAAAAAGAAAATAGAAAAGGCAGTTGCCGATGAAATCCGTGCATTTTTAGCTGAAAATGAGGATTTAGGGCTTGTTAAATACGTTGGTCTTGATGAAACAACCAAGAGATATTATCCAAACGATAGCTTAGCCTCGGTGGTTTTAGGCTTTGTAGGCTCGGATGACCAGGGTCTTGCGGGAATTGAAAGCTATTACGATAATGAGCTTACAGGTATCGCAGGCAGGGTTGTTGCGGCTAAGAATGCAGCCGGAACCGATATGCCGCTAACATACGAAAGGGTTGAAGAGGCAACTCAGGGCAAATCCTTAGTTTTAACCCTTGATTCTTATATCCAATATACTGCTGAGAAATATCTTGATGCGGCAATAGAGGAGCATAAGATTGCAGAGCGTGGCGCCGCAGTTGTTATGAATGTTAAAACCGGTGCAATATACGCTATGGCGGTTAAGGGAGATTTTAATCCTAACGAGCCTTTTGTTCTTTCGAGTGAGGATAATGCAAAAATAGAGGCAGTTACTGATGAGGAAGAAAAAGGAAAGCTCAAAACCGAGTTATTAAACCGTCAATGGAGAAATAAAGCAGTGTCAGATACCTATGAACCGGGCTCGGTTTTCAAGGTTGTAACTGCGGCAATTGGTATTGAAGAAAATCTTATAAACAAGAGTAATAGCTTTTTCTGCAACGGTCATGCAACAGTTGCAGGTCAGCGTTATGGTTGTTGGAAGTCGGGTGGACACGGAACCCAAAGTCTTGAAATGGCAATTTCAAACTCCTGTAACCCTGCATTTATCACCATTGGTCAGTTGATAGGGGTTAACACCTTCTCAAAATATTTCAAGGCATTTGGCTTTGGCGAAAAAACAGGTATTGATTTACCGGGTGAAGCGATGTCAACCTATCATAAGCAAGAAAAAATGGGCCCTGTTGAGCTTTCTTCAAGCTCATTCGGTCAAACCTTCAATATAACCCCTGTTCAGCTTTTATCGGCAGTATCGGCTTGTGTTAACGGAGGATATTTGGTTCAGCCTCATATCGTTGATAAACAGCTCGATGAAAACGGTAAGGTTGTTAAGAGTGCCGCAACAGGATATAAGAGACAGGTAATTTCCGCAACAACATCTAAAACTCTTAGAGAGCTTATGGCATTTGTTGCTGAAAACGGAGCTAAAAACTCTTTGGTTGCAGGATATGAAATCGGTGCTAAAACAGGAACTTCTCAAAAGGTTTCTAAAATTCAGGCAACAGGCGACCATTATTTATATATTGGCTCTTGTATAACTGTAGCCCCGATTGATGACCCTGAAATTGCAGTTTTTGTTATGCTAGATGAGCCCAAGGGTAGTAATTACTATGGTGGTATTATTTCGGCACCAACTAATTCAAGAATTATGACCGATGTTCTACCTTATCTTGGCTATGAAGCAAGCTATACTGAGCAAGAACTTAAAAATCTAACCGTTAGCGTTCCTGAAACTGTTGGAATGGCAGTTAGCGAGGCAAAAGGTAAGATTAATACTGCTAAGCTTAATTATCAGGTTGTTGGCAATGGTGAAAATGTTGTTCGTCAGCTTCCTGAATCAGGAAATCAGGTTCTAAGCGGTGGCGTTGTTATTCTTTATACCGAGGAAACCGATGATAAAACGGTTACAGTTCCAAACTTTGTTGGTTTAACCGCTACTGAGGTAAACTCAATGTCGGGTAAATCGGGCATAAATATTGAATTTTCGGGCAACACAACTTCGGCAGGCCTAAAATCTTATAGGCAAAGTATTCCTGAGGGAGAACAGGTTAAGGCAGGCACGATAGTTACGGTTTATTTTAGAGATGAAACTTCGGTTGATGGTTAATTTTCAAAGGAGAAGTTATGAAACTTGGAGATTTGTTAAAAATTAGCGGAGAGTTAGCAGAACTTGAAATCAAGGGTATTACCTGCGATTCAAGAAAGGTGCAGGAAGGCTTTGCTTTCGTTTGTATTAACGGAGCGCTTAGTGATGGCCATACCTACGCTAAATCGGCAATAGAAAAGGGTGCAGTGGTGCTCATAGCCGAAAAGGATACAGGGTTTGAAAACCAAGTTCTTGTTCCCGATACTCATGCGGCATTTGCTATTATGAGTGCTAACTGGTTTGGAAACCCCGCTGATAGTTTAAGACTAATTGGTGTTACAGGAACAAACGGCAAAACCTCGGTTACCTATATGTTAAAGCAAATACTTGAGGCGGCAGGGTATAAGGTTGGCCTTATCGGAACTATTCAAAATATGATAGGCGATGAGGTTATTGAAACTAAAAACACAACCCCTGATGCCTATGAACTTAATAGATTATTTGACGATATGAAGGACAAAGGCTGCGATTTTGCAGTTATGGAGGTTTCTTCTCATGCACTTGACCAATGCCGAGTTTATGATTTAACATTCGAAGCCGCTATTTTCACAAATTTAACTCAGGACCATCTTGATTATCATATAACGATGGATAATTATCTTGAGGCAAAGAAAAAGCTTTTCAAAATGTGCAAAACTGCAATAATTAATGCCGATGATGAATATAGTGAAAGAATAGCTGAGGGGCTTGAATGCAAGGTTGTTAAATACTCAACTGGCAACGATGCCGATTGTTGCGCTAAGGCTATAAAATATAGACCTGCAAAGGTTGAATATGAGTTTATGCATCAGGATGGTATTAATCATATTAAGGTTAATACGGGCGGTAAATTCACAGTTTATAACTCACTTTGTGCTTTGGCTGCTGCTAAGGAAATAGGTTTATCGGTTGTTGATGCCGCAAATTATTTGGCAGAGCTTAGAGGTGTTAAGGGTAGAGCTGAGGTTGTTGAAACAAATAGAGATTTTACAATTATAATCGACTATGCTCATACTCCCGATGGTCTTAAAAATATCCTTTCAACATTTAAAGAATGCGAAAAAAACCGTTTAACTGTTCTTTTTGGTTGCGGCGGAGATAGAGATAAAACAAAACGCCCTATTATGGGAAGTGTTGCGGCAAGATATGCTGATTTCGTTATTGTTACCTCGGATAATCCGAGAAGCGAAGAGCCATCGCTCATTATTAAGGATATTTTAGTTGGTATGGATGGTAGCACTACACCCTATAAGGTTATTGAAAATAGGGTAGATGCTATAAATTATGCTATTAAAACTGCTCAAAAGGATGATATAATAGTATTGGCGGGCAAGGGCCACGAAACTTATCAAATCCTCAAGGATGGAACTATCCATCTTGATGAGAGAGAGGTTATAAAAGAGGCTCTCGCCGAAATTTAGATTTAGGACGGAGAAATATGAAAGATTTAACTTCGGTTATAGCGGCTGTTGTTGCCTTTGCGGCAACCGCAGGTTTAGGTTATATAATTATTCCTTATCTTAGAAAACTCAAATTTGGGCAAACTATTTTAGATATAGGCCCTAACTGGCATAAGGAAAAACAGGGAACACCGACTATGGGCGGCGTTATGATGGTTGCAGGCTTGATTATTGCTTTGGCAGTGGCTTATTCTTATTCGGCTATGTTTGATGGCGATTTTGCAACCGAGCTTAAAGCAACACAAAGCCTAACTAGGTTTTTAGCAGGAATTATTATGGCGCTTTTAATGAGTGCAATAGGCTTTATGGATGACTATATCAAGGTTGTTAAAAAACGCAACTTGGGGTTAACCGCTAAGCAAAAAACATTTTTGCAGCTTTTAGTTGCGGCAGTTTATCTTGTAACCTTGCTGCTCGGAGGAATGACAACAACAACCATTCCTTTTATAGGCGATGTTCAAATTACTAGCGGAATAGGTCTTATCTTTTGGCCGATAGCCCTTATCTTTATTTATGGATTTACTAATGCGGTTAATTTAACCGATGGAATTGATGGCTTGGCTTCAAGCGTAACACTCGTTGTTTCTTGTGCATTTATGCTAGGCTCTGGCTTGCTCTTTAACAGTGCATTTAATACCTTGTCAGCAGCGTTGGCAGGCGCTTGCGTTGGCTTTATTTGTTGGAATGCAAAGCCCGCAAAGGTATTTATGGGGGATACAGGCTCAATGTTTCTTGGTGGAATGGTTGTGGCTCTATCTTTCGGTATTAACCGCCCTGTGCTACTTATCTTTGCAGGAATAACATATTTCCTCGAGGCCATTTCCGATATTATTCAAGTTATTTATTATAAAAAGACTAAAAAGAGATTCTTTAAAATGGCTCCGCTTCATCATCATTTTGAAATGTGCGGTTGGTCGGAGCAAAAAATTGTATTCGTATTTTCACTAATAGCCCTTGTTGGCTGTGTGATAGCGATATTACCAATAGTATTAAATTTATAATTAATTAGGAGGTGCGGTATGGCAGGCATTAAGAAAAAAGCCGATGAGAAGACTAAGTTTTCAGGCAAAATTGATATAACATTTTTGTCTCTTATCTTAATAATTCAAACGATAGGCCTTGTTATGCTTTTTTCAGCCAGCTATGCTTATTCTCTTGAGTATTACGATAACAGCTATAGATTTATAGTTAGGCAGGCATTATTTGCCCTTGGCGGTGTTCTTGTAATGCTTGGCGTTTCAAGAATTGATTATCATTTTTGGCGAAAATTCGCTTGGATTGTTTTTGCCGTTTCAACCTCTTTGCTTGTGGTTCTTTTAATTTTGCCTCCAATGGTTTCGGGAATGGATGTTAAGCGTTGGATAGTTTTAGGTCCCATTAACTTTCAGCCGTCAGAGGTTGCAAAATTTTCGATAGTTCTTTTGTTTTCTTCACTAATTGCTGGCAATTATAAGCAAATGAAGGAATTTAAGTTTATAGCTTTCTTAGTTGGAATTTTAGGTGTTACTTGCGGTCTTGTTGTTTTAGAGCCACACCTTTCAGCAACAATCCTTATATTCCTTATTGGTATAGTTTTACTTATAGTTGGCGGACTTCCAAAGCGTTATATTATCGGCGGCGGAGTGCTTGGTGTTTTGGGTGTTGTTGGTCTTATAGTATCGGGTGCTATAAGCTATGGTTCGGATAGAATCACCTATTGGTTAGACCCTTGGGCTGATGCTACAGGCAAAGGTTTCCAAACCATTCAGTCCCTTTTGGCTATCGGCTCGGGAGGAATACTCGGTAGGGGAATAGGCCAATCCCGTCAAAAATACCTTTGGGTGCCTGAGCCTCATAACGACTTTATCTTCTCGATAGTTTGTGAAGAATTAGGTCTTATCGGTGCAGTTATTATAATTATTCTGTTTTGCTTGCTGATTTGGCGTGGATTTACTATTGCAATGCACGCTCCCGATAAATTCGGCTCATTGCTTGCAATCGGCCTTACTTTCCAGGTAGGTCTTCAAGCACTTCTTAATATATGGGTTGTTACTAATACAATTCCAAATACAGGAATCAGTCTTCCGTTCTTTAGTTACGGCGGAACTTCCCTTGTGATTTTACTTGCTGAAATGGGAATTGTTTTATCGGTTTCAAGAAAATCGAATATAGAAAAAACATAAAAAAGGGTGAAATAAATGCGCATTTTATTTGCAGGTGGCGGAACGGCAGGGCATATAAATCCTGCTTTGGCTATTGCAGGATATATTAAAGAAAGACATCCCGATGCCGAAATCAGTTATATAGGAACTGCCCAAAAGCTTGAGGCAAAGCTGGTTCCGGAAAAAGGCTATGATTTTTATACCATTGATGTTGCAGGCTTTCAGCGCAGTTTAAGCCCTTCAAGTATTATTAAAAATGTTTCGGCCGTTAAAAAGGCGGTTACTGCTTCTATTGATTCAAAACGACTTTTAAAAAAGATTAATCCCGATATTGTTATCGGAACAGGCGGATATGTTAGCGGTCCTGTTTTGAAGCAGGCTCAAAAAATGGGCTTTAAAACCGCTATCCATGAGCAAAACGCTTTTCCGGGAATTACAACTAAAATGTTGGCTTCTGGTGCAGATATTGTTATGCTTGCAATGCCTGAGGCAGAGAAATATTTAAAACTAAATAAAAAGCCCCTGATAACAGGAAACCCTGTTCGTCAGGAACTTCTTAATATTTCGAAAGAAGATGCCAGAAAGAAATTAGGTTTATTAGATAAACCTCTTATCCTTTCTTTTGGTGGCTCACTTGGAGCTCAAAAGGTTAATGAATCGGTAAGTGAGCTTATTAAATGGCATAACGATAGTGATAAATTTTATCATATCCATGCAACAGGTAAGGTTGGATATAAGGATATGCTCGAATCCCTAAAGGATATAAATCTATCCGATAATGTTAGGGTTCGTGAATATATAAATGATATGGATGTTTGTATGGCGGCGGCCGATTTGGTAATTTGCAGGGCAGGTGCTATAACCCTTAGCGAAATTCAAGCCTGTGCTAAGCCTGCAGTTTTAATTCCATCGCCTTATGTTGCTGAAAACCACCAGTTCCATAATGCTATGACACTTAAAAAAGCAGGTGCGGCTGAGATTATTGAAGAAAAAGAGCTTTCGGGTGAAAAGCTTATTGAAACAGTAAGCTATCTTATTGAGAATAAACCAAAGCTTGAGAAAATGAGCAATGCCGCTCAAAAAAGTTCGATTATTGATGCAAATGAGAGAATTTATGAGGCTTTAATGCGATTATACACTAAAGTATAACAAAAAAAGCATTTTCGCATAGTATGAAATATGTTGCTATGA
>JAEIGA010006113.1_pt1 | contig 18331 bp, 33 predicted proteins | sample 9270691 | NCBI WGS metagenome assembly JAEIGA01 (sample SAMN17057246, study PRJNA624740) | gut metagenome | biome: biome; isolation source: fecal sample | host: Bos grunniens | place: China: Xizang | collected 2019
AAAAATGAATCCCCGCTATCCGAAATGGTAACGGGGATTTTTGTGGATTATTTTGAGGCTATTATTCTGCTTTCGCAGATTCCTTTAGTTCTTCAAGTGCAAGTGTTGCTTCTTTGAATTCGGCGTCTTCTTTTGGTGTTTCGTCTTGAAGTTCCTTGTTGGTAAGGTCATCATACATCTTTCTAAGGAATTCCATTGTCTTGATTGCTATTTCTTGCGGGAAGTCCTTATCCAAGAATGCTACCCTTGGTAGCGAAACATTATACGCGATGATAGCAAGAAGAGCTTCGAAGTTTGCCTTCTTTTCGCCTTCAAGTCGCGCATATTCGTCCTTGTTTATCACCAAGTCTTCAAGCACATCATAAAGTGCGGAATTATTAGGTGTAACAAATACGGAATAGCCGCCATACTCGTGATAAAGGACACCTTTATCGGTAAGGGTAATACGAAAGGTTTCGCCTTTCCATTCATCGACTTCCTTGCCACAATCAAGTGCGATAGGCTCTACGCCCATCTGTCCTTTAAGCGAAAGGGCTTCATCCATAAGTTTATCGAAGAAATGAACATCCTTTGCATTTGTACGAAGCTGATTTCTTACGTCGTCAAGTCTTTCTTTAAGTATTTTCTTATCCATGTTATTTCGACATTTTAATTTGTTTCTGAATAGCAATGTTGATGATGGCGTTGTTAAGTTCCTTGAAACTCATTGCGTCAAGGTTCTTCATATGTGGCGCCGCTATCTCAAGCCATTTGATTCTATCTTCTTTCTTCTTTGTCGCAAATTCTGGGACATACGATGCGTCCAAGTAAAGATATGGGTGTACTTCCTTAACTTCCACAATGGGCGAAACTGTGCCAAAGTCTTTCACAATCTTGTCTACGCCAAGAATGTCTTTACAAGTGGCGACATAAGAAGTTGTGCCGTCGCGCTTAGACACAAGGGCAAGGGACTTGATATAGATGTTTTCTCCATCATTGACTTCGGGTAGTTCCCTTAGTCCCGCCCAAGACAGCGCATCAATCAATGTTTTGTTTGTTATCTTGTGCATATTACTTTTTTTTATGTGTTATCTTATATTGTATTGTTGCACCAACCAACGGAGCTTTTTGATATATGCCCAAATTGCCCGAAAAAAGCCAATTTTCGGGGCTTTTAACCGTAAAAGCTATGTTGGGTATCCAAGCGTTATTGAAGTGCAAAAAACCGCCACCTAAATAGCAATCCCATTGACGAAGAGTAATTTCTTTTTCAATTGTGTTTGTTATGGTTTGATATATCGTCTTGGGGTAAACCTTTGCATCTAAGAACTCAACCTCGCAACCCCTTACCTTGAAGTCAAACAAATCGGGCTCGCTAAACGTGTAGTCTTGCCTTGGAATGGGCGTAGGGTTTGACCCGTTTACTTTGATGTAGACCGTATCCGAGGGTTCTTTTTCTACTTTTGTTATAACCTTAGTGATATATGTAGTGTCTCGCACTACCGTCTTAAGCGTGTCGGTGGTGTGCTTTTCGACCACAATGGGCTCTCCGCTATCCTTATTTAGTGACCACCCAAGCAACACCACCAAGAACGCGACAACAACAATATATACTATATGGATTCTAAAGTTATTCATTTTCTACATCAAAAGTCCTTCCGAAGATGTTTATCAAGTCGTAGTCCATCTTCAAGTAAGGCGTCGTTCCATACCACATCGCGTCGGCGGGCTTAAGCTCTTCCTTGACATAGAATGCAAACCACTTATTGCGAGCGGTATCTCTGTATCTATGAAATCCACCACTTATGTATTTATTGAATGCTTCAAGTGCCTTGAATCTGTTTTCGCCTACAAAGTAAAGCGTCAACTTTACATTCGTTTCTTTATGCTTCACTTCCTTTGGCGCATACACACGAAGTCTGTCGGCATCCGCATAAGATTCCGAATAAGTGTTCTTTATGCTTCCCTTCGCTTCTATGCCTTCAATCCTACTATATCGCAATCCTTCGAATTCGGGGTCTTTTTCAAGATTTCTTTCGGACACATCACTTAAGACTTCGCCCTTGTTATTACATTCTTGCATGAAGAATTCGTATTCCAAACTACTCATAATCTTCTACTTTTACTTTTTTACCCTCTACCGTGTTTTCGTAGTTTCCTTTATGGATGATATAGTTAGCGGGCTTTAAGTTGCCCAAATAAGGCACTTCGTAGCCAAGTTCTATCATCTTCTTTGCGAAATTTGGCTGACACTTCATCCTCAAGTAGTGCGTCCATCCGTGCATGTTGGCATTTCTTGTCTTGTTTACGAACGCATAAGCACTTACTTTGCCATTGTCGCAAACGTACAAGTTGTTCCTATCAATTGGAATGCAAACGCACTTTTCCATGTTACCGTTTTCGTCAGGGACATCTTCAAGCCTCGCTCCAAAGAACGCGGTAAGAACAAACTTAAGTATGCTATGTTTTCCTATTGCTTCGTCCATATCCTACTTCTTTCTTAACTTTATTCTGTCCTCCCCTTCTACGATTTCTATCGCATTCCTACTGCCCCAATATTCTATAACTAATGACGAATTTTGTGGGCAATGCACCTTCAAGTGACAATTGTGGTCTACGCATATTCTCGCGATATTGAAGGGACTAATCCATACCTCATTGTCGCAAGCAAGGAAACAAGCAATTGTTGTATCTACAACAATATCCTTAACGTCGTTATGTTGGCAATAGATTGCCGACGTGTAGGACGCAAGACCACTTGGCGATTCGAATTCTGGCTTGTATTGACCATTAATGTACCTTCCGAATTCTTCGTGGATAATATCATAGTCAAGAGGATAACCTTTAGCCTTCATTTCAGGCAAGAAAGACGAACCGTTAGCGTCACAGCATATCTCAAAGAGCTGCTTCTTGCTCTTGGCGTTGCGAACCTTCTCTGCATACTCCGCGCAGAGAAGTCCGTTGCCAATTATTTCGTTTTTTAACCAATCCAATGTTTTCATGTCACAAATATACAAATGTTTTTACAAGAATCCAAATCTTTTAGAATGGACTACTATCGTCACCGCCGAACGGGTCGAAGTCGGGATTGTACGCAAATTCGTCCGAAGGGTCTACGGTAGGCAAGACAAACGATAGTGGAGTTTCGGGACGGTTAAGTTTTTCCAAGATGTAATTGGAATTATCCCAAGCCACTTGCATCGTCTTGATGTCTATTCCTTGTCTTCGAAGGTCGTCGGGGTCGCCTATTTCAACATATCGTCCATTGTTGATATTGAACTTGAACGCCGCTTTGCCCTTTTCCCCAAGATGACGGAACTTAATCTTCGTCACATGAATTTCGGCATAGTCTTCGGGTTCGTTTCGCCAAACCGTAAGTCCGATGTCCGCCTTGTCAAAGATTTCGGATGCTCCCTTGCAATTATACAAGTCGCACACTGGATACAATCCGCTTTCAAGTTTCATGAGTTTTGTCGGATGCATTACCAAAAATACCGCCACATCAAACTTTCGAGCAAACCACCTTAACTTCTGCAAGAAGTCCGAAATGTATTCGTCTTGCTTTTGGTTTTTCTTTGACTTGTCCGTAAGAGCGTTGAACGGGTCAATAACCAAAGCCTTGATTCCTTTCTTTCGTATAAGGTATTGCGCCCTTTCCATTACGGATTGAATATCCGTTTCGTCGGGGTCAATCCAAAAGAAGTTCTTGCACATATACTCCTTCATCGTTTCGTACACATTCTTTGTGTAGTTTTGTACGCTAAATCTTGCCCCTCCAAGGGTTTCTATCACTTGGGCGATATGTGTGCTTACGGGGTAAAATTCGGGGCTAAAAAAGGCTATTTTCCACCCGTGAAGAAGATTCAACTTTGCAAGAAGATAATTCAAGGCAAATGTCTTTCCGTGTGACGGAACACCCGTAACAACATTCAACATTCCCGTCTTGAACGAAAGAATCTTGTCAAGCGAAGGGATTCCTGTTGTTGCACCCTTTTGAAGTCCGTTATTAAAGATGAAGTCAAGGCTTGATTCTACATCTACGAGTTCTTGGATTCCCTCCATCTTCAATTCCGTGTATTCTTCCACACACTTCTTGACGGCATCCTTACCCAATTGCATCAACACTTCGTTAATGTCCTTGCACGGCTTTGGATAATCTATAATGCAACACCTATCCCTTCCAAGTCTTCGGATAAGTTCTTGTCTTTCGGCAACGCCCTTTTGGTCGTTATCGGTCGAAATAAGGAAAGTATCAAGCGGGTCAAAGTGGCTGTCGATAAAATCGTCCAACCATTCAAGATTGCATGTTGCGCCCGATGGTACTGAAACGACATGTGTGAATCCACATTCGACATAGGTTAGGGCATCCATTTCACCCTCGGTAATGATGACATACTTATCTTCGCCTTCTTCGTATGCTTCGGGGGCAATGCTATTGATGTTGTACGGAATCAACTTCGCGCCCGATACTTGCTTGAAGTCCTTATTTCTTGTGCGGAACTTGGTATTTATAAGTTCGTCTTCCAAGTAGTAGTTGAAAGCCACGCAACGCTTTTTCGCATTTTGTTGCGGGATATACTCTACTTCTTCCGTTACCCTTAACTTCAATAGGGTGTCCTTTGAAATTCCCCTACCCGCAAACCATTCTATAAAGCCATCGCTAAAAACACCTTCTTTGTCCTTGTCCTTTGGCTTCGGCTTTACGAAAACCTTGGGCTGCGGTTTGAAGTACCTTTGGTCTGTTGCTAATGTGTCCCCCATCTTTGATTTCAAATATCCTTTAGCGTCACAATAGTGACAATGATACGCTAATGTTTGTGTGTTTATCGAAAGCGACCTATCACGCTTGTTTGTTCTTGCTTCCCGACAAAAGGGGCAAAAGGTCTTTATCTGGCCGTGCCGTCCCATCAATACGGGTTGGAAGTCTTCTATAAACAAGACATCTCCGTCGTTTTTACCATAGTTCGCCATAAGTTCCCGTCGTTTCGTTTGGATTATACCACTTTTGGTTCACGCAATCAAATTCACATTCGAAGTTAGGCATAGCGGGTGCGTTTAGCGGAATCGAATAATCGAAATTATCGCGCACCGAATGATAATACCTAAAGCCGTTTTTGTTGAAAGTGCCGTCGGGATTCGTACCGTCCTTTGGTCTTTGTATTTCGATTTTAGGCTTCGCGGTTTGCTTGTATGTGCCAATGCTTCGTTGTGCCCTTTTGTAAACCCTATTAGATGCCATATCGAAGCCCTTGTTCAATGTCTTTACCATATCAATGCTTGCGGACTTCTTTGAGCCTTTAACCTTATGTTTCCAACCTTCTTCCGTTCCCCAAAAGTCGTCAACCATCTTTTCAAGGCTTAATTCGAAGTCAATGTCGGGATAATACTTTTCTTTCTTTTGCCTAACCGATGTGTCGGCAAGTAACTTTGCCTTTGCTTCGTTCACCAATGTCATATAGGCATTAAAGTCGGTTCGCCAATCATTTACTATTTTATCTTCGTTCTTTATGCCTTGTTTCTTTATCCCTTTAGTATTTAATTGTGGTTGATTATCCACATTCGGGTTTTCGGTATATGGATAATCCGCGTGTGGTTCTTCGTAAAAAGTATAGTCGTTTCCCGCTATTTGACCCTTGTCATCACGACATACGGTCATCGTACAATAGTTGGCATCTTTTAATTCATTTATTACGGAATAAACAGCGGTTTTGCCCTCTTTGATTATGGCGCAAATACCACTTATGGAAAACTCCCAATCCGACGGAAGCCCCATAATAACTGATAGAAATCCTTTTGCTTTTAGGGATAAGTTTTTGTCTTTGAGAAAGACATTCGAAATGACCGTGAAGTTGTCGTTCTTCACTCTTGATACTTTATTCATACCTTGTGTGTTTTTGTTTCATCTTGTGTGTAAAAATAAAAAGCGCGGATAGGACACACACAAGAAAAAGCCCCATTCTTTTGTCGGCTCATGACTTCCGACTCACCGCGCTTTGCGGTCTTGCAAATATACAAACAATCTTTGATATTGCAAATTATTCTTCTTTCTTAAGCCAATACCTTGAATAGTTCGTACCTTCTACATAGATGCGTTCGCTTTCAATATCCATTCCGTGAGTGTACTTCAAGTTGTAAATCACGGCGGATAGCCTTGTGCAGTTGAACTTGGTGATGGCATCCCATGATGTTATCACATTTCCTGCAAGGAGATAAGCCTTAATCTTGGCTGTCTTGGTTTCAAAGTTTTCTTTCATATCTTCTATTGTTTATTTGATTGTTACATTGAATGGTGTTGTGTTCTTTTTCGTGTTAGAATAAGGTTAGTTGTCCTTTGTTTGCATTTCTTTTTCTTATTTCATCTATCGGCAGAAGCAAATCTTCAAATCCGTAAATAGCGTCGCCTATATAGTGGTGGCAATACGAAGGGCGCGTCAAACCGCCCATCATGTTATGTTCCTTACTAACTTCGCGTTCGCTTCTTTCTTTACCGTTTGTCGAAGATGCCTTCCATTTTGCAGGCGTTTTGCTTCGGTATTCGCCCAATCGCGGATTTATTGTCTTACAATACAAGGTATATCCAATCGACTTATATATAGCAGCAATAAATTCACTAACACGGCTACCTATGCCTAATCCTTGAAAGTCAGGCAAGACTACCAAACGATGTTCTCGCAATCCGTTTTGTATAGACCCATTCGGGAAGGGAATTATTGCATCAAAGGCCACTACTTGATTGTTCCAAGTAAATACGAAACATTGTGAACTTTTATTTAAGTCCGAAGTCATATAATGATGCTTTGCGAAGTTGTTCCAAGTATCATATGTGGTTCTAAACACTTGTAACTCGATTTGTGGCTTCCCTTGCCGAAGATAGTCGCCTTTTTCAAGTGCGCCTCCTTTGTTTAAGTCGTAAATCCAATCGGGTTGCAACCAATCGAAGATGTCGTAGTGACAAGTTGCCAAAATCACCTTCTTATGCGTCTTACGAATATACTTTTGCAATGCGTTAGACATTGACTTTGCAACATTGCGGTCAACCACGCTGGTGTATTCGTCGATAAGTATCACTTCATCGTCAGCAGCTTCGCTTACAATCTTCGCTAATTCCGCACGATATTTTTCCCCGTTTGACAACACATTATATGGTCTTATCCAAGTAGGGACACTTGCTAAACCCATTGACGACAACAACATTGCGGCATCTTGCGGTGTTAAGGTGTCAAAGTTTGAAATCAATGTTTTGGAACAATCAAAGGTCGCATTGGAAATTTTGCCCCCCCCAAGATTCTTTAGAATGGTGCTTTTACCGCTTCCGCTTGCCCCGCAAATTACTCCGATATTCCAATTTCCTAATGTATCAAGATGTATCCTATTGGGGACTTCTACTGTGCAAGTGTCTTCGACCTTTAAGTCGAATTTTTCTTGAATGTAGTCCGTATATTCGTCGTGCTTAACCGTCGACGACAATGTTATTATATTCGGGTCAACAAACTTAGGTTGCGAAGACGCTTCGCAAATTTGGATGTCAAATCCTTCAAACAATCCTACTTCCATCTTTCTTTTACTTTAATTTTCCACAAAGATATTAAAAGTTTTTAATAAAACAAAAGAAAGTGGGAAATTTTCGTCCCCACCTTCCATCAAAACAATAGTATGCAAAGTTATATCATCTCTTTAAGTTTGTCCAAGACACTTCCTTTCGGTTCGTGGTATCCGCAACCAACGATGTCGCAAAGGTAACGATAAAGTTTGTCGGGACTAACATAGTCCTTCGGAATCATGTGGTACTTTTCGTACTGTTCTTCGTAACTTACTTCACGGCTATTCAATTCCTTGATAAGTTCGTCGCTATCAAGATTCTTAAGAACTTCGTCCTTTACATCTTTGATATAAATGTCGACTTCGGCGTCAACGGTTATCGTTCTCCAATCCATAATAGCATCTTTTTAGTTGTTCAACACAAGTGGACAAACCATCAAAGCCTTGTTAGGGCAATTCGGGTCGTAGATATTGATTGGCTTACGAACTTCGTCAAGTTCCATCACCACGCTATCACCGTCTACCGCCGAAAGGCAATCTACAAGGCTTGAACCTTTGACACCGATAGTAATTCCCGCACCCTCAACCGTACAAGCGACTTCTTCCTTTGCCTTCTTGTTGAACAAGAGGTCTTCGCTATTTACGGTCAATGCGCTTCCGCCGATGGTAAGACGAAGAAGACAAGTATCGACCTTTGCCGAAAGGATTGCCCTTGATACCGAATCCAAGAGTTCCGTCTTGTCAACCGTTACCTTTGTAGGTTTCTCCTTTGGTCTTATAAGCATCTTGAACTTCGGATAAGCACCTACGGGCTTCACACAAGAAAGCATAGCCTTGTCGGTACGGAAAGAAAGCATCTTTTCACCGAAGTAAACGACAACCTTGTCCGCGCCGTTAATCATGTCAAGAAGCGGTGCTACGGCCTTTGTTCCAAGTGTAGCGTTTACGCTTACGGGTTCGCTAATGTCGGCACGCATAAAGTCGGCAAACAACTTCTGACCGTCACTTGCGGCAACGCCAATTTCCGTTCCTTCAACATACATATGCACACCGCAAATAATAGGACGAAGTTTATCGTTCGCAACGAATTTTGAACCATTCTTGAGCCAATCAAACAACGTTTCGGCATCAAGCGACACCTTAGTTGCGTTGCTTTCGTTTTCTATTACGGGGAAGTCTATTGCGGGCATAACGGGAAAAGAAACTTCTCCTTTCGCATGCTTGACAACACATTCGCTATCATCTACAACAAGGGTAACGTCTTCATCGCGAAGTGTCTTAAGAACACTAATAAGGTCGCGTGGATTTACACAAAAGTCAAATGCGTCGGCACTATCCGCGAACTTAAACTTACGCATAGCGGACACTTCCAAGTCAAACGCCGTAACTACGATTGTTCCGTCCGTACGGACATTCACTTTTACGTTTTCAAGAATAGGTAGTGTAGAAGTCTTTGCTGCCACCTGACCCGCACCCGAAAGGGCTTCAAGAATTGCTTTTCGATTGATTATAAGTTCCATATTTCTATAATATTGAGTTGTTAAAAATAGTGGTCGGATAGGCGGTCAAGCCACACCGACCTGTGTCCATTCATGAAGCAAAAAATCTATTATTATCGTAGCGCATCACTGCGTTTTTTTGCTGAAGCGGCAGGGCTCGAACCTGCGACCCACAGAACCAAAATCTGTTGTTCTTCCGACTGAACTACGCTTCAATTCCTTTTTGCAGCGCCAAGGGGAATCGAACCCCTCTTCCAAGAATGAAAATCTTGTGTCCTCACCGATAGACGATAGCGCCTTATTGAATAGTGTGAGATGGATTCGAACCATCATTCCGTCCACTCTCTGGTCGGGTGTTAGCCATTGCCACTATCACGCTATTCCAATGCAAATATACAAACTTTTTTATAATCTACAAATTAAATATCTTTTATTTTGTTTCCTTGTCCTTGGAATTCTTCATAAAGGGGTTCGTCTTCGGTATCCCAAATAACACCATCTTCGCTAAAAAACACCTTCTTAAGACTTAATTTCGCAATTTGCCTTTCCGCGTCTTCTTTTGAGATTATCTTTCCCTTTTTATGTGGGCTAGTAATTTCTTCGTAGACGGTATTGGTCATTCCCATTGATGTAACTCTATATTTGATAATCGCCATACGTTATGATAATATGCTTGCAAATGCAAGTGCGGTTATAGTAATGATGGCAAGATAGGTCAATATGTTGTTCCAAATGCCAACAACCTTATCGGTGTCAAAGTCGTTGCATCTATCGTCGGGGTCAACAAAAATCATCTTCTTATCACAAAAAGCACCTTCGGCATAAAGCCTGCAGTGTTTGCAATTCTTGCATTCGCATTTCATAGTTCTTACTTTTTAAGATAAAACTTTGTCAACACATCTTCGGTAATAATGCCAGCACTTTCCAATGCACGAACATATTTTATTACCGAATTGCCTATTTCAGCGTCTTTGGTGTGCCTATCGGCGAAAAGAAGCAAAAGTCGGGCAAGTTCGTAGGCATCTTCTTGATAATACTGATATGATTCATAATTACCTTGCAAACCAACGGCATAGTCTTCTTGGTCTATAAGGTCATTAAGACGCTTGATGTTCTTGATGCTATCCATTATTTGGTTAAATCGCATCTTCTTTTCTCTATGGAACTCACTTTTCTTTGCCTTGAGTCGCTTATCAATATCGTTGACAATCCTTTCGGTTGCCATTATGATAATATAAAGAAGGTTTATCTCAAGGTTTTCTACGCTATTTTTGTTTTGTATCGTTTCCATACTTTGCTAATACTTTGTTTGTTAGTTCTATTGTGTTGAATCCGAAGCACTTTTCTATTGCTTTAACAAATAACGCCATATTGTCTTCGGCATTTGCGTCGTCTAGTGTGCCATTCTTGATTGCTATATTTGTTGCTACATGATTAAAGATATATAGTGCATTGAAAAGGTCTTCATCGGAATAGTTAAGGTAGTAAGCCCACTCATCCGCATCGGCGAGGTTTAGGACATCTTGCCAAAACTTCAAAGCACCACTTATTTCTTTGTTGATTTTACTTATGCTCGCTTTCTCATTTTTCATCACGAATGGTTTTTAGTCGTTTTTTAATATAATGCTTGAGCTTAGAAATAATGTCGTAATCCACGAGGTCTTTTCGCATTATGGTTAAGATATTGTCGCAATCATATTCAAGAGCACCAAGGTCTTCTTCTTCGTTGCAAACATAATCTTCGCTTTCAAATTTCGAAAGCCCATCAAAAAAGTCTATCGTAAATTGCGCCCTATCATAATATGATTCCCTTTCAAGGGATGCTATCTTATCAATAAATTGTTCGCGTGTCATATTTATTCTTCGTTACAAATTATCAATTCCTTGGCGTAAGGCAACTTCTCAATGAAGTCTTTGCAGAAACCTTCGACCCAATCCTCGTGAAGTCTATGATTCTTTCTCTGCCTATAAATAGTGGCAAGCTGTTCATAATTGGTAGAACAACGCATAAACAATTCTACGCCAAGAGGACAATTTGAAAGGACTGTCATAAACATTTCGTATGACGGATTCTCATTGTACTTGCCTATCAAGAACTTCATATGTGCCTTTCTTTCGGGAAGAACATACTTGTTAAAACAAGCATCCATATCCATCTTTACAAGTCGGTGCATCTTACTTGAAGATGTCACAATGTCCATAAAACTATATCTTTGCAATTCGGGCGTAAAGTAGCTTGGATACTTGATGTCAAAAGAAACGCGGATACCCTTTCTAAAATTCGAGTGACCACTACCACCCCCTGCTTTTGCTAGTTTCATTGCTCTAGCCAAAGATTTTTCAAATTCCTCATCCGTATATTCGGGCTTTTCGGTTCGCATTGCGAAGCCCGACGCAATGACCGACTCTTTCAAGTCATATACTTTCCAATTATCTACCGTAACCATATTTTATTAATTGTTTTAATTTGCGAGTGGGGATTCGGCCAAGAAGTCCCCACCCTGAGTGAATTATTAACATAAACTATGACACATGGCGCTTCACAGCGTTTGACTCGGGAGCGTGAATCGAACACGCGATGTTGGTTTTGCAGACCAATGCCTTACCGCTTGGCTATCCCGAGAAAAAGGGGCGCACCCGTTAACCCCTCACCTCCTAAAACTCTATTATTGTTTATATTATGGGTGCTTTTATTTACTTTCCTCTTATAATTCCGTCTCCGCTTCCGTCGATAGTTCCCGCATCTTTTCGTGCGGCAAGTTTATCAAGGTTCATTTGGGCAATATCGTTAAGCGACCATCCCATAACCGAGCAAAGTCCCGATAATTGCCACAAAATGTCTCCTGCTTCTTTCTTAAGTTCTTCTAATCTTTCTTCCATCCCAAAGAATTGCCACAATTCGTTTGCGGTTGTTTCGTTGGCAATGTCGTATGCGTCGGCTATATTAGGTTCAAGACCTATTGAGCAATGCCCTTTTCTTATTCCTTTTGCGACCTTGCTTGCAAATTCACCTACTTCCCCTACAAGGTTAAGGAACATATAAGTAAAGTTTTCCGATGACGGCATACAAGTGGTCATCGCTCTTCTCTGATATTCATTTAACTCCATAATATATTGACTTTTAAGTAGTTATCAGAACGGCAGGTCACCTACTGCCCCGCTATTGTTGTTACTATAAGTTGGTCTTGGTGCTTGCGCAGGTTGCGAAGCGTTGTTTGCGCTCATTCCTCTATATGGGCTAAAGTAACCTCCATCAGGAGTGCGCTTTCTTTCTTCCGCAGTGCTATTCTTGTACTCTTCCTTCGTGAGCTTGCGCTTCAATACGTGCGTATTGCCATACTTTTCTTCAAACATTTTAGACATGAAGTACGAAAGTACGATTGTTCCCTTTGGGGAAATATAGATTCCGTTTTCTTCTACGGGGATGACTACGCATTTCTTGCCCCTTACATCGACAACGGATACATCATTGAGCTTGCTCAAATGTATGCTTATTGTTCCACTATCTTCCATAATTTCTTCTTAAAATTTAACTTTACAAAGTTACAAAAAAGAATCAAATATACAAACTTTTTAACATTAAATTGGGTCGTTTGCATTGTAAACTTCCTTAATAAGGATACCTTTAAGGGCGAACAATATTTTTTTCTTAAGGACATATTCCTTTGGGAGCATCTTTGGTGAAGCCTTCACGTCGGAAACAATATATTCGCCGTCCTTATAATAAGTAAAGTCACAAGTATAGCATATTGCCAATTGCAAAGTCCTTGTCTTTATCTTATCTTTTGTCTTGAGATGTTCAACATACTCTTCGCGAACGGCTGGAATCAATTCAAACTTCACTTGTCGTTGAAGGTCGGTAATAAGTCCTTTAGCTTCGGCGTCCTTTAGGACAAGCCAGCGTTGGTACTCCTTTTTCGAATCCCATTTATAACCGTCGGCTTCGAATGTCTTGTTGTTGTATTTCTTCCCTTTTTCTCTTTTGAATCCCTTTTGAAATGCCATATTAATTTACTATTTCGTTAAACTCTGCCTCTATTTCAAGAGCAAATGCTTCCTTGTTGTCATTTTCAAGGTCAAGCTCTAAACTCTTGGCAAAGTTACGAAAAGTATCGTTAAAACGACATTCGCTGTCGAAAATTCCCATATAACGTATAACGCAAGAATGATTGCGATTAATTATTCCTCCTATTTTTTTATAAGATAGTTTTTCGAATTGTCGTAGGAATTTCGCTATCATAACTCGCGCGAAAACTATATGTTGCCTTCTTGATGGGCTAATGACATCTTCATAGGACACGCCCCATTGTTTACAAGTCTTCGTTACTATATTCTGTGTCATTGCGTCTTAATTCAAGATAAAGAAATGTTGTACTACTTACTTCGAGATTCGGATTCCATTTCTTAAGGAATGTCCAAGGGTCAATCTTGTAGATTTCACCTATAAGCGTTTCCGCTTGTTGACTACAAATATGGACGGGTTCTACCTTATGTATTATACTTTCTACGCCGTCTTTTGTTACAACTTTATCACCCTTATCAAAAAAGATATTGTTTGTTGTTGCGACAAAAGGAACAAGCATTCTTCTTTGGAAGCTATGGTTAATCAAATGAGTTCCCATTAAAATTCACTATTTGAAAGTTCAACTTCAAGACCACTTTCGCAAACCCATACATTGTTAAATCCAAGTTCTTCCACAACCCTTTTCTTAAACTTCTTCGGGTCGGCATTACCACTTGACAAATGTACCAAGCAAACCGTTTGTAGGCTTGCGCCATAGTTGGTCTTCAATGCAAGAATCGTATTATTCAATTCCATGTGATGTTCGAACCTTGAACGGATTTCGATGTCGTCACACATATTGTCAATCAACACGTCTTCATCCCAGTTTGCCTCAATGCAAATATGATTAAGGTTCTTGATTCGATACCCAAACCTTTCGCAATCCGTACAAAACAAAAGCCTTCCCATCGCTTCGTGCTCAATCAAGAAAGCGTAACATTGGCAAGAATGCGGGACTTGAATCGGTTGAACCGTAAAGCTGCCTATTTTAGTCTTTTTGCCAAGTTCTAATACCGTAACACCGTCTTGCTTGTCTGCGACTTCTTGACACGAAAAAACGGGCAATCCGTGCTTTTTGGCGTTTTGAATATGCTTGGCATGGTCGAGGTGCTGATGAGTTACAAGGCATGCCCACACATTTGTTAGGTCGTAATTTAGTGCCCGCAAGACTTGCTTGAAGTCTATACCAAGTTCAAGAAGCAACTTTTCGTCACCACATTCAAGGATATATGAATTCCCGCTACTTCCCGTCCCGATTGTTATTAACTTACTCATATCTCAAGGGTAAAAGAACACACATTATCCCCGCATTGTTCGCAATGGTATAAGTGCTTGTATTCTCCGTATTGACGAAGAAGGTCAATAAGTACATTCTGAATATCGTAGTCCTCCAAGATGGCGTTTATCACCTTGTTAAGAATCGGTTTCTTTTTGTACTCCTTTAAGTCATTGAAAGGAACACCATCCACATCAAGACCATAGGCTACGCAACCTTCTGTGTATTCAAGTTTCATCTTCGTATAAGTTATAAAGGGGTAGACTTAACTACCCCTCTTTATTAAAACTCGTCGTTCTCAAAGTCGTTTGAAGGTGCGGGTGTAGGTGTAGGTTCTACTACCTTTGGTTCTTCGACCACTTCCGCTTCCACAAAGTCTTGTTCGTCGGGCGCATCGTAATCGGGAAGTTTATTCTCGACCATATTGGTTTCTTCATCCATCCCCATCTGATACTCTGGCGTAGAGTTGATAATCATATTACAACCCGAATTCACGAGGGTCTTACCCACCATCTTCTCGTCGAACGCCTTGTGTGTAGCCTGCTCTCGGCTTGAAGACTTTGCCCAAGCTTGAAGAATCTGCTTCTTCGTCATAATGTAAAGGTCTCCCGTAGGAAGATACATATAACCACCCACGAAACCTTTGTCCATGTTTTCAAGTTTCTGTTCATGCTTGATGACGAACTTCTTTCCCGTCTTCGCATCAATACCATACTCAAAAACATCGTCTTCACGGATAACTACGGGATTTGGCTCCCAATGTGGATAGATTCTCTTAACCATAAGCACTTTACCAAAATAGGACTCTTGAAGACAAAGCTGGTCTCCTCTTACGATTAGATATGCTTGATTAAGCGCCGCGTTGAGTCCTTTTGTTACCATCTGGAAGAGAGCAGTAGATACTGACGCGGGCGTACATACTGCCAACGCAGGTTTTCCATTCTTATCCTTTAGGTCTTGCAATTTAAGCATTGACATCTTAATTGCATTCACATATGAATAGTCCTTCGGCATGGTAAAACCAGCTTCGCAAAGACTATTGACGCGAGCAATCACTTGGTCGCCCACATTCTGTTTTACTTGTACTTCGTTTGCCATATTCTTTGTTTTTCTTTTCGTAAAGTTAGTAAAAATTCATTAGTTTTCAAACGCTTACGACTTCATTTTTGAATAATGAAAAGGGGTCGTTCTTTCGTCTTTTGGTTGCTCCTTTAGCATCCTATTTTTATATTCTTCCGCAATCTTTAACGATGTTTCGATAAGAAACTTGATGTCTTCGTTATCAATGATTGCTTGTGTGATTGCTGCAAGGATGTTATCGGGCTTACCTACGATAAGTTCTCCTACGCCTACGGTATCGGATGCAACGCAAAGGATTCCTAGTTCGGAAAGTTCTTCTTTTGAAAGAACGTCAAGTTTCGCCTTAAGGTCTTCTAAAAGTTCTTCTTTTCTCATACTAAATGATTTCTACTATTTTTGTCTTCGTGATTGAATGCAAACTCATGTCGCTTAAGCCTTCTTTCATATATCCAATAATGCGATTAGTTGCTTCTTCAAGGCTTTTTGCCCATACCAAAACGGGGTATTTTGTTTCCTTTTCTACATCATTGTCGTCAATGAATACGGAAGCTATGATTGCCTTATATACAACTTCATCTTCGTCCGTCTTTGGGTTCACAATATCCATAACGCGACTCATTGTGACCGCAACCACTTCGCATTCACAATTCCAATAAGTCTGTATCTTTGTTTCAGCATCGCCGAATGACACGGCGTTTTCTACAAAGTAGACTTCCGCAATCTCTTTGTCATTACCTTTTTTATCGCGTATTACGCGCTTAATCTTTGTTTCAAAATTCGCCATATTATTTCTTGTTTATTTTAACTTTTACTACTCCACCAAATAGGATGCTAATAAGAAGGGCTAGCCCTAATGCCATCCAAAAGGAAATCTCTGGCAGCCCAAACAGACTAGGCATTATCCAATTCCATAGCCACTTTATAGGTAGCCCAATAATGATAGCTACCACAACCCATATAAAGGCTATAATACCACAGCCAATACCAAGTTCTGTCAATTTATCCCTAATGCCATTCATAATCCTTTTCTCCTTTTAAGTATTTTTGTTTAATCGGTTATTTCTACTTTATAATTGTACATAGCTTCATATACGCGAGGTTCAAGTTGGTCTTTCCATTTGTCGGCAACTTCCTTAATGTGTGCTTCTTTTGCAACCTTGTAGGCATTAAAGGCTTCTTCGGGAGTGTCAAAAGCACCAAGACTAACATTTTTACCATAGCGATTTACATTAGCTCTTATTCTACCGCGAACCATTGATACACCTATCGGATATTTACCTCTATCTCTTGTTCTTTGGGTAAACAAGGAATTTATTTGTGGTGGTACAAAGCAACATGTTTGCGGACTATAAACTTTGTTACCCTTAACAAGTATGTCTTTATCTAAAGCCCACCCCTCAACATAATGATTATTCCACCATTTCTCGAAAATAGAAAATACCCGCCATTCCACACAAACAGAAACACCTTCATAACTCCTTGATTTTTCTTTGAAGTTTTCACTATGTCCTCTTCGAAGCATTTGTCTCCACGCCCTATCGCATCTTCCTTTCGGCTCTTTTAAGCCCTTATCAAGCAAGCCTACTCCAAAATTTCCCGTTCTAATAGATTCTCGATAGCAACATGGGCATCCTTGTCCGTTTGTATGGCTATTTGGTGTCTGCCAAAACTCACCATGAGTGGGACAAATAACACAGACCTTATTATGAGATAAGGTGTATTCAGACTTTGAGTAATCGTACATGTCACCGTGAATCTTTTTTGCTTTTTCAATGAATTCTTCTGTGGTTAATCTTTTTCCCATATTAAAAAGAAAACGCAACTTTCAACAAACAGGCTCCGACCCCTATTTATCTACTCATCGCGTTCTTAAACTTTCTACTGCTTTGTCGGAGTAAAGCATTGCGGTAACAAAGATAAGCATTTATTCTTTAATATCCAAGTCTTTGATGAACCAAATTTTTTGATTAGAGCTACCGCGAAAAGGAAACTCTTCGGTACGAAGACTATCTATGTACGGCCCATCTACAAGCGCTTCTATATACGGCAATATCCTTCGTTTCTTCGGGTCATCCAAGCATTCTTGAAGCGTAAAGCCCGTATAAATCCACACCGTTTTGGTTGTTTCTTCCTTGATTCTCTTGACTAATTTGTAACAGGCGTCAGGTTGAAACATTATGTCGCCACCCGAAAGCGTTATATTGAATTCATCGCTTTTTACGATTTCAAGGATTTCGTCAATCGTCATTTCTTCGCCCGCATCAAACGACCAACTCGACGGGTTATGACAATTGAAGCAATGTCGACTACATCCTGCGAAATAGAAGGTGTTTCGTAATCCAATTCCGTCGACGACGGTTTGGTAAATTATATCAAGAACTCTTAGCGTCATTTGTTAAGTATGTTTTCGGCTTCTCTATCCGTAAGCCCCTTTTTAAGAAGTGTATCTTTTCTATGGAGGGCAACACCTTCTGAAACAACGAATCCAACAGGATGTACGGGCTCTTCAATCTTCTGCTCTATTGACTTCTTTAGCTCAAGGTACTTATCAAGATACCACTTGATTTTACCTATCTCCTGTGTTTCGTCATCCTTGTGTCCTAGTCTCCAAAGATACTTGAAGGCATTTATCTTGCAGAACTCGGCGGTGGAGTATTCCCCAAACGCACTTACCATTGCGTCAATGCATTCAATGTCTCCCTGGTTATAGTGACTTGGGCTATTAACCATTTCTTTATTATTCATAATAAGTATTTTATAAGGGCGGAATTTCACCGCCCCGTTATTATTCTATCGTAAGATAAGGCGTATTCGTTGCGTACAAGCAAACCGACTGACCATCAATTACGGGACGATTATTGTCCGAAAAGACGCTATACTCGTCTATGAAGATAG
>JAEIGA010006114.1_pt1 | contig 18330 bp, 16 predicted proteins | sample 9270691 | NCBI WGS metagenome assembly JAEIGA01 (sample SAMN17057246, study PRJNA624740) | gut metagenome | biome: biome; isolation source: fecal sample | host: Bos grunniens | place: China: Xizang | collected 2019
AAGTCAGAATTGTTATATTTGCAGGAGTGGAACAGCGTAGAACAGTTCTCAAAGGAATTGGTCAAGTATATACGCTACTACAACAATGATAGAATTAAACTGAGGCTAAATGGAAAAAGCCCGGTACAATACCGAGCTTTATTCCAATCTAAGCTAGCCTCTTAATAATGTTAAACCGTCCAACTTTTGGGGGTCACATCACGGCCAGCTTCTCCATAAAGATATTTTCAGTCGTATTACATCATTCCGCCCATTCCGGCGCCTGCAGGCATTGCAGGAGCTGGCTCAGGAATTTCAGCGATCGCGCACTCTGTAGTAAGGAACATACCTGCCACAGAAGCTGCATTTTCAAGAGCTACACGTGAAACCTTTGTAGGGTCGATGACGCCAGCCTCAAACATGTTCACATACTGGTCTGTACGTGCATTATATCCGAAGTCAGCCTTACCCTCACGGATCTTGTTTACGATCACACTGCCCTCAACACCTGCATTCGCAGCGATCTGGCGAAGCGGTTCTTCGATAGCACGGGCCACGATATTGATACCTGTAGTCTCATCGTCGTTATCACCCTTGAGGTCAGCAAGCACCTGTGAAGCACGGATATATGCTACTCCACCGCCTGGAACGATACCCTCTTCGACAGCAGCTCTTGTAGCGCTGAGAGCATCTTCTACCCTATCCTTCTTCTCCTTCATCTCAACCTCGGTAGCAGCACCTACATAAAGTACTGCAACTCCGCCTGCGAGCTTGCCGAGACGCTCCTGAAGCTTCTCACGGTCATAATCAGACTTGGTGATCTCGATCTGCTTACGGATGAGCTCAGCACGGTCACGGATTGCATCCGGTGCACCGGCGCCGCTTACGATTGTAGTATTGTCCTTGGTAACAACAACCTTCTCTGCATTTCCGAGCATGCCGAGAGTAGTTGTCTCGAGCGAAAATCCGCTCTCCTCTGAAATAACGACACCACCTGTAAGGATAGCAACGTCCTGAAGCATCTCCTTGCGGCGGTCACCGAAACCTGGAGCCTTCACTGCAGCGACCTTGAGCGTTCCTCTGATCTTGTTTACCACGAGAGTAGAGATTGCGCTGCTGTCCACATCCTCTGCAATCACGAAGAGCGACCTGCCCTCACGTACGACTGCCTCGAGAACCGGAAGAAGCTCGTTCATTGTAGATATCTTCTTATCAGTGATGAGAATGTACGGATTGTCAAGAACAGCCTCCATCTTGTCTCCGTCTGTCATGAAATATGGAGAAAGATATCCTCTGTCGAACTGCATACCCTCAACCACCTTCACCTCAGTCTCTGTACCCTTCGCCTCCTCTACAGTGATGACGCCGTCCTTCTTTACCTTTGACATGGCATCAGCTATGAGCTTGCCGATATAGTTGTCATTGTTTGCAGAAATAGTTCCGACCTGCTCGATCTTCGCATAGTCCTCGCCCACTTCCTGGCTCTGCTCACGGAGGCTTTCCACTACCGCAGCCACAGCCTTGTCTATACCTCTCTTGAGGTCCATCGGATTCGCGCCGGCAGTAACGTTCTTGAGACCTACGTTAATGATGGCCTGGGCGAGTACGGTAGCTGTTGTAGTACCGTCACCAGCCTGATCGTTTGTCTTTGAAGCTACCTCCTTCACCATCTGGGCACCCATATTTGCGAACTTGTCCTCAAGCTCGATCTCCTTTGCCACTGTAACACCGTCCTTAGTAACCTGAGGCGCACCGAACTTCTTGTCGATCACTACATTTCTGCCCTTAGGGCCGAGAGTTACCTTGACTGCATTTGCAAGAGCGTCAGCACCCTCCTTCATGAGGGACCGCGCGTCAACATTGAATTTTATTTCTTTTGCCATAATTTTTCTTTTTTAATGTCCGGCCGGGCCGGAATGTCAGTTAGAGAATTGCCAGAATGTCAGACTGCTTCATGATAAGGTAGTCCTTTCCGTCCACCGACACCTCTGTGCCGGAATATTTGCCGTAGATAACTACATCACCTGTCTTTACCTCCATAGGCTCATCCTTCTTGCCAGGACCAGCCGCAACGACTGTTCCCTGCTGAGGTTTCTCCTTTGCTGTATCAGGAATGTAAAGTCCTGAAGCTGTCTGTGTTTCAGCCGCTTTCGGCTCGATCACAACTCTGTCTGCTAATGGTCTGATCATGATTTTAATTATTTTTGATTCTGATTATTCATATAGGGTCGTCTCCGACGGTCATATAATAAGACAAAAGAAATGCCAGCCCGGAAGGACTGACATTTTGTCACATATAGTCAAATGCTATTTCACACTGAATCTATAAACGCATACATGAGTATACTTCTCACCAGGATTCAGGAGAGTCGAAGGGAAGTTCTCATGATTAGGCGTATCAGGATATTTCTGGGTCTCGAGCGCAATGGACTCCCTGAACTTGAGAGCCTTGCCGTATTTTCCGAATGACTTGCCGTCAAAGAAGTTTCCGCTGTAGAACTGCATTGCAGGCTGATCGGTAAAGACCTCGAGGAAACGGCCGGAAGCTGGCTCATGGACAGAAGCGGCGAACTCGAGCTCACCGGCAGTCTTTCTGTCGAGAACCCAGTTGTGGTCATATCCAAGACCGTTTGCAAGCTGCTCGTTCTCAACATCTATACGCTCACCGATCACATGAGGCTCGCGGAAGTCGAAAGGAGTACCGGTAACATCTGCAATCTCGCCTGAAGGTATGAGAAGATTATCGACCGGAGTGGTATTGGAAGCATTGATTACCATCACATTATCAGTGATTGTTCCGTTGCCCTCTCCCTTGAGATTGAAGAATGAGTGATGCGAAATGTTGACATGAGTTGCCTTATCGGTCTCAGCCAGATAATCCACTCTGAATTCATTTTCAGGAGTAAGAGTATAAGTCATTACGATCTTGAGGTTTCCAGGCATGCCGTCCTGTCCGTCAGGATGCAGGTAAGAAAGCACTATGGCGTTCTCTGTAACGGAGTCGACATCCCATACTACCATATCAAGGCCCTTGAGGCCGCCATGGAGAGTCTGGCCGTTATTGTTCTGTGGGAAATTGTATGTCTCTTCCCCTATGGTATATGTACCGTTTGCGATACGGTTTGCATATGGGCCTACGACCGCGCCGAGGAAGCGCTCGCCTGTATTGTTGACATAGCTGTCAATATTGTTATAACCGAGGACCACGTCTTCATAATGTCCGTTCTTGTCCGGAGTCCAGAGTGAAACCACTCGGGCACCGAAGTTTGTGACCTGCATGACAAGATCGCCTGCCTTGAGCGTGTAGATCGAAACCTGCTTGCCGTCAAGTTCCGTATTGAAGTCAGTCTCAGGGAAAAGAATGACCTCTGCATTCTTGCTGGTACATGAAAACATGGCTGCACATATCGCCAATACACCGAAAATCTTCTTCATAGATATATTTTTAAAAGTTCAGGATACAAATTTAAGAACTTTAAGCTAAAAGTGATATCTTTGAACCTCTAAACGTGTAAATGCCTAAACAAATTCACCATGAATATCCTCAATATGGTCATTCTGGCCCTTGCATTCTGTACGATACCGGTAGGCATCCTATGGCTCTGCCGAAAAATTCCTTTCCTCGGAAAGATAGGTCCTGTACTGCTGCTATACATGATAGGAATGATTATAGGTAACATCGGACTTATGCCCGGGGAACTTCCCGTCATTCAAGATCTGATGTCCAACGCGACAGTTCCGCTTGCCATACCTCTCATGCTCTTCGGATGTACATTCCGCAAAGAAGGGACCAGGTCGCAGATCATGGCCCTGGTGACAGGACTCATCTCAGTAGTCACAGCTGTGATCATAGGCTACCTCATATTCGGCCACCATATCGAAGAGGGTGCGAAGGTAGGAGGAATGCTCACCGGCGTATATACAGGAGGCACCATCAATCTGGCAGCGCTCAAAACCATGCTGAATGTCAAGGACGAGACCTATATCCTTATCAACTCTTATGACATCCTGGTCAGCTTCCTATATCTGACCTTCCTTCTGACCATAGGAATAAGGCTTTTCAGAAAGTTCCTGCCGCATGACAAGACAAATCTCAGCACGCAGGATGAAGTAGAAATACAAAGGGAAATAGAAAAGAACAATGCTAATCCATACAGCGGGCTTTTCAGCAGAAGCGGCATGAAACAGGCCGGCATCCTGCTCGGTCTCACCATAGTGATCTGCGGAATTTCCGCCGGGGTCGCGCTTGTTCTTCCGGATGGGATCTTCATGACCATCTTCATATTGATGCTCACCACATTAGGCATAGGGGCATCCTTCATCAAGAAGATCCACAACATGAAATACAGCTATGACATAGGCATGTATTTCATCTATATCTTCTGCATCGCCGTAGCGTCCATGGCGGATCTGAGCCAGCTGGATTTCGCCGGAGGCATCAACCTGCTCGGCTATCTGTTTACCGCGGTCTTCGGTTCACTCCTGCTTCAGGTAATATTCGCGAAGACATTCAGAATTGATTCGGACATGATGGTCATATCGTCCGTAACTTTCATCAATTCACCGCCGTTCGTGCCTATGATGGCTGCAGCCATGAAGAACAAGAATGTACTTGTTGCCGGCCTCAGCATAGGCATCCTGGGATATGCAGCCGGCAACTATCTGGGCTTCCTTATATCAGAGCTGCTGAAGTTGCTGTAAGCCTGATCTGAAATGCCATAGAATGACACCGACACTCACTGACACGTTCAATGAGTGTTTTGTTCCATATTGAGGTATCTCAAGGGAAAAATCGGAAGCATCCACAACATTCTGGTCCACTCCCGCCACCTCATTTCCAAATATGAGGGCATACTTCTCCCCTTTCGCCGGGGCGAATCTGTCGAGCATGACAGACTCTGCCGTCTGCTCTACACTTACTATACGGTAGCCATCCTCCTTAAGTCTGCGTACAGCCTCCATGGTATCGTCCACATGCTCCCATGCGACACTGTCTTCCGCACCGAGGGCGGATTTGTGGATTTCTGCAGAAGGCGGCACCGCACAGATACCGCAAAGCCAGATCTTGTCCACCTTGAAGGAATCGGCTGTCCTGAATGCAGACCCCACATTGTGGGCACTTCGTATATTGTCAAGAACCATAACGACTCCGGACTCCGGCAGTTCCTTATACTGTTGCGCCGACACACGACCCAACTCTATGTTAAGTAGTTTTCTATTTTGCATTGCCATGCCATGATATTTTCATATGCAAAGGTACGAAGAATCAGATTTGATTTCATAAAAAACAAAAAAATGCGTACTTTTGTCTTTAATAAAACGAAACATATGAAACAGGACCTTCAGATTTTCAACCTCATTAAAAAGGAAGAGGACAGACAGTCATCGGGAATAGAACTCATCGCTTCGGAGAACTACGTAAGCAAGCAGGTACTTGAGGCGCTCGGTTCCATCTGCACCAACAAATATGCAGAGGGATATCCGGGAGCAAGATACTATGGCGGCTGCGAAGTAGTCGACCAGATCGAGAAGCTTGCGATCGACAGGCTCTGTCAGATTTTTGAGGCAGAATATGCTAACGTGCAACCGCATTCGGGAGCACAGGCCAACATGGCAGTCCTGATGGCATGCCTCAAGCCCGGCGACACTTTCATGGGCCTCGACCTCGCTCACGGAGGTCACCTCACCCATGGCTCCCCAGTAAACATGTCGGGAATACTTTACAATGCCGTTTCATATGGCCTCAACGAAAAGACAGGACTCATAGACTACGAGCAGATGGAGCAGAGAGCTCTCGAATTCAAGCCGAAGCTGATCATCGGTGGTGCGTCTGCATATTCCAGGGAATGGAATTACTCGCGCATGCGCGAAATCGCGGACAAGGTAGGAGCACTTTTCATGGTTGACATGGCCCATACCGCAGGACTTATCGCCGCAGGTCTCCTCAGCAACCCGGTAAAATATGCCCACATCGTGACATCCACAACCCACAAGACGCTCAGAGGACCGCGTGGAGGTATCATACTGATGGGCAAGGACTTCGACAATCCATGGGGTCTCACAACGCCTAAGGGAGCTGTCAAGAAGATGTCTCAGATACTGAATTCAAGCGTATTCCCCGGCGTTCAGGGCGGCCCGCTCGAGCATTGCATTGCAGCAAAGGCAGTTTCATTCTACGAGGCGATGCAGCCTGAATTCAAGGAGTACCAGAAGCAGGTCGTAGCCAATGCCAATGCCATGGCAGACGCTTTTGCATCAAGAGGGTACAAGGTGGTTTCAGGAGGTACAGACAACCATCTCCTGCTCATTGACCTCAGGACCAAGTTCCCTGAGCTTACAGGAAAGGTAGCAGAGAAGGAACTTGTGAAGGCTGATATTACAGTCAACAAGAACATGGTTCCATTCGACTCACGCTCACCATTCCAGACATCGGGCATCAGGGTCGGAACTCCAGCGATCACCTCAAGAGGTTTCATCGCCAAGGACATGGAATTCATTGTCAACCTCATCGACATGATCCTCAAGAACGCAGCAGAACACCTTGCCCTGATCGAAGGCAAGACAGAAGACGGCCGCGATTCCTACGAAGAGGTAATCACAGCCGTCAAGAAGCAGGTAAGGATGAAGACCAACGGCATGCCGTTGAACCGCTACTGATCAAGCCTATCGGCTGAGAGAGCGGTTCTTGAGGTAAGCCATGAACATATCCTTGTTAGTGTCACTTACTGATATCCGCTTGCCACCCTTGAGGAGAATCACGGATCTCTCGACTTCACATATGTGATTCACATTCACGACGTATGAACGATGCACCTGCAGGAAGTTTTCCGGCAGGTGATTGTTTATCTGCTTGAAGCTGGTATGGACCAGATACGGATCGCCTGACACGAGATGTATCTTCAGATATTCATTCATTCCCTCTATGAAGACTATATCCTTCAGGCTGACACGTATATAGCGATAATCCACCTTGAGGAAGACATTATCGGAATCTGCCGGAGCGACAGGAGCCTTCTGCTTGGCAAGCCACTGCTGCTGCACATAGCCTGCAGCTCTCTGGAATTCCTCAAAGGTATATGGCTTGAGAAGGTAATCTACTGCTCTTACCCTATAACTTTCCACAGCATACTCCGAATATGCCGTCGTAAACACAACCAAGGGCATCTCTGGCAGAACCTTGACAAAGTCAAGACCATTCATATCCGGCATATTGATGTCCACAAAAACCGCATCCACAGCAGTATCAGACATGATCTGGATTGCATCTGCCGGTGAGTCGCAGGCCGCAACCAGTTCCAGATACGATGTTTTCTGAATGTAGCTTTTAAGCTTTTCAAGAGCCATAGGCTCATCATCAATAGCAATACATCTTATACTCATAATCCAGGAATAATTAATTTCACATTAAACAAAGCGGCATCTTCCTTTATATCCAACGTATAATTGTCTCCATAAAGAAGTTTGAGACGTCTGCTCACATTGTCCAGCCCCAGCCCTCCTTTATCCTCAGCGGAAGATGTCTTATTATTGATAGTGTTCACACAGGTGAATTGAACTTTATCTCCAAGTTCCTTGAATGAAATATCTATGGATGATTTTTTCTTATAGCTGATACCATGCTTGAATGCATTCTCGACGAATGAAATGAATATCATGGACGGCACAAGAAATTCTCTTGAAGGCTTTTCCGGCACATCGAGATTGATCTCAACCTTGGACATCGGATACCTGCAGCGCAGCATCTTGACATAACTGGAAACGAAAGAAACTTCCGCGGCCAGATTCGATGAAGATTTATCTCCTTCATAAATGGCATAACGCATCAGACGTGACAGCTCGATAGTCATATCCTGTGCCTTGACTGGATCAAGCTCAATCATAGCATGGATGTTATTCAGCATATTCATGAAAAAGTGGGGATGAATCTGGGCTTTAAGAAACCTGAGTTCATCACTGAGACGCCTGTTCTCCAAAACCTCTCTTTTTTCTCTCTCACGCGCGTACTTGAAGATAAATATAGTAGTTAAATTGGCACCTATCAGCAAATAGAAAAGAGATAGATTCAGAATTAGCGGCATAGGTATTCCCAAGAAGCTGAAACGTGCCTTGACAGGATGATACACGCTGGCTGCCAAAGATCCGGAACGGTCAAACAAAGATGCTATCAGATTGCAGCGTATGTCGAATGTAAAATGCTGGAATAAGACAAAGCCCCCCATCATAAGCAGAATTGAGAGGATATAAATCCACCCTTTTTTCCGCATAAGGTAATGAGGAGCCAATATGTAGTTATTCAGGCAGAATACCAGCAGATAAGGAAACATACCGACCAGCCATTGCACTACATTATACCATGAGAAAGGCTGCTGGTTGATCATCCTCTGAATTTCATTCAGGAAAGGTAACATGAATATAAGCAGCCACATAGCTGCATACACTATGGTTTCATATTTCCTTGACTGATCCTGTAAGGATATAGCCTCATTGCCCATATCACTAAATTTGAAATCTTTCAAATTTAACGAAATGCCGGCAAATATAAAAAGATTGTCAGTGGACTTATTGTTTAATTCAACGGATAAGGGAAAAAGTCCGGATATTTTCAGCTATCATACCTACAAGCCTGGACCTTGCTTCAACACTTGCCCATGCTACATGGGGTGCAAGGCGCATACGCTCAGGGTGTTGCATTTTCAGGAACGGACTGTCAAGCGGCAGAGGCTCTGTAAGGAAGACGTCAAGCGCGGCACCGGCAATGACTCCATTATCTACGGCCTCGGCAAGAGCCGCCTCATCCACGATTCCTCCCCTGCCCATATTGATAAGGTAAGCACCCGGCTTCATGAGGGCGAGTTCCCCGGCACCGATAAGCCCCATGGTCCTTTCATTCAGAGGCGCATGAATCGAAACGACATCCGAGCTGGCAAGCATTTCCTCGAGCGGCAGGCTTGGATAATCCGGGTTATGCGATGTACCGGATGTAGAAAAATAACTTACGTTCATGCCGAAAGCCTTCGCTATGGCAGCGACCTTGGAACCTATATTGCCCAGCCCCACTATACCCATGTTCTTGCCCGCGAGTTCAGACCAGTTGACTGTAACGTCGGTAAATATCCCGCTTCCGCTATAATGGCCGGATTTTACAACCTCATCATAATACGGAGCATTTCCGACCAGGGAAAGCAGGTGCATGAATGTAGCCTGAACTACGGAATCTGTCGAATATCCGACCGCATTACGCACCGGTATGCCCTTGGATGCCGCATATCCGACATCTATGTTGTTGATACCGGTAGCGGCCTCGCATATGAGCTTCAGCGACGGTGCAGCATCTATAAGAGCCTTATCGACCTTTATCTTATTTATGATCAGCACGTCACAATCCGCGACTCTTTCGAGCGCTTCTTCCGGAGTGGAACGGTCATAAGAGACGAATTCTCCAAGAACTTCAACAGGGGCGAAAGAGACATCCCCCATGGTCTCGGCATCAAGAAACACTATTTTCATGGTCTAAAAGAGATTCTGGTCACTTTCCATGGCCTTCTGTATGACATCATCGACAGGAAGATAGAAGCGATAGAATGCTTCATCATCCAATTTCGAGTAACGGCCTACCAGGGCACGTAACTGCGGCATCATATAACTGCGCGTAGCCTCCCACTCTCCCGCCTTAGGAGAAAGTTTGTCCACATCTGCAGCATATTTCAGGAACTGAGCCTCCAGGCCTATACTGTCGAGCCAGTCTGCAAGTCTGTCAAAATCATCGATCTGGGTCAAAGAAGACCTGTATTTATCGAACATAGAAGAGGCAAACCTCATCGCAGTAGCCTTCTTGTTGCAGTTGATGTAGAATCTTGTAGCCCTCGTAGTATCGATAGGGACGAAGATATCAGGTATGATACCGCCTCCGCCATACACAGGACGACCCTTGACGGTATAGTACAAGGATGTGGTATCGACCTTCATGCTGTCAGCAGAGACCATCTCGCCATGGGCATACCTCTCGTATATGTCATACGCATAATCCTTGTCATATGGCTTCTGTATGCACCTTCCTGACGGAGTATAGAAGCGGGCGACAGTAAGTCTGACACCTGAACCATCCGTGAAATTGATAGGCTCCTGCACAAGACCCTTGCCGAAAGAGCGGCGTCCTACTATAGCTCCGCGGTCGTTATCCTGAATGGCCCCCGCGAATATCTCGCTGGACGATGCGCTGCCTTCATTTATGAGGACAGAAAGCGCCACATCCCTGAGGCTGCCTCTTCCATCCGCATCATAATCCTGACGGCTGCGATGACGACCCTCCATATAGACGATCATATCGCCCTTATTCAGGAACTGGTTGGAAAGCAGGAGAGCCTGGTCAAAATAACCTCCAGTATTATCCCTGAGGTCGAAAATCAGACGCTTCATGCCCATTTCAAGGAGCTTGTCCGAAGCCTGGCTGAACTCCTTATATGTGGTACGCGTGAACTTTGAAAGCTTGATATAGCCGGTGGTATCATTGATCATGAAGGCCGCATCTATGCAGTGCACCGGTATCTTGTCTCTTGTTATTTCAAAAGGAATGAGAGAGCCGCCTCTGCTTACGGTGATCCTGACCTTGGAACCTGACGGGCCTTTCATAAGGCGCACCATGCTGTCCTGGGGAGTCTTGGTACCTGCAATAGTCCTTTCATCCACACGGATGATCCTATCTCCCTGATTAAGACCGGCCTTTTCCGACGGACCTCCAGGGATTACACTCAGGACTATGGCTGTATCATTGGGAACATTGAACTGTATGCCTATGCCATCAAAGTTTCCAGCCAGTTCCGTCTCGGATTCAGTCAGTTCCACAGGAGGGAGATAAACCGAATGCGGATCAAGTTCAGCCAGGGCAGCCACTACCGCGGCATCCGTCATGCCCTTCATGTCAATGGTATCGACATAATTCTTCTGGACCTCCTGGAGTATGAGGTTCAGTTTACGCCATCTTTCATAATCCCCATCGAACTTCTTCTCCGGCAGAATCTTGATCACCAGATTAGTGAGCAGTACTCCTATGATCACTCCCAGGAGTACTGTCACTATATTAAGATTGCTCTCTAATTTTTTCATCAACAAATAATTTATCCCACCTGCTCCACTTCAATACCTGCTCTTACAAGGAGGTCGATGCCATCCGTAAGACGGTATGCATCACGATAAACCACCCTCTTTATGCCGGCCTGTATTATAAGCTTCGCACATTCCATACACGGAGAAGCTGTGACATAAAGCGTCGCATCCTTGCTACTGTTGCCGGACTGAGCAACTTTGGAAATTGCATTTGCCTCAGCATGAAGAACATATGGCTTGGTCACCCCGTTCTCATCCTCGCAGATATTCTCAAATCCTGACGGCGTGCCGTTGTAGCCGTCTGAAATGATCATCCTGTCCTTGACGAGCAAGGCTCCTACCTGGCGTCGCTTGCAGTATGAATTCTGCGCCCATACGCCTGCCATTTCTATATAACTCTGGTCAAACTTCTCCATATTCATATTATTTTCTCTGATAAAGATATCTCTTGATGCTCTTCTTAGGGGTTCTTTCGAAATCCTCGGTAATTACAGAAATCTTCTTAAGCTTAGCATAGTTAGGAAGCTCTGCATTAAGCTCTGCAAGAGTGCCTTCGATATACTTTGCAAATTCCTTCTGAGGCATACCATCCTTCGCTCCCTGGGCGAAGTCAGGATAGATGATGGCTGTAAGTCCGCCATTGTCCTCCACCACAAGCGAATCAACCACATATGGTCTTGTGTTGATTACAGTCTCGACTTCCTCAGGATAGATGTTCTGACCTGAAGGTCCGAGAATCATACACTTGGAACGTCCCCTGATGAAAAGCGAACCTTCCTCGTCAATGACTCCCATGTCGCCAGTGCGGAACCATCCGTCCTCGGTGAACACTTCATTTGTTGCCTCCTGATTCTTGTAATAGCCCATGAACACATTGGCACCCTTGACAAGGATCTCACCTGAAACATTCTGCGGATCGTGCGAATCGATCTTGATCTCCATGTTCGGAGCTACCTTTCCGCAGGAATAGAGCTTCTCATCCTTCCAGTCATCGTAGGTAATGATAGGAGCACACTCGGTCATTCCATATCCCACGGTGATAGGGAAATTCATCCTCTTGAAGAAGGCCTCGACCTCCTTGTTGAAAGCGGCTCCTCCTACGATAACCTCATAGAACTCACCACCGAAGGCATTCACAAGCTCGGTACGGACCTTATTGAGGATAACCTGGTCAAGTCCCGGAACCTTCATCGCGAACTTGATTCCTGCCTTCTCAAGAATAGGCTTCACCTTAGTCTTGTAGATCTTCTCGATCACAAGAGGCACTGCGATGACCACGTTTGGCTTCACATCAGCCAGAGCCTGCATGATGATCTTCGGACTCGGAACACGTGAAAGGAAGTGGACGTGGCAACCGACACTGAGTTCATACAGCACCTCGAACATCAGTCCGTACATATGGGCAGACGGGAGCATGGAAACTACATTTGAGGTATTTCCGAGCATAGGGAGGACCTTATGACCAAATGCAATGTTCGACCAGATGGCACGATATGGGATCATTACACCCTTCGAGAAGCCTGAGGTGCCGGATGTATAGTTTATTACAGCAAGCTCATCAGCTGAGTCCTCATAATAATCAAGGGCATCAGGAGTGAAAGACATAGGGAACTTCCTGCCGAAAAGCTCGTTAAGATGCTCTCTTGCCTCTACGATATTATCATCCTTGGCATATAGAAGCTTGAATGTATTCACCTGTATTATGGCATGGAGATCAGGCATTTCCGATTCCGAAAGGCCTTCCCATATCACATCGTCAACGAAGAGGATCTTTGCCTCCGAGTGGTTGACGAGATGATGGATATTGGCGGATTTGAATTCATGAAGAAGGGGAACAGGAACTGCACCATATGTCATGGTTGCAAGGAATACAACCGCCCAGTTGGCCTGATTTCTTGAGCATAAAGCGACCTTGTCACCTTTGCTTAAGCCGCACTCTTCAAACATGATGTGCAACTTTTCCATTCTACGGGCGACATCACCGAATTTAAGAGTGACTCCCTGATAATTGGAAATCGCAGGACGATCCCAATTCTTCCTGAATGACTCTTCAAAAATCTTGTTTACTGAAGTAAATTCCATATTATTCTAAGTTAAAGTACGTTCATTTAAAATTTAAGGCTACGCTGCTTGCCGTCATAACAGTCGAATCCGACAGTAGCTGCATCGATGACACGGATTTCGCTGTCCGGCCTTATCATCTTGTCACCTTCAAATACAGTAAGGGCATCGCCACCCATCAGAGGGAATATGAGAGTCTGGACCGAAGTCCTTACCACCCAATATGATTTGCCGCCTACCGCTATTTTTTCAGGAAGAGACTTGATTGTCTCCTCAACTTTGATGCCCTTCCATGATTCTGGCTTGATTCCCTTAAGATTATACATTTCCAGGGAATTATCCTTATGAAGGACCATCACGTTATATTTGTTGACACCATTGAAGTCGTATGGCTCCGGACCCAGAAGGATCTCCTTGCCGACACTTACAGGGAAACCGCTCACAAAGCGTCCCAACCTATCTATCAGATATATCTTGTCAGCCGCTCCGAAAAGAATCTGCAGCTTTCCATTAGCATAATAGTCTATAGTATTCGCCATTCCGCAGATCTTATGCTGGAACGGTATGCCCCAAAGGTCCTTTCCATCTTCATTCAGGCAAAGCGAAAGATGACTGTTCTGATAAAACTTGTTCATCTTGCCTGTTCCCGAATTCTTGACCTGATAAGGGCCGTCCGGAACCACGACTGTCGTATCCCTTTCGACAACAGGGGCTTTGCTTCTCTTTACAGTAGTCCTGCCCAATTCCATAGACAAGGCCATACCCTTCTTTGCCTTCGACACGCGACCTACCAGCGGACAATAATCAGCGCCGTCAGTCACAGACGAAACATACGCAAGAAAATCCTTTGAGAAGAAGCCCGCCAATGCATCCTTGTCCTCCGTAAACGAAAAATAGGAAACGAAAACACTTGGCGCCGCCGCCAGAAGGTCCTCAGATCCCGCATCCTTCATCTTGTCAGCAAGAGTATATTCCAAAGCGCCATTCGCCACATACTCCTCCACAGCCGCCCTGCTTCCGGAAATGAGCCATCCTCCGGCATAAGTGCAGCAGGATTCATCCGAAAGCGAGAAGATATTGCCGAATACAGAAGCAAGGAAGCCCTTGAACCTGTACTGATGCACTGCAGGAACATATCCTCTTTCAGCAGCCTCAGGGCAAAGGACATCGAGCGCCTCCTTCCCAATCTTGATGAGGTTAACCGACTCCATACCTCCGGCAACCTTGAAGGTAGCCTTGGACACCTCAGAAATCCGGGCAATCTTGATAAAATCCGCCACAGGCATTCCTGCAGAAGCCGACAGTTCCTTCTGTCTAGCCCTGTAACCGGCCAGATGCTGTCCGGAATCCACAAACGACTCATATGCCGCTATATACGCATCCACATCCTTCATCGGCAAAGAAAGCGCAAAGAGCGTATATGACGGAATTACTGAGGAAAGCGAGGAAACAGCCGGCTCCGATGCCTGAAGCACTGCCATAAAGTCATCTTCATCCTTAGCATAGACAGCGGCTCCATCGAAACGGAACCCATCCTTGACTGAAAACACGACCCAGTCTGCAAAGTGCGAGAAGAAAGATGAGTAGGAAATGTACTTCTTCATCATCAGGCTGGAAATGATCTTCTGCGAATATGCATTTGCTATGAATGCTACGTCATTCCCGCCGACCGAAGCGGCCGCTTCAGCAAAACCAGGCGCATCAGCGACCGATTCTCCGCTACGCAGATGCCTTACCGAAGACTTGACGAGATTCTCATGAGCAGATACGATTACCAGAGAGCGACCGGCCAAGGCCTTCCTGACACCATCGACAGACGAACAGTTCACGACCTCGGAATACATAGAATTCGCGCCCGCCGCCGCGATGACAGCAGACTCGATTTCGGAAGGAATATCCGAAGCCTTGCCAGCATCCACGATGTACAGAGGCACAAGCGCCTTTCCCGAATGATGGAAGGACACTATCGCACGCGCATCACCGGCAGCATCAAGAATCTGCCTTGAAAACGCACCGAGCTCCACATCCTCAACATCACCGAAACAGAAAACCGCCGCCGCGTCCGAAGGCACGGCAGGGAGAAGCAGGTAACGGTTTTCATCCGGAACCTGCAGGGCTTCAGCCTTTGTCTGACCGGAACCCGAATAAAGCAAAGCAACTGCCACGCCGACCCCGGCAACCATAAGGACCAGGACAACGAGGCAGATGATAAGTGATTTCCTGCTCATTATTTAACAGCGATAGCCTCGATCTCTACCTTCACACCAAGAGGGAGGGCAGCGGCCTGATAGCAGGCTCTAGCTGGCTTATCACCGGTAAAGTACTCTGCGTAAACTTCATTAACCGCCTTAAAATCAGCGATATCAGCGAGAAGCACTGTAGTCTTTACAACATTATCGTATGTCATACCTGCCTCAGCAAGGATAGCACCTATGTTCTTGAGCGACTGATGAGCTGCAGCAACTATATCCTCCTGCACCTTTCCGTCAGCCGGATTCACAGGAATCTGACCTGAAATATAAAGAGTACCATTCACCTCTATAGCCTGTGAATATGGGCCTACTGCCTTAGGAGCATTCTCAGTTGCAATTACTTTTTTCATAACATGTTGATTTATTACTGTTTCACACGTGCGCGCGCATTACGCGCATAATTCTGCAAATTTAATAAAAAATCACACAATCAGCAAACATACAGCAATATGCAAACACGAAAAGGGAGATGCTTGACGCATCTCCCTTTCGTAGCCCCGAGCAGAATCGAACTGCTATCTAAAGTTTAGGAAACTTCCATTCTATCCGTTGAACTACAGGGCCATATCGGGAAAAAGACTACTCAGCCTTCTTCTCAATGATCTGACGGCCCCTGTAGTAACCGCACTCAGGGCATACTCTGTGGTACATGATTGTTGCACCGCAGTTTGAACATGTAGCGAGTGTAGGCACTACAGCTACGTCGTGTGTTCTTCTCTTGTCACGTCTCTGCTTTGAGACTTTGTGTTTTGGATGTGCCATTGTTCTATATTTTTAATTTATTAATAATCATTTAAACATATCCTTCAGCGCAGCGAACGGATTCGCCATATCGTCCTCCTCGACTTCCGGTTCTTCCTCCGACGCGCCGAAATACTTCATGGCAGCAGGATCACATTCTCCCGGCTCATGGCAGCGCTGCATAGGAAGCGAAAGACAGACATAATCGTAAACGATCTGACTAAGATCAAGTTCCGCATTATCCTCCGGCACGAATATCACTTCGCGCTCACCCTCCTGATGCTCGTCGGAAGACTCCTCGCTGCCATATTTGACGCTCAGCCTTATCTCGACATCGACAGGCATCTGCAGCTCGCCAAGACATCTGTCGCACTCGACAGTAAGCGTTCCTGCCACATCGCAGTCAACTCCCACATAACGTCCCGACTTCTCGACAACAACCGTTGTATCAAACTCAGCATCAAGGATTTCCGTATTCTCAAAAGTTTCGAAGAACTCCTTGCCGGCGTGCCAGAAATACTCATTCCGACCAGCCGTCAAGCCACTTAAAGGTATGATAAATTTCTCACCCATACTTATTTGAGCCCGCAAAGGTAGCAAAAACTTTTCTGATTAGCAATCGAAATCAGAACTTTTTCTCTTACGCTCGATTTCGTTCAATATTATCTTCCTGAGTCTCATTGACTTAGGAGTAACTTCCACGAGCTCGTCCTCCTGTATGTACTCAAGAGCCTCTTCAAGCGAGAAAACGATAGGTGGAGGCAGCATAACCTTGTCATCGCTGCCCGATGCTCGCATATTGGTAAGCTTCTTGGTCTTGCATATGTTGATATTGAGATCTCTCTCACGGGTATGCTCTCCCACTACCTGGCCTTCATAGATATCCACGCCCGGCTCAATGAAGAAACGTCCTCTGTCCTGAAGCTTGTCCATCGAGTAAGCTACAGAGAGACCTGTCTCGAGAGATACGAGCGAACCGTTTGTACGACGCTCGATATCACCCTTGTACGGCTCATAATCCTTGAAGCGGTGCGCCACAACAGCCTCACCCTGTGTCGCGGTAAGCAGGTTGCTTCTCAATCCCATGAGACCACGGGCAGGGATATCGAACTCAAGGTGGGTCCTGTCTCCCCTTCCCTCCATCTGGATCAGGGCTCCCTTCCTGCGGGTCACCATCTCGATTGCCCTTCCTACAAACTCCTCCGGAAGATCGATGGTAAGGTTCTCGATAGGCTCGCAACGCTGGCCGTTGATGGTCTTGTCGAGCACCTTAGGCTGTCCTACCTGAAGCTCGAAGCCTTCGCGACGCATGGTCTCGATCAGAACCGAAAGATGGAGCACTCCACGGCCGAAGACAATGAATGAATCCGCATTCGGACCCGGCTTCACGCGAAGCGCGAGATTCTTCTCGAGCTCCTTGTCGAGACGCTCCTTCAGATGTCTGGAAGTCACGAACTTACCCTCGCGTCCGAAGAATGGAGAATTATTGATGCAGAAGAGCATGCTCATGGTCGGCTCGTCCACATTGATCGGAGGCAGGGCCTCAGGATTTTCGAAGTCGGCGATGGTATCTCCGATCTCGAAGCCCTCGAGACCTACTACCGCGCATATGTCGCCGCACTGGACAGCGTCCGTCTTAGCCTTTCCAAGGCCGTCAAAGACCATGAGTTCCTTGATCTTCTGCTTCTGCTGTATGTCGTATCTCTTGCAGAGAGTGATATTCATTCCGGCCTTGAGCTCTCCACGGGTCACGCGACCGACAGCGATACGGCCGACATATGGAGAATACTCGAGCGAGGAAATCAGCATCTGAGGAGTTCCTTCCACGACCTGCGGTGCAGGAACAACCTCCAGGATTGTATCGAGAAGCGGAGTAATATCATTAGTCTGCACCTTCCAGTCCTCCGACATCCATCCCTGCTTCGCACTTCCGTAAACTGTGCGGAAATCAAGCTGATCCTCAGTCGCTCCAAGCGAGAACATAAGGTCAAACACCTCTTCCTGGACCTCATCAGGACGGCAGTTGAGCTTATCAACCTTATTCACTACCACAACAGGCTTCTTGCCCATCTCTATGGCCTTCTGAAGCACAAAACGCGTCTGCGGCATGCAGCCCTCGAAGGCATCCACGAGAAGGAGAACGCCGTCCGCCATATTGAGGACACGCTCCACCTCGCCACCGAAATCACTATGG
>JAEIGA010006115.1_pt1 | contig 18329 bp, 12 predicted proteins | sample 9270691 | NCBI WGS metagenome assembly JAEIGA01 (sample SAMN17057246, study PRJNA624740) | gut metagenome | biome: biome; isolation source: fecal sample | host: Bos grunniens | place: China: Xizang | collected 2019
AGGAGTTTCCACATGATTGACGATTTAGAGCTTTTAAGACTTATTGAAAACAACGCAAGACTCTCTTCTGAAGAGATTGCCGTTATGCTCGGTACAACCGCCGCGGATGTGGAAGCCGAAATCAAGAGACTTAAGGATGAGAACATCATTCTTGGTTATAACACGATCATTAACTGGGAGAAGAAGGCACCCGATAACTGCATCGGTATGATCGAGGTAAGGATCACACCGGTTAAGAACAAGGGTTATGACCATATTGCCCAGATCTTGAGCAAGTATGACAAGGTTACAGCCTGCTATCTCATGAGCGGCGGATTTGACCTTATGATCATCTATGAGGACAGGACTCTCAGAGATATCGCTACTTTCGTTACTGAGAAGATCGCTACTATGGAAGGCGTTCTTTCCACAACGACACACTTCATCCTTAAGAAGTATAAGGCGAATGGTATAATCTACGATAATCCGAATTCTGACGACAGGCAGGCAATCATCTTATGAGTTTTGATTACGATTCAAAGATATCAAAAGCAGTACAGCAGGTACCGCCTTCTGCAATTAGAAAGTTCTTTGATCTTGCTAATGAGATGAAGGGTCATGTAATCTCACTTTCCATAGGTGAGCCTGACTTTGTTACTCCCTGGTCGATCAGAGAAGCTGCTATTAATTCAATTATTGACGGATATACACATTATTCACCCAACTCCGGATATATCGATTCCAGAATTGCTGTCGCTGATTATCTTAAGAGAAGATATGGCGTTTCTTATGACGCTAAATCTGAGATCCTTATTACAGTCGGTGGTTCTGAAGGTCTGGATCTTGCGGCACGTGCCCTTATCAATCCGGGTGATGAAGTTATCGTTGTCGAGCCTTGTTTCGTTGCATACAAAGCTACTGTTGAGTTTGCTCACGGAATACCTGTCATCGTTGAGACGAAGCCTGAGAATAATTATAAGCTCATGCCTGAAGATCTCGAGGCAGCAATTACTGATAAGACAAAGTATATAATCGTCGGTTATCCTAATAATCCTACAGGCGCTATTATGACGCTGGAAGACTGGGCAAAGATCAAGGATGTTCTCATGAGACATCCCAATGTTATCGTACTTTCTGATGAGCTTTACTGTGAGCTTAATTATCTTGACGGTAAGCCCGCATCTCTTACACAGTTTGCTGAGTTAAGAGACAGAGTAGTAATGGTTAACGGCTTTTCGAAGTCTTATGCCATGACTGGTTTCAGAGTCGGATACCTTGCTGGTCCTCATGAGCTTATTGCCCCCATGATTAAGATCCATCAGTATTGCATCATGTGCGCTCCTTCGACATCACAGCTTGCAGTTGTTGAAGCAGCTATGAATGCTGACAATGAGATAAAGAAGATGCGTGATGAATATAATCACAGAAGAAGAGTGATCGTTCAGGGCTTAAAGGATGCCGGACTTGATTGCTTTACTCCTTACGGTGCATTCTATGCTTTCCCTTGCATTAAGAGCACAGGAATGACATCTGAGGAATTCTGTGAGAAGCTCCTGCTCGAAAAGCATGTCGCAATAGTTCCAGGCAATGCTTTCGGTAAGTGCGGAGAAGGCTTTGTCCGTATCAGTTATGCTGCATCTTTGGAAGACATCAAGGAAGCTATGAAACTTGTAAAAGAATTTGTTGAAGAACATAAGAGGTAATAAATGCTTGAATTTGACAACATAAGACTCGATCTTGAATCTTACGAAGTGCCTGTAGCAGAGCTTAAAGATGCTCTTCACATTGACCGCGTATCTGATCAGATAAGCGAATATGAGAACCGTATGCAGGAACCGGATTTCTGGAATAATGTTGATAAAGCTACAGAGATCCAGCAGACTCTGGGAAGATTAAAAAAGAGGGTAGACGGTTATAATTCTTTGGTTTCCGAGAGAGAAGACCTCCTCGCATTATGCGAATTGGCAAACGAGGAAGAAGATCTCGGCTCTTTGGAAGAACTGAAGGAGAGTACTGCAAAATTTAAGGAAGACTTTGAGAAGATGCGTCTTGAGACTCTTCTTACAGGACCTTATGATGCTAATAACGCAACAATTACTCTTCATGCCGGTGCAGGTGGAACAGAAGCTATGGACTGGTGTTCCATGCTCTACAGAATGTATACCAGATGGGCAGAGAGCCATGGTTTTGCTGTTGAAGAACTCGACTATGTCGAAGGCGATACAGCAGGAATACAGTCTGTTTCTGTAATGATCAAGGGTGAGAATGCTTACGGATTCTTAAGATCAGAATTAGGTGTTCACCGTCTCGTAAGAATTTCTCCTTTCGATTCGGCTGGCAGAAGACATACTTCTTTTGCTTCTTGCGAAGTTATTCCTGAACTCGACCAGAAGACAGAAGATGACATTAAGATCGACATGTCAGATGTCCGTGTTGATACTTATCGTGCTACAGGTAAGGGTGGTCAGCACATCAATAAAACTGATACAGCTGTACGTATGACTCATAATCCTACAGGAATCGTTGTTTCATGCCAGGCTGAGAGATCTCAGCTACAGAATAAGGAAACATGTTTAAGAATGCTCAAGGCTAAGCTCTTTGCTCTTGCCAGAGCTTCTGAAATGGAGAAGATCGAAGACTTGAAGGGTAATCAGATGGAAATTGCCTGGGGTTCACAGATCAGATCCTATGTATTCTGTCCTTATACGCTTGTTAAAGATAACAGAACCGGTTATGAGGAAGTTGATGTTGATGCCGTTATGGACGGTATGCTTGACGGATTTATCAATGCTTACTTGTCTGGCATGAAGAATGAGAAATAATACAGATAAACCCACTGTAAATAATCAACCATCAGCGCGTCTGGTTCAATTCGACGGATTGCGTGGAATCGCCATTATTACCGTTGTTTTGAGTCATTGTAATATCCTGAATCAGGGTGGAGTAGCTAATGCTGTTTTCTTTGCCCTCTCAGGATTTTTATTAATCAATCCTTTTAAGGATACATATGAACAAAGATTCCTTTCGATTTGGAACATCCTTAAGTTCTATAAATCCAAGGCAATCCGTATAATGCCGGCCTATTATATTGTTCTCTTGATTTTGTATCTTCAGACCGGTTTTAACGTCATAGAAAAAGATGTATTCCTTAAGCTTCTTTACTTTGGCGATATACATGGGCATTTATGGTATGTATATGCTTTTTTCTGGCTCATGTATATTATTCCTTTTGTATTTGTGATATTGCTTTTACTGGCAAAGAAAATCAAGTTCTTAAGAAATGATTTGGTCTGTGCTGTAATCTTTATTGTTCTGTCAGCAGTTATAAGGATTCTGTATTTGAATTCTGACATGTTTGATATCAGAATGGATCAGCTGATGCTGGGAATTGCTGCCGGGTATTTCTTCAGATATATACGTACAAACGAGAAGAAAAAGGCTTTCTTCAGTAAGCATTCAATACTTGGTCATGTTTTGATCTTACTGCTTGTTTTACTTGTTATAGTCTCTTCTTGTGATGTTCTTAAATATATTGATCCTGTTTTGGCTGATTACTATGTCGGCTGGGAATTGATATTTACTGTCGGATTTTTCATGTGTATTCTGGTTATACTTGTTGCTCTGTATCCTGATGGTTTTATAGGAAAAATCCTAAAGTCTAAAGCTTTGGTCTTCGTAGGCAAACACGCATTTTCTGTTTATCTGTTGAATAATTTCGTTGTTGACCAGTTAAATATTGAGTCGAAGTATTTTCTATTTATATGTGTATTCTCAGTTAGTCTGCTCTTAGCATGGATTATTGATTCTGCTATTGATAAGGTAAAGAGTTTGATTCAAAATGTGCTAGGAATTAATAAACAGAAAAAGGTGACATAAGATGAAGGTTCTTAAGAAGATCAAAGACATTTTTTTTAAGATATTCGGTAAAGCCTGGTGGTTCGTAGTAGCTGCCGTTGTTATATTCGCAATTATCTGTATACCTTCTTTTAATCCTGCTTTGAATCCTTATACATCAGGTATACGTAATGATACCAATGATGGATTTTTGAAAGAATTTTATCTTGATGCTCCTGATAGTTTCTCAGTTAACAACAATGGTAAAGCAGTATTTAACAGCCTCGCATATGGAAATAATTACGAAGCAACTGTAGCTTTCGATGAATGGGATACTCTGTTTTCAAACATTGATCAAGTTAATGTGGATTTTGAGGAAAATGATTATTTCTCACCATCAAATCTCGTTCTTACTGATGATGATGTCATTTATGCCGTCAGATCCTATTACGATGATGCTAACTCAATAATTACCAGTGAATCTATCGTCAGATTATCTGATGATTTTAATTATCTCGGTGAAGTCTGTGAGATTGATTATGGTGAAGGTACCAGATTAAGACAGACAATGCTGAGCAAACTGAATTATTACAATAATACCGTTACTTTTGCTGTTGTTAATGAAGATGGAGCCTGGCTCTATTCAATCGATACCAAAACTCAGGCACTTACAGTCAGTGATTGTTATCAGAATGATGAAGATGGTACGTTTACATCTTATGTTATTCCTATAGATGGTTCATTTATTTTCTTAAGAAGTGACGGCAACGTTTACCGTGTCGGATTCAATGAACCTTTAGAGGAGAGTATTTATCACTTCGATATTAATGCCGAAGGTGAATACGATCATCCGTTTTTTAATATGGCTACATTAGTTAACGGTAAACTCTATGTTACTGATAACGAGAATCTGTATAATATTTATCTTCTCGAAGACGGCGAGATTACTCCTGTGTTTGAGCTTGATGAGGATCTTGGTTATACCGTTGCACTTGATTCATATCGTATGAATGGTTCAGATACTGAATCTTTGGTGGTCTGCCTCCAGAATGGAATTCTTACATATACTGATGGAGAGATTGATGTAAAAGATACTGTTATTACTTTCGAACCGACATTCCTGATGCATTTATTCCTTGCACTGGAAAATATTCTTTTGTTTGTTCTTATTGCAATTGTTATTAACCTTATTGTCCGCAAGAAGACTCTCTTGTATAAGCATTTGATTATTATCCTTCCGGTTATCATTGTCCTGACAATTATAGTTTCTAATTATGCCTATGGTTATTTGGAAGATCAGATGAGGGCCAGGACAAACAGAGAACTGTCCATGGTTTGCGATTTGGCCAAGAATGAGTTCGAGGATTATGATTTCAATGATCTCATGACAGCAAATGAAAACACCGGAAAATCCTACAAAGATATTAGAGATAAATTCGATCAGTTAAGTTCTGGAACCGTCGGAAACTGGAGCAGTGAATATGTGTTCACCATTGTTTACAGAGCGAGTGATGACTACATATTGGAAGTTGCATCAGATGACTACTATTACATGCCTCTTCAGGTATTCAGTTATGACATGTTTACAGACCTGCAGGGCGCTGGTGAAGCTTATGTTTCAGATACTGTAATGTCATTCTTTGAGGATAATAGCCTGTCATCGAGAATTTCTGTATTCAGTCAGATAAAAGATAAGAATAACACAGGCAGATATTATCTTATGGTCAGCACGGACAGTGCGACATTATATACCCAGAGAGAAAATATATTTGCTTCTGTCATAGCATGTGCGGTGCTGATCATTGCTGCTCTGACGATATTGATCGTTCTTACATCACTTAATACTATGAGAGTAATTAAAAAGGCATCTACTGCCGTAAAGCAGATTTCCAGCGGTAATTTGTCTGCAAGAGTTAATTACAGGTCCAAAGATGAATTGGGTCAGATCTGTTCAGAAGTTAACGAGATGGGTCAGAATCTCGAAAGGCTCTTCGATGAAAAAGATGAGACTGAGAAGTTCTACTATAAATTTGTGCCTGAGAAATTCAGAGAATTGCTGGGTAAAGAGAACTTTACGGATCTGGCTCTGGGTGACGCAAAGAGCTGCGAATTGACAGTTTTGTTCTGTGACATCCGTGGATTCTCCATTAATTCTGAGATGATGACAGCTAAGGAAAATTTTGCTTTCGCAAATGTCATCTACGGTAAAATGGGCCCTATCGTCAGAAACAACAACGGATTTGTTGATAAGTATATCGGCGATGCCGTAATGGGATTGTTCGAGAATGCTGATGATGCTGTCAGATGCGGTATCGAAATGTATAAAACGATAGTTCTCGATCCTAAGACTGCAGAAGAGCTCAAGGTAAGTGATATCAATATTGGAATTGGTATTCACACCGGTATGGCTATGGTCGGAATCGTAGGTGAGTCAGAGCGACTCTCAGGTACGGTTATTTCTGATACTGTAAACATGAGTTCCAGATTGGAATCTCTTACGAAGCAGTATAAGACAGCTATGCTCGTATCCAAGAGTACTATTGACAGAATGAGCGATCCGGATTCATTGGATCTCCGTTATCTCGGTATTGTCCAGGTTGCAGGTGTTAATGAAGTTGAGGCTATATATGAGGTCCTCGACTGTCTTCCTGATAATACTAAGACTGCACGTTCTGCAAATAACAGGGAACTGCGTGAAGCTATAAGACTTTTCGCTCTAGGCAGAAGAAAAGAAGCTGAATCAGCATTGAAGACCCTTGCAGATTCTGGCAGGAGCGATTACGTAACAGACATGTATCTGAACTATATTCATAACATGTCTGATGACGATAAAGGTAACGTATTCAGGTTCGTAAAGAAATAAAGTCAGAGGGATTCGAAATAGGGCTTTCTGTCCTTGAAATAAACTGTTTCGGTGAATCCTAATGACTTAAGGTATTCAACAGCATCGTTGAAGCTTACTGCTAATGTTCCTGGAAAGTGTGAATCTGAACCAAGAGTTATGAGTTTTCCGCCCATTTCTCTATATCTGTTCAGAATTGCAGCGTCGGGCAGACATCTGCTGAACCCGCCGTCTCTGTGCTTCTGAATGGATTTTGTGTTGATCTCCAGAGCTTTTTCTTTTGAGATAAGAGCTTCAAAGAATCTGTCAAATTCCTTCGGACACTCGTCATAAGTTACGAAATCGTCCTTTTTATCCGTATATCTGTTGATATAGTCGTAATGTGCTGCAACATTGAAGTTATCGCATTTCTCGCACATTTCCGCCATCATGCTGATATATTCTGTGTGCAGGTCTTTGGCAGGCATTTCATAGCATTCACGTTCTACATAGAAATCTTTGCCTCTGAACAGGTGAACGCTCAACAAAACAACATCAAAAGGAATAAGCATAGATGTTTTATCGATTTCTTCGGCAACATGCGTCTGATAACCGAATTCTATGCCTTTTAAGAGCTCAAAATCACTGAATTCTTTGCGCCACTGATCGAAAGTATGGTTATAATCGTTAAGATCGAACATCCAGTTTAAACCGTCTTCAGGATAGTCGATCTCATAGTGCTCTGTAATGCCGATCCTATTAAAACCCTTAGATTTTGCTTCAGAAACCAGTTCTTCAATCGACTGGCCTGCATCAGGTGAAAAGTGCTTTGTATGATTATGTCCGTCGGTTATCATAATTGTCCTTATAATTAAAAGATTTTATTTTACTTTATGGTATCATAAGTTCATTAGAAAGAGGTGATATTATGCCCAAGAAAAAAGAAACCAAAAAGATTAAAACAAGCGAGCTTTTCGCTGATTTTCCGAACCTTTACGAGGTTGCATCCGAAGATGATATGACTGCAACTTTTGAATTTGCCGAAGAGTATAAGGCATTCTTAGACGATTCCAAGACTGAGCGTGAATTTGCTGCTAATGCGATTAAATCAGCTGAAGAATTAGGATTTAAGGATATTTCTACTTTCGACACGCTCAAGCCCGGTGACAAGGTATACCAGAGCATCAGAGGCAAGGGTTTTGCTGCTGCAGTTATAGGCAAGAAGGGTCCTGCTGAAGGATTTAACATTCTCGGAGCTCACATTGATTCTCCCAGACTCGATCTTAAGCCTAACCCGATCTATGAAGATAACGATACTGTTTATTTTAAGACACACTATTACGGTGGTATCAAGAAGTATCAGTGGACAACAATTCCTTTGGCTGTTCATGGTGTTGTATTCACTAATGACGGTAAGGCTCATCAGATCGTAGTAGGAGAGAAGGATACTGATCCTGTATTCTATATCACTGATCTTCTCCCTCACTTGGGAAATGAACAGATGAACAAAAAGGCTTCTGATTTTATTCCTGCAGAGGATCTTAATGTAATTATTGGTGGTATTCCCTGCACAGATGATAAGAAGTCATCTGATATCTTCAAGGCAGGCGTTCTGAAGTTGCTTTATGAGCAGTTTGGCATTAAGGAGAAGGATTTTGTCTCAGCTGAGATCGAGATCGTTCCTGCAACACACGCAAGAGATGTCGGATTTGACCGTGCATACATCGCTGCTTATGGTCACGATGACAAGGTTTGTGCTTATCCTGCACTGAGAGCTCTTCTTGCACAGGAGAAGCCTAAGAAGACATGTGTATGCCTCCTTACAGATAAGGAAGAAATCGGTTCATATTCTAATTCCGGTGCTACTTCTAATCTTTATGAGAACTTCCTTATGGAAGTTTTTGCTAAGGCTGAAGGCGGCATTGATAAGTTTAACCAGCTCAAGTTCCGTAAGGCTCTTGCAGCTACAAAGATGCTCTCAACAGACGTAACAACAGCTTACGATCCTAAGTATTCTTCTGTATTTGAGAAGAATAATACTGCATTTATGTCTCACGGTCTTAAGATCGAGAAGTATACAGGTGCAAGAGGTAAGTCCGGTTGTTCAGAAGCAAATGGTGATTTTATTGCTGAGATCACTGATATTTTCGAAAAGAATTCAATCCCGTGGCAGACAGGTGAACTCGGACGTATCGATGCCGGTGGCGGCGGAACAATTGCTGCAATAATGGCAAAGCTTGGTATGGACGTTGTTGATATGGGTGTACCTGTATGGTCAATGCATGCTCCTGTTGAGGTTATTTCCAAGATTGACCTTTATTACCTGTACTTAGGTTATAAGGCATTCATTGAGAACATCTGATAATGAGTAAGAAGAGAACGGTAGAACGTAAAACTGCGATTAAGAACAGTATCGGAAGGATAATAATCTTCGGTCTGTTTGTTCTTGCGCAGATTGTAGGTTTTATCGTTCTTCTTTATTTCCTCGGTAATAAATTCCCTCCGATTGATCTTGCAGTTAGAGTTTTGTCTGTAATCGTCGTACTGGGTATTAATTCCAGAGATCACAGTGGTGCATTTAAACTCATATGGGTTATTGCTATCCTGGTTTTCCCTGTGCCGGGTCTTTTATTCTATGTTCTGAATAATTTCAGCAGTTCCAAACACAAAATCAAGAGAAGACTTGCTAAGGTTGATCTTATGGTTTTCAGCCATTTAAACCATAACGATTATCTCTATGATGCAATGCGTAAAGAAGATCCTGCGAGAGCTTCTAATGCCAAGTATTTAAGAAATTTCAATTTCCCAATCTACGAGAAAACTGATATTAAATACTACCCGGTAGCTTACGATTGCTACAAAGAGCAGATTGAAGATATTAAGAAGGCTGAGAAATATGTTTATCTCGAATATCATGCCATTGAGACAAAAGAAGCTTTCGAGCCCCTTCATGAAGCATTGAAGGAGAGAGCAGCTGCAGGTGTCGATTGCAGAGTCTTATATGACGATGTTGGTTCATTTACTTTCATCAGCAAAGCATTTGTAAAACTTCTCGAATCTGAAGGAATTAAGTGCAATGCCTTTAATCCTGCTTATCCTATTTTGTCTTTGTTCATGAATAACCGTGACCATAGAAAGATCATGGTTGTTGACGGCAAAGTGGGTTATACGGGCGGATACAATATTGCAGATGAGTATTTCAACATCGTAAATCCTTATGGTCATTGGAAAGATAACGGAATTAAGTTAACCGGTCCTGCTGTCCAGAGCTTAACAGCGATGTTTGTTGAGATGTGGAATTTTGCCGATCTTAAATCCAAAGATGACAATATGCTCGTGTTTGAACCTATAGATATAGAACCGGTTTCCAGTGCTGGCGGCTATTGTGTTCCTTATTGTGACAGTCCTCTTGATAATGAACCTACCGGTGAGAATGTTTATCTTAATATGATCAACAATGCCCAGGATTACTGCTGGTTCATGACTCCTTATCTTGTTTTGTCTGATGAGTTAGCCAGAGCATTGCAGATTGCTTCTAAAAGAGGCGTAGATGTAAGGATAATGACTCCCGGTATCCCTGATAAGAAGTTTACTTATCATGTAACCAGGTCTTATTACAACATGCTCGTTACCAGCGGCGTACAGATCTATGAGTATACTCCGGGATTTAATCACACAAAGACATGTATCTGTGATGATAAATGTGCTGTTGTAGGAACGATCAATCTTGATTTCAGAAGCCTTTATCATCATTTTGAGAATGCTGTTTATATGTTTAAAACTGACTGCATTATGGATATAAAGGAAGATTTTGTAACTACTTTTGATGAGTGCAGGAATGTTACTGAGAAATATAGCAAGAGACCCAACGTAATTGTACGTTTCTTAAAATCCATTTTAAGACTTTGGGCTCCGTTGCTCTAATAAATGAAAGGATCAATTAATGAATATTCGTTTTTACAATGCCAGAATCCTCACAATGAAGGATGAGAACATTATTGAAGGTGAGTTGTGGACTGATAATGACCGTATCTCATATATCGGACCTTCTGTTGATTCTGATGACAAAGTTTTTGAACGCGAGATCGATTGCAAAGGCAATCTCCTGATGCCTGGTCTTAAGAATGCACATACGCATTCTGCAATGACATTCTCGAGATCTCTTGCTGATGAATACTGTCTTAATGATTGGCTGTTTAAGGCTATTTTCCCTAGAGAAGAAAAGCTCACTCCTGAACATATTTATTGGTTTTCTAAGCTTGCTTATGCAGACTATCTTGCTGGTGGAATAACTTCATGCTTTGATATGTATTTTCATAAAGATGAGAATGCAAAAGCAGCAGTAGAGACAGGTTTCAGGCATGTATTCTGCGGAGCTGCAAATGATTTTGGTGGATTCGATGAATTGGAAGATTACTACAACAGATTGAATTCTTATGATCCGCTCGTTTCATTTTACTTAGGATTCCATGCTGAATATACGACATGTGAGGACAATCTCAAGAGAATGTCTGATCTGGCTCATAAATACAGCGCTCCTGTATTTACTCATATATCTGAAACTGCAGCTGAAGTAGAAGGCTGTAAAGAAAGATATGGTGTAACACCTGCAGTTATTTTAGATAAACTCGGAATCTTTGATTTTGGCGGCGGCGGTTTCCATTGCGTATGGTTTACTGATGAGGACAGAGAGATCTTTAAGAACAGAGGTCTGTGGTCTGTGTTTAATGCCTGCTCGAATTTGAAACTCGCCAGTGGTATAACACCTGTTTATAAGTTCATTGAAAAAGATATGAAGATCGCAATCGGAACTGATGGTGCAGGATCTAATAATGCACTTTCAATGTTCCGTGAGATGTATCTTTCTACAGTTCTTTCGAATGTAGAGACTAACAATGCAGCAGCAGTTGATCCTTTTACAATCCTTAAGGCAGGTACTACCGGCGGAGCTCTTTGTATGGGCCTTAATGATTCGGATGTCTTAGATGCCGGTAAGAAGGCTGATATTATTATGCTCGATATGCATAAGCCTTCTATGCAGCCTGAAAACAACATCATTAGAAATATCATTTACAGTGCTGATAACTCTATCGTTAAGATGACTATGATCGACGGTAAGATCCTTTATGAGGATGGCAATTACACGACTCTCGATATTAATGAGGTCATCCGTGAATGTAATAAGTTTAAGGAAGATTTAGCTTAAGGCATGAAACTTCTTTTCGATCACATTGGGAAATACAGAACAGCCTCGATCTTAAGCCCTGTGTTTAAGCTCCTTGAGGCATGTTTTGAACTTACGGTTCCTTTGATTGTTGCTAACCTTATCGATTTTGGTATTAAGAATTCTGATAAGGCTTATGTTAATTCTCATGTATGGATTCTCATATTATTTGCTGTAGTCGGTTTTGTAAGTGCGATTACAGCACAGTATTTCGCTGCTTATGCTGCTACCGGTATCTCATCAGGTATCAGAAAGAGTCTTCATGACAAGATTCAGACATTATCGATTGCTGATTATGAGAAAATCGGAGCTTCCGGCGCAGTTACTCTTTTAACTTCTGATGTTAACCAGATTCAGACAGGTATCAATCTGTTCTTAAGACTTCTTTTAAGATCACCGTTTATTGTTATCGGTGCATGCATAATGGCTGCTGTAGTCAAGCCTTCAATGGCATTGATCTTTGTCGGTTGTACGGCATTGCTTACAGTTGTAATTGTTCTCAATATGAAGTTCTCTATAGTTCGTCATAAAGAGGCCAGAGAAGGTTTGGATGAACTGGTTAAGAAGACTTCAAACGGAATCTCTGGTGAGCGTGTTATCAGAGGCTTTAATAAGACTTCTGATGATTTTAAGAAGTTCGAAGAGAAGAGCAGACGTCTTAACATTTCACAGACAAAAGCGTCTGATTTTGCTGCCTGGCTCAATCCTCTTACATATGCTGTAGTTAATCTTGCTATCTGTTTTTTGATCTACAGAGGTGCTGTTCACTTTAATATCGGAGATCTGTCTGACGGACAGGTTGTAGCACTTTATAACTACATGTCCCAGATCCTTATTGAGCTCGTAAAACTTGCTAATCTTATTGTTTCTGTTTCAAGAGCGTATGCCTGTCTTAAGAGGGCAGAAGGACTTGTTGGAGTTGTTAGCACATCTAATAACGGTACTAAGGAACTCGATTCCTCTAAGGCTGTTTCAGTATCTTTGAAGAATGTATCTTTCACATATCAGGGGAATAACGAAGAATCCGTCAAAGATTTTTCGATTGATATTGCTCCCGGTGAGACTATTGGCATTATAGGAAGTACCGGTTGCGGTAAATCAACTGCTGCTTCACTTATTGCAGGTATTTATGATGCTCAGCAGGGAGAAGTACTCCTTGATGGAATTAACATAAGAGATATTTCAAATGCGAGTCTTTCTGATAATGTCGGAATAAGTCTTCAGAAAACGAGATTATTCAAAGGAACTCTCAAAGACAATATTACTTTAGGCAGAGATTCTTTAAGTGATGAAGACATTATTGAAGCTTGCAGATTGTCCTGTAGTGATGATGTTCTGGCCTCCAAAAAGGAAGGTCTCGGATTTGTTATCTCTGATGGTGGCGCAGGCCTGTCCGGTGGCCAGAGACAGAGAATCGGTATAGCCAGGGCGTTGGCTGCAAAGCCTGGCCTTGTTATTCTTGATGACTCAACTTCAGCACTCGACTGGGGTACAGAGAAGAGACTTCTTAATAACATTAAGTCTATTACTGAGAAACCTACCGTTATTCTTATCTCGCAGAAGGTTAGAACCTGTATGAACTGCGACAGAATCGTTCTTATGGATGACGGTAAGATAGAAGCGATTGCACCTCACGACGAGCTCCTTAAGATATCTGAGAATTACCGATATATGAATTCTCTTCAGATGAAGGGAGGCAACGCATGAATACTAAAAATGTTAAGCGCCTCCTTACATATCTTAGAGGATCAACAGGCCTTGTTGTTCTGTCGATAATTATCGGAATCCTTTTCGGCACTGCTACAGTAGCTATTCCATATTTTGCAGGTAAAGCGATTGATTGCCTTGGTGATATGGACAGTCTCGTGAAATATATTATTTACATAGTTGGACTTATTGTTGTTGCTGCGTTGCTTCAGTTCGCTCTGATCAAGATGAATAACAGGATCGCTTTTACAATAGGTCTAAAGCTTCGTAATGCTGCATATGAGAAGATGCACAGGGTAAAGATGGCTTATATTGACAAGACTTCTGCCGGAAGCTTTCAGAGCCTCATCATCAGCGATGTTGAGACTGTGTCTGACGGAATGCTCCTCTTCTTAAATCAGTTTGCTTCAGGTATTGCGACCATAATTATTACTTTGTTGGTAATGTTCTACATTAACTGGAAGATATCGCTCATAGTTGTTGTATTTACGCCTGTATCTATTGCCGTATCAACATTTATTGCTAAGGGTTCTTATAAATCTTTCGCTAAGCAGGCAGAGATAAGAAGTAAACAGACCGCTTTTGTTGCTGAATCAGTTAATAACTTCAGAGAATGTAAGGTTTATAACGTAACTGATGTAAGGATCAATGGATTCGATGAGATAAATGAGCAGTATAAGAAAACTGCTACTAAGGCAACTTTCCTGTCATCCATCAGCAATCCTTCTTCCAGATTTGTAAATGCTCTGATCTATGCAGGCGTTGTATTTACAGGCTGTTTATCAGGAATCGGCGGAACAATCTCCATTGGTTCGCTTATGTCACTTCTGGCTTATTCCAACCAGTTTATGAAGCCTTTTAATGATTTGTCAGCTGTTTATACTGAACTGTCAGACAGCTTTGCTTGTCTTGCCAGGATTTTCGAGCATTTAGACAGCCCTGAGATACCTCCGGAACCTGTTCCTGAAGCATTACCGGATAAGAATGTTCAATTCGATATTGAGTTTAAAAATGTCAGTTTTTCCTATGTTGAAGGACGTCCTGTTCTCAAGGATATTTCTTTTAAGGTTGGAAAGGGCGAGTCATTTGCTATTGCAGGTCCGACAGGATGCGGTAAGACAACACTAATAAATCTGCTCATGCGTTATTACGAGCCTGATTCTGGTGAAATCCTTATTAATGGTAAGTCTATCAAAGATATTCCGAGATCAGAACTCAGGCATTATATTGGTTTTGTAACCCAGGATACGTGGCTGTCTGATGATACGGTAATGGAGAATATAAGATTCTCCGGCCCGCATATTACTGATGAAGAGGTCTTCGAGGCCTGCAAAAAGAGCGGATGCGATTCTTTTATCAGAAAATTGCCAAAGCGGTATAATGAACAGATAGAAAACGACAGGGATGATATATCCGAAGGTCAGAAACAGCTTCTTACTATTGCCAGAGCGATGGCTTCTGACCCGGCGATAATGATTCTCGATGAGGCTACCTCATCAGTCGACGTTGTTACAGAAGACCGTATACAGAAGGCTATACGTGAGCTTCTGAACGGCAGAACAAGCATTATTATTGCGCACAGACTCTCGCAGATTACGAGCTGTGACAAGATCGTTGTTATAGACGGCGGTAAGGTCTCAGAGATCGGATCACATGATGAACTGATCGCAAACGGCGGATTTTACAGCAAGCTCTATGCTTCGTATATATCCGGATAAAGGAGGAACTATGGGTAACTATAAGTTCGAAGAGTTTAAAAAGTATATCAATGGTAGAAATGCTGCAGTTATCGGCATCGGCATTTCCAATACCCCACTTATCAAGTGGCTTATTTCTTTAGGCTGCAATGTTACAGCATGCGATAAAATGACGGATGAAGACCCGGTGCTTAAGAAGAATATCGATGCGTTAAAAGAGATTTCTTCAGATATCAAGTGGTCTCTGGGCGAATCATATCTTACTCATTTGAGAGAAGATCATTATGACATCGTATTTAAGACTCCTAAGATGAGATTTGAAACGCCTGAACTCCAGGCGCTGAAAGAGATGGGTTCTATCCTTACGACAGAGATGGAACTCTTTATGAATCTTTGTCCTGCAGAAATATTTGCAATTACAGGTTCAGACGGTAAGACTACAACTACAACACTTACTTCTGAGATCCTTAAGCAGGCAGGATACAAGGTATGGATCGGCGGTAATATCGGAACACCTTTGCTTGACCGTATTGCTGAGATCGAACCTGATGACAAGGTAGTTCTTGAACTTTCTTCATTCCAGCTCCTTGGCATGAATACGCCTGCAGATGTTGCAATTGTTACTAACATTACGCCTAACCATCTGGATTTCCATAAAGATTATGACGAGTATATCCAGGCTAAGATTAATGCATTCAGAAATCAGGGCCCGGTAGGAAAAGTTGTTCTCAATGCAGGATGTGATCTGACTTATGAGATGAAAGATATAGCCAGAGGCCGTGTAAAGCTCTTCTCAGCCAATAAAGGCAAGGTAATGAGAACAGATTCACCGCTTTATCCCCGTGCTTATACAGAGGATGGCAGGCTTATCTATGAAGAGAATGGAGATATCTACGATATTTGCGGTATAGATGAGATATTCATTCCGGGAACTCACAATGTTGAGAATTTCCTTGCTGCGACATGCGCTGTTATTGACTATGTAAAACCAGAAGATATTGCTTATGTAGCAAAGACATTTAAGGGTGTTCCACATAGAATCGAGTTCATCAGAGAACTTGACGGCGTAAGGTGGTATAACTCATCAATCGATACTTCGCCGAACCGTTCACTTAATACAATGAATGCTTTGGCCGCCAGAAATGAAAAAGGCGTTCTCATCTGCGGCGGTGCCGATAAGAAGTGTCTTTACGCAAAACTTGGTGATGCAATCCTTAATGTCTGTGACAGAATCATCATTTATGGTTCTAATGCTGATCTTGTCACGGATATCATCGCGAAAGAAGCTCACGGACGACAGTATGAGATTTACAGGATTCCTGATAAAGAAGGCGACGTCTATGAGTTCCCGAAGACACGCAATAATGTTGTAAATGCTTATAAGGAAGCCATCAATAAGGCAAGAGAGTGGGCAAAACCCGGAGAGATTGTTATTATGTCTTCCATAGGTACATCTTATGACCATTTCAGACACTTTGAGCATAGAGGCGACATGTTCAGAGATTTGGTAAATGAACTTGAATGTGCATATTAGGGTGGAGGAGAGTTTATGCCAGACATGAATTACCAAAGATATAAAGCTCATCCGACAGTTGATCTGCCCGGACGTAAGTGGCCGAGCCGTCAGATTACAAAGGCTCCTATCTGGTGTTCTGTTGACTTAAGAGACGGAAATCAGGCGTTGGAAGTACCGATGACGCTTGAAGAAAAGGTTGAATTCTTCGAATATTTATGTTCTATAGGCTTCAAGGAAATCGAAATCGGTTTCCCGGCTGCTTCTGAGACGGATTATAACTTCTGCAGGCATTTGATAGATAACAATCTCATTCCTGACGATGTAGCCATTCAGGTATTAACCCAATCTAGAAGTCATATCATTGATAAGACAATGGAAGCCGTATCCGGTGCACCTAATGTTATTATCCATCTCTATAATGCAACCAGTACTCTCCATAGAGATGTTGTTTTCGGTTTTTCATGTGATGAATGCATAAATCTTGCTGTCGACGGCGCGAAAATGATCATTGACAGAATAAATGAGGATAAGAGTGGTACTAATTTTATCCTCGAATACTCTCCGGAAGCTTTCTCTGATACAGAGCTGGATTTCGCTGTTAAGATTTGTGACAGCGTTTTAGATTGTTGGAAACCTACTCCTGATAAGAAGGTAATAATCAACCTTCCTGAAACAGTTGAGTATCAGACCGCTAATGTTTATGCTGACCAGATTGAATATTTCTGTGAGCATACCAAGTGGAGAGATTCAATAATAGTTTCTCTTCATACACATAATGACAGAGGAACTGCCGTTGCCACGTCTGAATTCGGCCTTTTGGCAGGAGCTGACAGAGTCGAAGGAACTTTATTTGGTAACGGTGAGAGAACCGGAAATGTTGATATCATCACACTTGCTATAAACATGATGATGCTCGGAATAAATCCCGGTCTTGATTTCTCGAACATTAATAAAACAATAGATATTTACGAAGAACTCACCGGAATGAAGGTTGAACCCAGACATCCGTGGGCCGGTAAACTCGTATTTACTGCATTTTCAGGTTCTCATCAGGATGCGATTAACAAGGGCAGAAAGAAGATGGAAGAAAGAGGGGAGAGCATTTGGGCTGTTCCGTATCTTCCTATTGATCCTAAAGATGTCGGACGTGAATATGAGCCGATTATCAGAATCAATTCCCAGTCCGGCAGAGGCGGAATTGCCTATGTTATGGAGACTTATTTCGGTGTTCAGCTCCCGAAGGCGTTCCAGAGAGACTTCCTGCCTGTTGTTAAAGCAGCGACTGAGGCTAACGGAATTGAGAATGAGCTCACGCCCCAGCAGATTTTCGATCTGTTCGATGATAAATACATCAATGTCCTTGAGCCTTATGGCCTGAAGAACTTCTCAGAACAACAGGACAGCGACCAGGTATCTACTGTTACTGCACTTATAACTGACCATGGTAAAGAAGTTACCATCAAAGGCCAGGGTAATGGTCTTCTCGATGCTTTTGTCAGTGCTTTCTGTGAATATACGAGTATTCCGTTCTCGATTTCTAACTATTCAGAG
>JAEIGA010006116.1_pt1 | contig 18326 bp, 14 predicted proteins | sample 9270691 | NCBI WGS metagenome assembly JAEIGA01 (sample SAMN17057246, study PRJNA624740) | gut metagenome | biome: biome; isolation source: fecal sample | host: Bos grunniens | place: China: Xizang | collected 2019
GCGGAATTCGGCAGAACTTCCCTGAATGTAGCAGAAAATAACCCTTGACAAAGCATACTTTTCTGTGCTACAATACATAGGCACTCAGGTGCAAGTCATATCGCGGAGTAGAGCAGTTGGAAGCTCGTCGGGCTCATAACCCGGAGGTCGTAGGTTCGAGTCCTGCCTCCGCAACCAACAATGCGAACCGATTTAGATATCGGAGCAGAAAAGTCCGAAACCACAACGGTTTCGGACTTTTTTTATACAAATTTTGCAGTTGAATTTAATAGATATCCTCCGCCCAAAATGGCTTTCGGGGAGGACTTGAACTAAAAATATTGCAAATAGAATGTTATTTTCATATAATGACTTTGTAAAAATATAAAGTCAAATAACAAAAGCGTTGTTTTTTTGGAGTTGAGATGATGAGAAAAAAAGAACCCAAGTCACGTTTTTTAAATACAACAACACTAACGATTGTAGGCGTTCTGTTGTTATTGTTCGCGGCTGTTGTTTTGCTGTGGCACGGCAATGCGAACAGTATGCAATCAACACCTGCTATGGTGGCGGGGGTATATTTTGACGGTGAGTACCGTATTGCCGATGGCGAGTGGCAGAAAATCGAAAAAGGAAAGCACATTTCTTCTACCGAAGGGGATGTGACTCTGCGAGGCAATTTTCATATGTTGTCACCTGACGGTGCGTATGTTGGCATTTACAGTGGCAGCAGTCCGATTGCCCTTTATACAAATCATATTAACCTGACATTTTATGAAGGTGGAAATGAACCCTATATAATAGATGTGGAGAATCCTTTATACGGAGATTCTGCTTGCCATGAGGGTTGGACTGCTTATGTGCTGACAAGCGGAAGTGAAGCGCCTATCGAGATCCTTATTCACAATCCCCATAGTTTTGGTAACGAAACCGCTATCGACGAGATGCTTTCCAGCCTGGCTTTGTGGACGGATATTGCGTTTGAAAAAGGGATTCTTGAAAGTGGAAAAACCCAAAGAGATATTGGCCTGATGTTTGACGTCATTTCTCTTATCGTTTTGGGAACGGCCTTATTCTCAACACTGATACATATAAAGAACAGTAAGATTATTTGGTTGTTCGGCACCGTGATTTTGTTTGCCGGCGCATATCTTTCTTATAGTGCAGACGGCGTTTCGTTCTGGAACGAATCCGTTGTATCCAATACGACGATTTTGGGCTGCTCTATGATGTTCTATATGTTCTTTCTTTCCCTTGCACTTGTGCATTTTTTGAAAGATACGAAGATGATCGGCAGAATCACCGTTGCACTGCTTGGAGCTGCGAATACAGTGATTTTTGTTTTGCCGATTTTAACGGACATACTCTTTTATGACACCTGGCTCTATTGGGCGGCTGTGCAAACACTTGCAAACATAATTCTCTTTGGTTGTCTTATTCGAGAGTTCATTGTTACAAAAGGAAAAGAACGTTGGCTTTATCTCGCCCCGATTTTGCCGCTGATCTCCTTTGACGTTGACGTTGTTATGACAGACATTGGATTATGGAAGGGCGGTGTTTCTTCTAACTATGTTTTTGTTGTTTTCTTTGTTGTTGCTATGATTGTAGTGCTTAAAGTTATACCCAACGGTATCAACGCACTTTCAAAAGCCAAAGAATTGGAGACTGAAAAAATTGTATTGAATGCTCAGCTTACCGAAAGCAGAATTTCCACTATGATGAGCCAAATCCGTCCTCACTTTATTTATAACACCTTGGGGAGCATTGAACAGCTTTGCAACATTGATCCTCCAAAAGCCGGAGAACTCGTTCATAACTTTGCGAAATACTTGCGTGGTAATTTCGGAGAACTGGACAATCCAAAGCCGATTTTAATGTCGCAGGAAATGGAGCACGTACGCCACTACATTAGCATTGAAAATGTTCGTTTCCCTGATATGACGTTTTCATTTGAGATGAATTCAGATGACTTTCATATCCCTGCACTTACCATTCAGCCAATCGTTGAGAATGCCATCAAGCACGGTTTAATGAAGTTGTCTAAGGGCGGAACAATTCGTGTGGTATCTTATGAAACGGACAGCCATTATTGTGTATCCGTAGAAGATGATGGCGTAGGCTTTGATACGGATGTTTTGCTTGATGAAAGAAAGCATGTGGGAATCCGTAATATTCGTGGAAGATTAAAAGCAATGGTAAACGGCACTCTTGAAATAAAAAGCCGTGACGGTGTTGGTACTACAGTTTTAATCAAAATCCCCAAGGAGGTGGAACAATGATTGCGATAGCAGTTGATGATGAAATATTAATGCTTGGTGCTTTGGCAGCAGCAATAAAGGCATCGCCTGATATCTCTGAAGTTTCTCAGTTTTCCAGCTGTGATGAAGCCCTTGATTTTGTAAAGGAAAACGCGGTTGATATCGCCTTTTTGGATATCAATATGCGTGGTATGGGAGGACTCGCACTTGCAGAAAAAATCATCGGCGCTTGTTCGGACTGCAAAATCGTATTTTGCACCGGTTATGAGGAATACGCAATTCCGGCTTTCAAACTCCATGCCTCCGGATACCTAATGAAACCTGTGTCTGCCAAAGACGTACAGGTGGAGATTGATAACATTAAAGGTATCCGACAAAGTCAAAAGCCACTTACCGTAAAATGCTTTGGCACTTTTGAGGTCTATGTAAGAGGTGAAAAGCTAACCTTTAAGCGTTCAAAAACGAAAGAGTTGTTTGCCTTTTTGGTGGATCGAAACGGTTCAGGAGTTACGGTCGCCGATATAGGGGCTACACTTTGGGAAAATGACGAGGATCAAAAAAATCAGAATTATATCCACCAATTGTTCCGTGATTTGCGCCAATCCCTTGAAGCGGTAGGTGTAGAGGGGGTTTTTGAGAGAAACAATTATTTTTACTCAATTAATCCCGAAAAATTAGACTGCGACTATTACGCATACTTAAAAAACGGAAAGCCTGAATTTCACGGTGAGTATATGTCCCAATATAGTTGGGCAGAAAAAACCTGCGGATTATTTTGGACGAAAAGAATTTAATAACAAGATTATGAAAAGCCGTCAATTTGACGGCTTTTTTTGTTGGTTTGTAAGAGGCTTGTAAGAGCGCGTGTGATAAAATTAAACTACCGATGTTATAACCTAAAGTAAAGGTAAGTGCATGCATGAATAACAACAAACCATTAAAGGATATGAAACATAAATTCAATAAGATACATTCTCTGCAGTTTCGCATTTTGGCTACGATCATTTTGGCGATGTTTGCGATAACGGTTTTTATTGGCGGTATCAGCATTTATGAGGTAGACCAATACATACAAAAAGAATCCGAAAACTTTGTCGTGGTTACCTGCGAAAATAAAGCCACCCAGATCAACAACATCTTCAAAGATATGGAAGAATCGGTAAAGGTTATGGAAAGCTACATAATGGATTTCTTTACCGAAGATACCCTTGTGGAAGATCGGACTTTTCAGGAAACGCTTATTAACAGCGCTGACCGTATGTTTGCTGACATTGCCAAATATGCAAGCAGTGCCGTTGCCTATTATGTTCGGCTGGACCCTGCAATCTCGGACAGCAAAGCAGGTTTGTTTTACAGCAAAGTGGACGGTGGCGATGAATATGTTTCCTTTGGGCCGACGGATCTTGCCCTTTACGCCAAAGAAGATACCGAACATGTTGGCTGGTTTTGGCAGCCGTATGAAGCAGGAGAGCCTGTTTGGATGTTGCCCTACTACAACCAAAATAACAATGTTTATATGATTTCCTATGTGATACCGATGTACTATGGAGAAACGTTTATCGGTGTGGTGGGCATGGATTTTGATTATGCGGTTTTGGCTGACAAAGTACATGAAATTCAAATATATGAAAATGGCTTTGCGCACTTAGAACTCGACGGAACTGTAATTCATGGTGACGACCGCGCACATGAGGAGGAAAACGCATCCGATATTAAATATCTGCGTATATCAAAGGAACTGAAAAACGGAATGACCCTTGTTCTTTCCGCAAGCTATGATGATATTCGGCAAATCAGGTATCAAATCGGCTTTGAGATTTTGTTTGTCGTATTGATCCTTTCTGTATTTTTCACAATCCTGGCTATTCTTGTTGTCAGAAAAATCGTTGCGCCTTTGAGAAGAATGGCTGATGCGTCAGTAAAACTATCAAATGGAGATTACAATGTAGAATTTGTCCATAGCAATATTTCCGAAATCGAACTTTTAAATACGGCTTTTGAAAATATGGCAACCCGTTTGCACGAACGGGAAAAAGAACTGCGTTTTTCGGCGAACCGAGATTCTCTTACGGGACTTAGAAATACCACATCGTGTAAAAGTTGGATTGTGGAGCTGGACAAAGAAATCGAAAATAACGCTGCAAATTTCGGCGTTGTCGTATTTGACTTGAATGAACTGAAGAAAACCAATGATACCTATGGACATGATGTGGGAGATAAGCTGATTGTGGCAGCCGCAAAGGTAATTTCGGATGTTTTCAAAAGAAGCCCTGTGTTCAGAATAGGCGGAGATGAGTTTTTGGCGGTGCTTCGAAACAGGGATTTGGATGCGTACGAAACGCTGTTTGTCCAATTGGATTCGTTATGCGCAAATACATTCATAGACGAGAAAAATGAAATCTCCATCAGCATCGCGAAAGGCTTTGCAAAGTTTGATCCGAATCAGGATTCGCAATTTAATGATGTATTTAAGCGCGCAGATCATGCTATGTATGAAAACAAAAGAAAAATAAAAAAATAACGGTTTAAGCCCTGGAAAAAACGATACCTAAATCGGTGCAACTTGCCATAAAAACCACGGCTTTTGCCGTGGTTTTTCTTTGTTTATATGACTTTTTGTAGGGAAATGGAACATATCAAATTTTACTTGACACCAATTTTGGCACCAACGCTGGGTCAAGGCTGGTGTTAATTTCTTGTAGCAATACCGTCTGACGAAAGATAAAGCCTATATCGTGTTACATATTGGGTGAAAATGAATACAAATCACTGTGCTCTTCTCGATCTTATTTAACACCTAAATTTATAATAAAAAAGTTGTTGATTCAAAATATCAACAACTTTTTATTTGCTTTTTCATCACTACGAAACATAGATGCGTTTAACAACAATTTGTTTTTGCTCAATCTGAAACGACGTTCAAGACCTTCATACTAAAATCAGTCAAGGTATGCGGGAGAGCAAGCGCAGCGGTAAGCAGATAGGTCTTGAAAAAGGAACTGTATTAACCACAGAAAAATCCATCAAGTGCAAAGAGATAATAAAAAAGCATGCCCGGGATTTTGGATGCACACTCAGTGATCTGGAGGTTATGACCCTCTGTAAGATATCCAGAAATTCTTTTTATAAATATAAAAAAGAGTTAAAGACAACAGCATAGCGCCATTGATCTGATAACGCTCTGTTATTTATAAACTTTCAAGAAATGCCAACAGTAACTTCTTCTGTTTAGGGGAGAGTTTTGAAAATGAAACTGCAATCTCATCTTCACTTGTGGTTTCGTCAAAAAATTCTTTTAGCGAAATACTCATAGCATCACATAATAGCTCTAAGTGACTAATGGTAATATCAGCCTGCCCCAATTCCACCCGACGCAAATGCGATTGAGATACCCCGGCTCGTTCGGCGAGACCGTTCTGTGTGTAACCGCATTGCTGCCTTAATCTGATCAAGCGTTTGCTGATATCCATAAATTCACTCCTAACATAGTCTTATAAGACTATATTAGCATAAAAATACACGTGGAGTTAGTCGCATAGGGTTGACAAGGTAACCTTATAGGGATATAATAATTTTTATTATAAGCATATGGATACAGGACTACATCACAATAGTTGAGTTGGGCGATGTTGCAGCATTAAGAGGAGGTAGTTAAATGGCACAGATTGCCGAAATCATTAAGTATGAAGGTGACAATAGCACTTTTATATGGAAGCATCCGTGCGAGGATTTTAACACGACCACTCAGTTGATCGTGCACGAAAGTCAAGAAGCTATACTCTATATGAATGGACAGGCTCTTGATTTGTTCGGCCCCGGACGGTACACCCTGGAAACTCAAAATATTCCGATACTTAGAAAGGTTGTTAATATTCCAACTGGCGGTGAAACTCCGTTCCATTGTGAAGTTTACTTTATCAACAAAACTGAGCAGATGGCTATTAAGTGGGGCACAGATAGCAGAGTGCAGTATGTTGACCCTACATACAATTTTCCGCTGTCTATTGGTGCATCCGGTGAAATGGCTCTTTGTGTAGAGGATTCACGAAAACTTCTCGTAAGGTTGGTTGGAACAGAGCGTGTTCTTGACAGAACGCAGCTTACTGCTTTCTTCCGCGCATTCCTGATGACAAGGGTAAAAACCTATATAGCTCAGGAAATGAAAGCAAGCGCCATTAACATTTTCGAAATTGACGAGAAGCTCGAGATTTTCTCTAAAGGTATACATACGCGCTTGCTGGGAGATTTTGCAGAATACGGTGTTACTTTGAATCGGTTTTTCGTAACCACTATTGTAAAGCCTGACGGAGATCCCAAGTACGAAAAATTCAAAGAACTGCATTTTCGACAGTATGCAGATATTGCAGAAGCAAAATTAAAGCAGCAGACAGATGTGATTTATGCGCAGACCGAAGCGCAAAAAACAGTTATTGAGTCACAAGCTTTGGCACAGAAGCGTGCCACTGAAGGCTATACATACCAGCAAGAACGCGGTTTTGATGTTGCTGAATACGCTGCACAGAATGAAGGTGTCGGGGCATTTACCAATATGGGAATCGGGCTTGGTGTAATGTCCGGTATTGGTGGAACGGTCGGCGGTGCTGTTGGTGGCGCAGTCAATAACGCCTTTGCTGGGGTTACAATGCAGCCTCAGCCGGCAGGCAACACGTTTTGCGATAACTGCGGCGCACAGCTGACTCCCGGCGCTGCATTCTGCGATGAATGTGGAACGCCGCAAGCATCTGTCGATACTTGCAGAAACTGCGGATTTAAGTTTATTAAACATGGAAAGTTCTGTCCAAAATGCGGAAGTAAACGGGAGGGCTTGCAATGAAGAAAAATAAAGCCCTGGCTTATGCCGTATTAGCAATAATCTTTGCACTGTTTAATGTAATCGCCTTTGTGATTCCTACTGCGAAAACGGCAACTTTTTGGGTTGCTTACGTGTTTACCGTTGTAGCTTTTCTTTCCCAAATTGCCATTTGGAAATTTGCGTTTAACGGGGCCAATACATTAAAAAGTAAATTTCTCGGCATTCCATTGGTTTCTGTGGGCTCTACATATTTGTTTGTTCAGCTGATTGCCTTTGCCGTTTTTATGGCATGTCCCTTAATTCCGGGTTGGGTTGCTGTTGTAGTGGGCACGCTCATTCTTGGGATTTCGGCAATCTGTTTAATAGGAACGGAAGTAAGCAGAGACGAAATAGGTCGCGTTGAAAAGAAGGTTGATGAGAAAGTATTCTATATCAAATCGCTTCAGACTGATGTAGAAATGTTGGCAGACGCTGAAACAGATCCGGATACAAAAGTGGCACTTACAAAACTTGCTGACAAAATCCGTTTTAGCGACCCTATGAGTAACGAAGCTCTTGCAGACCTTGAATCAGAAATCGTTGAAAAGGTGAATGAACTCAAAACTACCGAAAGCAAATTGGCAGTTATTACCGTCCTTGATTCGTTGATTTCTCAGCGAAATAAGAGAATAAGACTTTTAAAATAAAGGAGAAAAGCTATGGAATTCGGTGCTGTTTTTACGGTAAAAAAAGAAATCGAAAAAGAGGAATTTCTTAGACAGTTGCTGATTAATCTGGGCAACAATGCAGAGACACCTGTGGATGTTGTCAATGCGGAAATCGGTGAAGTTCAGGAGAGTATTAGAGAAGTTATTTTGTGTACTGCACAAGTATCAGGAACCTGTACCGCATCCGTGGGTTATGATCGCCAAGAACCCTACATAGATTATGAGACTTACAAGGAAAAAGTAGGCGATAAATATATTACTCGACAGCGACCTGTAACAAAGTATCGCACTGTAACTGACTGGCAGCTATTTAATACCGTCTATTCAGGCGAAGCTACCTGTGCAGCAGATAATTCTGATGAGTATATTTCTTGCGGCGACATTGAATTAGCATTAAAAACAATTGCAGAGGACAGCATTGTCACCAAGGGTGAGGCTATCGTCAGTCAGAAGGGCTTAGCCAGAGCAATAAGGGCTTGCGAAACGACTGTGGAAATTCGGGAGGTAAGATTTCCTGGTGACCGCCAAAAGGATAAGCGCTATAATTCCACTTCCAATGTGCAATCTGTTTCCTGTTTTAGACTGCCGTTTTATGAAGTGACATTCACTTATGAAGGAAAAGAATATACGGCATCCGGCTTTGCTTGTGGAAGACTCTCCGTACATAATGATGTCCCCAAGAAAACTGTTGATATTGAAGCCGAAGCAAAAAGAATGACTGAAACGTTTGAAAAGTCCAGCAAGACCGCTTGGCTAAGTTGCTTTGGCGCATTGGCAGTAAGTGCGTTGGCTTGCTTTGTTCTAAAATTCTGTTGGCTTTGGCCGGTAGCGATTGCTGCGCTCGTATATGCTTGCATTACCAACAAAAAATACCATTCCGAGTATAAGAAGAGTGCCGATATGCTTTCGTCGGATCTTGCAAATGCAAAAATCGATGCACTGAAAGAAGCACTCGTCAAGTATGGCTATAAGGAACTGCGCGATGCTGAGGTATCCAAGACAGAAATTGCAAGCAAGACCAGTCCCAAACCACCCAAAAGCTTTACGGGAAAAGCGGTGCTCTGCGCAATTCTTTCCGTAGTAGTAATGATTTCGTCCTTTGTTACCAATAATAAAAACTTGCATTCCCCCAAACAAGTAAACATTAATGTTGCAAATAAGGAAGTTGAATACGATCCTGATGCAAGTCCTTATGTAAATGGTTGTTACTATATCCACTTAGACTTTGAGGTCGAAGCTAAGAAGACAGGCGTTGAATATGTCGAACTTAAAGTTTATGTTAGCGATAAAAACAACAACGAGCTTGGCTTTGTTAGAGCGTCGTTATCGGACCTTAATGTAGAAGCGGGCGATAAAAAGACGGTTACGGTCTCCTTGGAAGAAAACCAGCCCGAGAAAAATGAGTTTTTTGCGGCATTGTATAATGTTGATTTTTCAGAGCTGAAATTTAGATATGAGATCGGATCCGTCGGATTTATCGACGGCGAATATTATTTTAATGAAGACTATAATCAGTTCGGATAATAAAACGAAGAAAGAGTCTATCCCATGGAAATAAAATGCAAATTGTGTGGGGGCAGATTGCTTTTTAAGGAAGATAGTTATTCTACTACATGTGATTCTTGTGGAATTGGTCAGTTCATCTTTGATTATTTGGATAAAGATTCGGAAGATTTTGATGAACAGGTTGAGATTATCAAATCCGAAAAGGAAGAATTTGAGAACCGATATTTTGAGTATGCTGATGATGTTATAAATGCTGAAAGCTATTGTCTGACCTCCAAAGATTTCGGTGAAATCATTTGCTTCTTTGAACAATGTGGCGAATATAAAGACGCACCCGCATTGTTGTCACTTGCAAAAAGATATTTCATCTTGAAAGTTTCTTCAGTGTCTGATTGTGCTATTGCGCTAAAGTATATCGAAGAAATGCACGATCTGACATATGAGGAGCGAGAGACGCAAAAGCAATTTGTATCGAATTCAGCAATATCTTTTACGCTTGCAGAGTTAAAGGAAAAAGGATTTGTTGTCGATCTTCCCAAGAAACATTCGGCGGAGAATATCTTGTCTGTAATGTGTAAGCTTATAAAAGCAGCAGCTAAAAATACCGATTCTTTAACTGTTCTTGAAAGAGATCTTATTGCACATTATTTGGATGAAGGTGTTGAATACCTCCGATCAAACTGCGCAAATGCTATTGAAGAAGCTCAAAAGAAAGAAATTGTTTGTGAAATAAAAAACTGCATTCCCAAACTCAAAAAAGTTTTTGCGCAACTTCAAGCATGGGAAATAGAGGACGCATTAGATCGTAAGCTCCAAGAACTCGATGCGCGTGACAAATTGGCGGAGGCAGAACTTCTTTTAAAAAGCAAGCAAGAGAATGCTCGCAAACGGGTTAAAAATGTATGCTTATTTATTATCTTAATAGTTGCCGTTTTAGGTGCAGTTGCAGCAGCTATCCACAAAAACAATGAGTATTCACCTAAAAATATTACCATAGAGGTTCTCTCCAAAGCCAACGAAACTTTTAATGACGAGAAGGCCAGCGGATCTGTAGGTTCCGGTTATTTTTACTCTTTTGATTTCGAATTAACGAATGATGGGTTAAAGGACATCAAGTTGATTCGTGGCGACTTAGAAATAGTAAATAAACAAGGACGTATCCTTTCAACTTCATCACTCGTGATGAGATGTGATCTAAAAGCAAATTCGTCCATAATGCAAGTGATTCAACTTAATGTTGAAAAAGGTCCTTCGGCGCGAGAACTATGGAACACTGAGCTTGAAGACATGACTATAAGTTTTAGGATCAGAGAGATTCACTTTAAGAATGGACCCCAGAAGATTTATTCTGACACAAAAAGCACAACCATATATCCAAAATAGAGTCAAGTAATTATGTTTTGCTGTCACTAACATAATAGACCGATTGGTAGTTTAAGAAAGCAAGAAGATGAACAAACACAAAGGAGATTATTATGGGATTCTTAGATAAAGTAAAAGCGTTTTTCAAGCGTTTAAAAGAGGATAATAAATATTTTGCAAGAACAACTGCACGTATCAACAGTGGCAACCTGTATGGTTGGGTTAATTACAGGGCCGGAAAAGTGGACCCCACTGATGATTTTAGAATAGGTAGTTACATTAACGTAGAAAACGGCAAAGGCATTATTTATAATACCGCCGACGAAGATTATATCTTCGCACCTGGTGACATCGCTACATTCACTTATATCGGTGACGGTCATGCTCTGAATGGCGGCAAGGATGCAGCCGGCAACACAGTCAAAATTCCGACGTTGAGATTTGCTGCAGAATTTAAGGATGGGAAAAAGACCAATATAGACATCAACTTCAAAAAGGTTGATACTTTCAAGTCGATTTTTCAACTTTAATCAGCGAATTCAGCAGTATTACAATTATTCTTCTTGTTTTCTTTTTTATCTAGAAAAAAAGCAGCGGCAGGTTTATCTGCCGCTGCTGGCTTTATAACGGACAAATACGATGAACAGGCAAGGTGTAATGCTATGAGTGACTTTATTATTGAAAATAGAATCTTGGTTAGGTATACCGGTAAAAGCAAAGAGGTAGTTATTTCAAAGGGAGTAACCATAATCGGGAACAAAGCCTTTGCCGGTCAGGAAATCACAAAGGTTATTATACCTGAGGGTGTTACAACCATTGGGGATCGTGCTTTTTATGAGTGTGTCCGCCTTGCAGAGGTAATCCTACCGCAAAGTGCCAAATTTATTGGGCAATGCGCCTTTGGTTTTTGCAAAAACTTAAGAAATATTACAATTTTGGATAGCATGATAGACATTGATCCTAGCGCCTTCAAAGGCTGTGATCACTTAACAGGGTCTATGGAGAATTAACAAAGTCTTGTTTGACACCAACGCTGACACCAACGTGCCTTCAAATTACCTATATACCATAGTGCCAAATGTTTCATAAAGATACCCAAATGACATAAAAGTGCTGAGAAACACAAAGAAAAGGCACAAAAACACAGTGAGCACATTTGCTCATAACCCGGAGGTGAGATTCGGGGGAGCGAAGGGAGCAGCACCTCTTGAAGGAAACATACATAGTCCTGACTGCATTTCACAAGGAAGAGTTCGTTCCTAAGGATATCAGCAAAATACTTTTGAATATGGACAGCTTTCTCTATTTTGTATCGTGATAGAAGGGAAAGAAGTAAATAAATCTTAAATTTTTGTTCTTGACGGTTGCGCATATTTGTATGCCTGTTATTTGCGCAACAAACTTTCGCCACATCTGCTTGTTGACATTTCAACAAGTTTCTGTTATACTTTAACTTGTTGAGATTTCAATAAGTGCAATGGGGGGGTACTGATAATGAAAGAAAGATTTGAAACTTTCACTGTTCTTATCAATAGAATCAGTCGCAATATTCGCAAAATAAAAAATCAAGAAATGGCAGAATACAATTTGAGAAGCGCGCATATTTCTTGTTTGTATTATCTGTATTCGGCGGAAGGACTTACGGCGACCGACCTTTGTGAACGTTGTGAGGAAGATAAAGCGACCATATCCCGTTCGCTTGATTACCTTGAAAAAAATGGTTATTTGTTCTGCGAGTCTAAAAGTGCAAAGCGTTATAAAAGTCCGCTTGCGCTTACCGACAACGGTCTTGCTGTCGCAAAGAAGATAGCCGACAAAATTAACGGCGTTCTTGATGAAATTAGTGTGGGATTGACCGAGGAAGAAAGAATTGCTTTTTATCGCAGTCTTACGATTATAAGTGATAGTTTAGAAGCTGTTTCAAAAAATGGTGAGAAATAAGGGGAAAAAGATCATGAAAACAAGAATTATTGTGGATTCTACAGCAGATTTAATGCCCGAATTTAAAAGTCGTGTGCATACAGTTCCGCTTACTGTGAATTTTGGTGCAGAGGAATATATTGACGGTGTCACCATCGACCACAAGACCTTTTATGAAAAACTTATAGAAAGCGATGTGCTTCCAACAACAAGCCAAGCAACACCCGATGCTTTTATGAAAGAATTTGAAAAAGCAAAAGAAGCGGGTGAGGCCGCAGTTGTTATTACGCTTGCTTCTAAATTTTCAGGCACATACCAAAGTGCAACTATTGCTGCTGCGGATTTTGACAACATTTATATAGTCGATAGTTCAAGTGCGGCAATGGGAAGCGGTATTTTGGTAGAAATGGCATTTAGACTTTTGGATGAAGGAAAAAGTGCTGAGCAAATTGCAACAATGCTTGAGGAAGAAAAGAAAAAGATTGTTATTGTTGCCTTGGTAGATACCCTTGAATATCTCAAGAAAGGTGGCCGTATATCTAAAGCGGTAGCTTTTGCAGGCGGAGTATTAAATATTAAACCCGTACTGTCTGTTATTGACGGGGAAATCGGGATGCTTGGCAAGGCGCGTGGTTCCAAGATGGGCAACAACTTGCTTGTGCAGGAAATTGACAAAGCAGGCGGTATTGATTTTAGCAAACCTGTTTTACTCGGTTATAGCGGAATTTCTGATGCGCTTCTGTTGAAATATATTGCAGATAGCCATCATATCTGGGAAGGTAATCTCGATGAAGTACGCTATACAACCATTGGTAGCGTTATTGGTACACATGCAGGACCAGGTGCTGTTGTAGTGGCATTTTTTAAGAACGGAATAAAGGAATAATCCATATCTAAATCGGTGTAACTTGCCATAAGTCAAGCCTCGCTATGTCATGGTAGCGAGGCTTCTTTTTGTCTGAAAAATCTAATCTAATCATTGGGTTCTGATCGGCTTTAGTAAGTTCTATTTGGGCGGCACAGGTAAAAAGTGTGTCAATGCCCTACGGATAGCCGGCGAATACCCCTGAAAGTTCCCCATCTCCCAATGCAGTTCCCTTACCGGAATTTGTCTTGTGGGATATTTTTTAGCCATCATCCCCAAAGCAGGAAGCATTCCCTTGCGTTATCTGCCCAAAGCGACAGATGCATTGTCCCAAAATCGCCGGTTGCCTTCCGGGCCTATGATGTAATCGCTGTTGCCCAGGCTGATCTTTCGTGTTCGTATTATGACCTCCGAAATTAAAATAGCCAGATGGCATTTCTACCATCTGGCTATAGTTATGATATGTGTCTTATTTTGCTTGTGTTTGCTTCTTTTTCAACAGGATCACGCCGGCAGCTGCGCCGCCGCCGACCACAATGATTGCCACAACGCCTACGCAAAGCGTGTCGAAATGGCAATGTACCTGCGGAAATATCAACACAGGGAAGTTCTGCCCGAAGTGCGGAACCAAACAAGAAAACGGTACACCCTTGTGGACCTGTACCTGTGGCTCGGTAAATAAGGGTAAGTTTTGCCCCAATTGCGGTTCGCAAAAAGTATAAAGCATTGCCGTAGCGAGATTTGAATCCAGCCAATCGAATAAAAACACCACCCGGTCGGGTGGTGTTTTTTGTTACGGTAAAGGAAATGTGTTTCCAAGCTTATGATTTTTCTTTGGTGTTGACAATGCGGATCGTATTGTAGCTATTGTTGACACTGGAGATCTGAATGGTATTGCTTGGGTTCTTACAGGAGTAACCCTCCGGGACGACCTGCACCAGCTCGAAATCGCCGTAGGACAGGTCGGTACGCACCAGCTTTCCGTTTTCGTCGGTTTTGCCCAGGGAGATCTCCTTGCCGGTGGTGGGGTGCTTCAGGATAAACTCACTGCCGGGAATGGGATTTCCGGCTTTGTCCACCAACTCGATTTCCAACACGGGGGTGAAGCGGATGTTGTTGGGCGGGGTGATGACGGCGATGGGCCAACGGGCATTGGGACCGAAATTCATACGCTGCACTGCGCAGAACTCAGGACCGTTCTTGTTGCCCACATGGTAGAGCCAGTCATAGCCGTTGGCGTAGCCGGCATATACGGCCACATGACTGCCGGCGGACATGGAGGTTTTGGGGTTGCAGAAGATGACCAATGAGCCGATAGGGATCTCCTTTGAGGGGGTGAATCGGATAAAACTGTTACCTAAGGCACCCAAAACTTTATAATCAAAGGGGATGTACTCCGAGTAACCCTTTGCCACCCAATCCTTGGCGGCGGTATAGAAAGAATCAGCGCTGACCGATTTGCCGGGACGGGTGAGGGAGGAGGTGTCAATGCCTGCAACATTGGGCAGGTAGTTAAAGTAAACATAGGTCACAAAGGAGGCGCAGACCAGATCGCCACGCTCAAACAGGGGAATATCGGGCTTGCCTTCTTCGTTGGTCTCATAACCGGTGCAACCGGCGCCGTAGCTGATTTTGGACAGGTATCCCAAGCCTCTTTTGTCTGCGGCAGGGACAAAGTCCCACATCATGCCGTCTGCCCGGTGCTTGGTGATGTTGTAACCGGTGTAGAGGAGGGAGTCCATAAATATGTTGTTGTCGATGGTGGTGTAGATGTCGGTCTGCAGATATTCCACGGCCTTGTCCGGCTTTTGGAATTCAAAGATTTCCTCCGGGTAAATGGTGGCCTCCTGCGTTTCCTCGGTTGCATCTGTGGACTGGCTCTCGGTGGCAGTGGTGCCTGTCGCAGTGGAAGTTGAGCCGGAGGCGTGTTTTTGGGTTATGTCAATATCGTACAGTCGCATCAGGGTGAATACGGCTACAAGCAGGGACAGCGCCACGGCGATGGTAATCATGGAAAATTTGTTGACCGCCATAAAGCGCAGGATGCGTTTTGTGTAGTTTGAAGTCTTATTACCCATATCATTCTCCTGGTTCTATAACTTAGCGATCCTATTTTAGTATTTTTTGCAGAAACTGTCAAGTCGGAAAACAGGTGGTTCATAGCGCTTTACCTGAATATATATCAAGTTTTATTTAATGACAGGAGGATTGTTGTCTGATATAATGAAATTATATCAAATAGGAGGTGCAGAATATGATTTGCAAGCAAAAATATAAAAACCTCTTTGCAATCATTGCCGTTATGGCGTTGCTGCTGAGTTTGGCGGCCTGCAAGGGTAAGCACAAGCACACATTTGCGGAGCAATTTGCCTATGATGCGGAAAATCATTGGCGTCAGGCAACCTGCGAACACACTGAGGAAAAGACCGATATGGGCGCCCATCAGTTAGACGGAGGCAGCTGCAAGGTTTGCGGCTATCAGACGGTCCAGCTGCAGGTGAAAACCAATGCAGAAAATCAGAAATATACCCGGACCCAATCCATCAGCGAAATGCTGAAGCTGGGCGTGGTGTACGGAGGCAATACGGCGGATGTGCAGTGGGTCTCGGCCCAGGAGCGTAATATTGTCGGCTACACCATCAGCAACGGACAGATCACTGTCACGGTTTCTGCGGTGGTGCGGAACATTACTTATACCAACGAGATCACCATTCCTTTGGAGGAGTCTCCCATTGCCGTGGAAGCATTTTTTACCCAAAACGAGGGCGGTAACTATATGCTCACCGGCGTGGTGGCGGGCTTCTCTTCCGTTGGCACCCATAACGAGGTGGTGCTGGCGGACAAGGAAACCGGCAAGCTGGTTTGCGTCAGGAAAATGGGTGAAGGCAAGCTCCTGCACGGTGGCTACTGCCTGCCCGGCGTGGCCATCGGCGATGAGATCATTGTTCCTGTGACCCTGGTCAAAGAGAAACAGTCTGCCGATAATGCCAATTCTTTGAAAGTCTATGCCGAATACACCGGCGGAACGGACTACAAAACCGCCGTTGTTTCCCAGAAGAATTCGGTCAAGTACCCCACTGAAACTGTGCAGATTTCCAGTCAGAAAGACCTGGTAAGCTTTATGTCTGCCGCCAACAGAGAAAATAATCATTACAAGGTTGTGAAATTCAAGGGCAAAATGAACTTTGTGATGGACAGCGGTTACGAAAATTACAATTTCTGGTTTACCGATAAGCAGGCAAAGGTCAAGGCAGATATTCAGATCGACAAGATCACCCCCTGTTTTAACGCCCCTGCTATTTCCTATACCACCGGCGCGAGCTTTAGCCAGTTGGTGTTCGGTAAGGACCATTGTGCGCCCGGTGACTATAAAAACCCCGCTTCTGCAGATGTGGAGATCACGGCGGTTTACCTGGGCGGCAGCACCACATTCGGCCAGTTCCTCATCCTGGAGCAATCCTGGGTGGCGAAATAAGGTATGGAGGTGAACACTATGAAAAAAATCATAAGTTTGTTGCTTGTTTTTGCTTTGGCGCTGGGCTTTTTTGCACTGTCAGGCTATAATCCGGCACAGGCGGCTGAAGCAGAGAAATTCACCCCAAATGCAGCGGTGGACCCCAGAAACAAGCCGGGCCAGTATTTTATCCTCAATCAGGACGGCAGCTACGGCGGCTCCTATAATGAACTGGAATACGGCGTGGGCGCACCCCTGAATGGGCAGTACGATGTGCAAGACTCTGTCTATTTCAGAACCGACGATTATTTTAACCTGTCCTCCACGGAAGAGCGCACCCTGTTCCCCAAGTTCTCCCCCTATCAGCAGACCATGCAGGATACCAGCGGTATTGCCTGCGTGCTGATGATTCTGAACTATCTGGGCAAGGATGTAAAAAATACATACTCCGAAATCGAACTGCTGAAGAAATACGAGAAGGCGAACGACAAAACGGTCTATGGCAAGGGTACTACCCCCGTGGGCCTGAAGAAACTTGTGGAATCTTTGGACCTGGGCTGGGATGTACAGACAACGGGCCTGGATTTTTCCAATAAGGAATACGCAAGAACGACCATTGAACAACTGCTGGCGGACGGAAAATTCCTGCTGGTGCGCTGGCAATCTCCCGCGGATTTCGGCTGGAAGGTGGTCATCGGCTATGACGATATGGGCGATGTTCTCAACTGCATGACCAACGAAATGCGGGATTTCGTCAATGACGATATGCTGATCTTTGCCGAGCCTAACGATTGCTATGACCATTTCCAGGACGGTTATGCGGTTGCCAAGATGAAAGAGTTCCATATGTGGTGGCTCAATATGAATGCCTTGGGCAAGATCTCCGATAAGTACAGCTATGTGGTCATCGACCCGAAGATCGATGTGGATTTCAACAGACAACCCAAAGATACCTCCGAAAAGCAGGAATTTTACAAGGTGAATATTCCGCTGAATCCCAACGGCGACTACGGCGGAACCCGGGATAAAAATCTGTACGGCCCGGTCAGAATCAGCAACGGCGGCAATGACCATAAGGAAGCCGGTTATAACAAGCACACCGACTATTACAATATGGGCAGCGAGGGTAGCCGACTGCTTCTGAAAAACTATCAGATCCTGCAGCAGACCATGTATGCTTCCTGCGGTATTTGCTCCACCAGTAGTATTATCAAGCATTATGGTTTTGAACCGGACACCTCCTACTATGACCTGGAGGAGAAGTTGGCATTATCCTTCAACGCCATGCACGGCGTGGATATCAATCAGTACGGTATTCCCAGTATGAAGCACCTGAAGGAGGCCCTGCAAAAATGGGGCTACAGCGCCTATGTGGGCTATACGGGGGCAGGCAATTTGCCCAGGTTTACCAACTATGCCCAATGGTCTGCGTTCCTCAAATATAATCTGTCCAATGACAGAC
>JAEIGA010006117.1_pt1 | contig 18323 bp, 10 predicted proteins | sample 9270691 | NCBI WGS metagenome assembly JAEIGA01 (sample SAMN17057246, study PRJNA624740) | gut metagenome | biome: biome; isolation source: fecal sample | host: Bos grunniens | place: China: Xizang | collected 2019
ACTTGAAATGTCCTGAGTGTCTCCATTTCGAGCGGTCGTACGGGTCCTTGTGGGCTGAATAGCCGAACTCTCCCACTCCTGTCGACAGCCTGTTCTGCATGATTGCGCTAGCTCCAAGTGACGCAGCCTGAAATATATAGTCAAAAGACATGTTCATGATGTTGTCCACATTTACATAGACAGGAGCCCATGAGTGGATATTGAACATATGAGCGGCCTTTCTGTAGCGCTGAGGCTCGGACATGCGGACGTCTTTGACCTCGAGGTCTTCATCTACAGCCTTATCATAGCCTGCTTCCACAGCCAGACGGTTTTCCTGTTCAGAAAGACAATCAGCAATGACATAGCGGTATTTTTCGGTGAAGTCAACCTTGCGGTCTATGAGCGAATTCACCGGTGTGCGGTACATTCTCATACCGGTGAGGGTAGGGGATGAGTAGTAGAGGTAGCCGTTGTCTGCATAGACGAAATCTTCTGCTCCGTACTTTGTAACAGTCTTCTGATGAAGTTCTCCTGTTGCTGGATTGAAGTGATATAATTCGTTGACACTGGTTCTGTCGCATGTAAACATGAGTTCATCGCCATGAGACTTTAAATCTGTGATTTTCACAGGTTGAGGCGCAAGGTCAACATTCCATGATCCGTCGTAGGAGTAGATTCCGAAGCCGTTATCGGAAACAGCTGTTACATATACGCAGTTCCCGATCCATGCGGTCTCAACTATCTGCAGACTGTCCGGAGCCATTATTTCAGTACCGTCTATATATAGCGCGCTGCCTCCTTCCGGGAAATATTTTGCTGCTGTAAAATGATCATTATCTGAGAAGGATGGATTATATAGCAGCTTATGTCGTTTCAACAGATAGTCCTTTTTCCTGTCTTTAGGACTGATTGAACGGATTTTTGAGTTTGACTTCATGCTCCAGCGAGCGTCAGGCTGTTCTTCACTCCAATAAAGTCTGTCACCAAATGCCTTCATATCAGACATCTCATATGACATGCTCTTGATGCGTGTCTCATTGCCCTGGTCGTCGATCTTTATGAGGGTCGGGGTGTGCTGATATCCGCTTTTGACAGTATATATGTCATTGCCCAATATTGTGGTATGACTGTAGTTTGTGTAAACCTCAGAAGGTTTGGTCACCTCTTCAGAATAGATGAACGGAGCTCTTGCCTGTGCATCCCTGCTCCATATAGCCTGCATGGTGTCACGCACTTCGGGGAAGATTTCCTTCTTGAAATTCTTGCCGCTTTTTTCTTTTATCAATGAGATGAAAGGACTCAGGTTCAGGATTTTCCTGGAAGCCATATTGTACCCGTCCTTCATAAGCTCAGGGTAGTCATAAAGATGTCTTACGGTTCCGAATGTCATGTAGCCGAGTGCGTAATGATCAGGTGTGTAATGCTTTTGTGAACCGAACTGCCATCTGTCCCATGTGCGGTAGTCTCCCTGGTCGAAGGCTATTCTGTAATAGTTCAGAAAGTCAGCGGTTCTTCCACGTCCGGATTGTGTGAGTGCGGTTTCGGCGATAACTGCGTCTCCTTCAATACCATAAAGTCCGGGATATACGAGTGACACAAGTATGTTCCACATCTCTCCGAACGCATATGTGAACGGTTTCTGGTTGTTTGTCATACCGAACTGCATCTGTGTGACATGTCTTCCTTCATGTACTGCAAGCATGGTAGACCATGGAAGAGGTTCCGGATCATAGGCTGTAGGGAGGGTGAACAGATCCATTCTTTTAGGAGCCCATGCAACTGAACCATTGGCTCCATTATATGCATGCAGAACTACCGGCATCAGTTTTCCGTCACCTTCGCCTGCTATGTAACCGGTACTTCGTGATACAGGAATCTTATACTTCTCAAGTTTGTAAGCATATTCCCTGGCAAGCGAGTCATTGCCCATAGGGTAGATCACTCTGAAATTATCAGTATCGATGAATTTCCATTTCAGTTTCCCGGGATCATCACCGGTCACATAGAACTGAGCTTGTGCAACGGATGGTATAAGCAGGCTCAGAAGAAATATGATTTTATAGAAAAAATTCATTTTTTAAAGATTTTGCGCTTTCATTTATAACAAGCGGCCTCGCAAATCTAATATTTTTTTATATTTTTGTCACCAAATCGCCCTTTTTGAGAGCAAATAAACAACCAAATTCTATATATGGAGACAATTCTTTATGTGCTATCGGTTCTGGGAGGACTTGCAATGTTCCTCTACGGTATGGCACTCATGAGTGAAGGTTTGCAGAAATCAGCCGGTGACAGACTCAGGTCGTTCATGGCAAAGATGACATCTAATGCGCCTAAACGAATCTTTACCGGTACAATTGTAACATGTCTTGTGCAGTCTTCATCTGCGACTACCATCATGGTGGTAAGTTTCGTAAATGCAGGACTTCTTACACTTGGAAACTCAATAGGTGTGATTATGGGAGCCAATATAGGTACTACCCTTACTGCATGGATCACATCACTTGGATTCTCCGTAAATATTGCGCTTTTTGCTGTACCTATGATGGCTTTCGGCTATCTGCTGCATTGTTCCAAGAAGTCTGCACCTAAGAATATAGGACAGTTCCTTATGGGATTTGCAGTCATGTATGTCGGTCTGACATTCATGAAGGATTGTGCAAACGCATTGATCGGACCAGAAGGAAAATACATAGACCAGATGTCGGTTTTCTTTGACGGCATCAATGACTTTGGTTATGGATCTATTCTGTTGTTCCTGCTGGCTGGTGCTGTTCTTACCATTGTTTTGCAGGCTTCAAGTGCAACAATGGCTATTACCATGCTTTTGGCAGCTTCTGGTCTTATCGACTTCAAACTGGCGGTAGCTATGGTGCTTGGAGAGAATATAGGAACTACAATTACAGCAAATATAGCTGCTGCGGTAGCCAATACATCTGCTAAGAGAGCGGCACGCGCACATACTATCTTCAATGTAATCGGAGTTATTTGGGTTCTGGCTCTCTTCTATCCTATTGTTAGCCTTATATGTATGATTATGGAAGGACTCAATTTCTATGATCCTATGTTGGCGAGTGCGGAACTGAAAGCCATTGCTGATGGAAAAGCGGTAGCAGATGCTGAAACTGTCGAGATTTATAAGAACTCTCTGCTCTATGGAATCGCAATGCTTCATACTCTCTTCAATGTAACCAATACCCTTGTGCTTATATGGTTCACACCTCTTATGGAGAAGGCAGTATGCTGGCTTGTCAAGGAGCCTAAGGGTGAGCAGGAAGTATTCCGTCTCAAGTACATCTCTGGTGGTCCTCTCAGCACAGCAGAACTTTCACTTAATGAGGCGCAGCAGGAACTGATTCATTTTGCAGAAATATGTAGAAACGGTTTCGGATATGTTCGTGAGGCAGTCAATGAACAGAATCCTGAAAAGTTTGACACTCTCAATGATAAGCTCATCAAGTATGAGGAGATAACAGACCGTATAGAGTTTGAGATTGCAACTTATCTTAACGAGGTTTCCAAGAACGAAATAAGTCAGGAGGCTACAGAGAGAATCAAGGCCATGTACAAGATAATCGGTGAGATGGAGTCACTTGGTGATTCTGGAGAGTCAATCGGACGAATTCTCAAGAGAAAGAATATACATGGCAAACCATTCGACAAGCCTCTTCTTGACCGTCTCAACAAGATGATGGATCTTGTTCAGAAGGGATATGATGTGATGGTAGAGAACCTTAAGAATAATCATCTCACTGATATCACTAATGCAGAGAACTGTGAGTACAATATCAATGAGTGCAGAAATCATCTCAGAGAAGAACATATTGTGAATATAGAAAGCAACAGCTACAATTATCTGACAGGTGTCTACTATATTGACGTTATTTCTGAACTTGAGAAGATCGGTGACTTCCTGATCAATATTTCACAGGCATCAAAAGTTAAATAATGGCTATCAGAATCAATACTCTCCTCATTGCTGCTGCAATCATTATGGTAGCCTGTAATGGGGGAAATACTCAGAAATCTGAGAACGAGGATTCAATTAAGAATCAAAATCAAGCGGAACAGGAAAAGGCAGAGCAGACTTCTAAAGCTCTGCCTTTTCCTGATGTACAGATCCCTACGATGATAAGTGAACAGGGAAGAGTGCTGGAATATCTTGCAGAAAACTATTGGACCGGCATTACGGATCCTGCCAGAGATTATCTATGTGATTCTGCATATGTAAGCGGAGTGGATAAGGATATAGTAGAGCAGAAATTTGCTGATTGGACCATGGTTCTCAATAATGTATCTCTGCAAGCAGCCATCAGATCTGTTGAAAGGCTATATGACAGATCCTATGCTTGTGAGAAGCAGAATCCTGCATCAAATGTATTTGAGACATTTGTCATGTTGACGGAGAAATACTTCTATGATCCAAATTCTCCTATGAGGAATGAGGAGTATTATCTTCCATTTGTCGCAAGATATGCCTCTTACGAAGGTTTGTCTGAGCTGGATAGAGGTAGGTTTGAGAGGGTGGCTCGTTTGTGTGCACTGAACAGAGTCGGAACCAAGGCCGTAGATTTCCGCTTTGCTGATAAGTCAGGTACAATCAGGCATCTATATGATTTAGAGGCTCCATTTACCTTGCTTTTCTTCAGTAATCCGGGTTGTGAGGCCTGTATGGAAATCATCACGGTACTTAAAGACAACCCCTCAATCTCATCGTTGATAAAGCAAGGGGTACTGAAGGTTGTGAATATTTATATAGATGAGGATATTCAGGCATGGAGGTCTTATATGCCGATTTATCCGACTGAATGGTATAATGGTTTTGATCCTGATTTTGTTCTCAGAAGCAATGAAATGTATAATATCAGAGCCATCCCGTCCCTATATCTGTTGGATAAAGAAAAGAACGTCCTGCTGAAGGACGTTCCTGAAGATGTACTGTTCAATTATTTATTCAATTTACGGTATTGATAAGGAGTCATTTCTGTGATGGCTTTGAACCATCTGGAGAAATTGTAACTCTGTGGTATACCTACTCTGATACCCACTTCTTCGATTGAAATCTTTTCTCCGCTTGTGAGAATAGATTTACTCTCTTCAATACGAAGGCTGTTAAGCCAAAGCTGGAAATTAGTATTAAGGTGCTTGTTCAGGTATCCGGACAAGTAGTTCTGGTTTGTACCCATCTGCATGGCGACGTCCTTGATATTGAGGTCTGGCTGGCAGAAAAGCTTGTCTTCTACCCATTTTTCTACCAAGTGGCCGATTTTTCCGCTTAGTTCCTTCGCCTTTTCATTGGTCTTCTTTTCTTCTTGCTGTTTTGTCATATTGATGTTCTGGGCCCTGATCGCCTCGATTTTCTTAGGCATGAACTCAAGGACTCTGAATACGATATATGCATAAATCACAGGAATTGCCAGATAATATGACAACAGTACTGCCTGAGTATGGATATAGAAGGTCACTATCGTTATGCAGGACATGAACAGAGAAAGGTAGATAAGATTTCTTATCCATTTGATATCGGGAGCCTGGTCATAATAATTATCCAATTCTGTCTGACACTTGCGATATTCCTTTATGCAGATAATGAACATTCTGAGACATTTAAGTCCGAATGTACATCCAAAAAGAATCGTCATGGCTTTCTGTGACTCAGGAATCATGAGACCTATTACCCCACAGATGATCATTGCTATTGCTGGTATGATGCCGTCAATGAAGAAACTCTTGTATTTGTAGTAAGGAACTTCCATCAAAAACAGGAGACATCCGTATGTCGCCCAGGAATGTATCAGAGTAAAAGTCACCAATAACCAGAATTCCACATATGGAGAAATGTGTTCTCCGAGAATTATTCTTATTATACAGTATACACCTATTGCACATAGGCCAGTTCCCAGAGCAATACGGGAGTTCTTATAGTACTCGATACCTTTTTCCTTAGGTATCGACAACAATAAGGTTGTCAGTCCGAATATGCCGAAAATCAGCGCATAACCGAATTCAAAAAGTAAATATGTAATGTCGCTCATTGGGCTCTAAAGTTTGTACAAAGGTATAAAAAAATGTTTTTGGGTATTGTGTCTGCGTTAAAATTTGTGTAGACGCAAAAAAATAAACGTTGTCTTTATATGAATTTCGGGCTGAAAATATTGTGTTTCCATTAAAAAATGCGTCAATGAAAATAAGAATTGCCTCTTCGTGGAAAACGTTCTGCAAAATTTGTCGAGGGTATTGCGGGCATCTAATTTTGTACTCGCTGAACGTCACGAATCCGGATTTCCGGAGCTAGATCTATATATGAAATACGCGATGTTCGGCATAAAGAAGTTATCAATTAACTGAGATTTGCTGATGAAACGCTTTTTAACACTCGCACTCATTTCTTTACTTGCTTTTGCTTCTCATGCATCAGCTCAGAAGATTGCAGTCAAGACCAATTCTCTTTATTGGGCGACAGCTACTCCTAACATAGGATTTGAGTTCGCTCTTGCTGATCGTTGGACTTTTGAGGTTGCCGGAGGATATAACCCTTGGACCTTTGATAAGGAGGATAACGTTAAGGCAAAGCATTTTCTAGTGACCCCGGAGTTCCGGTATTGGTTCTGCGAGAGTTTTCAGGGTCATTTCATAGGTATAAATGGAAATTATACCCAGTTCAACGTAAGCGGAGTTCATATTCCAGAGGTATTCTACCCGATTCCTTCTGAAGGATATTTTGCAGATGATCTTCAGCATGCACGTTCCCAGGGTTGGGCTGCCGGTGCCGGTTTGACTTATGGCTATGCAACTCCCATCGGTAGAAGATGGAATATTGAATTCACTATAGGTCTAGGCTGGTGGTACACCGAATATGACAAGTTTGAAAGTCGCCCATGTGGACTCTTTCAGGAGAGCATCAGCAGACATGTCTTTGGACCTACAGATCTTGGACTCTCATTTATTTACATGATTAAGTAAGGAGGAAAACATATGAAAAAGATATTTGCAACAGCAGCAGTTTTCTTTGGAATGACCAATATGACTGGAGCACAGACGGTTATTACAAATGAGAGTCTGGTCAATGACGGATCCGTAATTACAGTTTCCTTCGATGTTGATACAGACGTGAAAGGACTGCCGTCAAACAGAAAGGAAGTCATCATGCCATATATATGCAGTGGGAAAGACACTCTTTGGACGGAAGTGATGGAAATCTATGGAAAAGGCAGATTTAAAAGAGAAAGACAGATCAATCATATAAATGGTGATAAAGACTGGGAACTTGGTGAAAACCAGTTCATGAAAGGACAGGTCTACACCTATACAGCTCAGGTGCCTCTCAAGAGGTGGATGAAATCAGCCAGCCTCGGTATCCGCAGACAGATTGTAGGATGTGCATGCGAAGAAGAACTTAAGGATGAGAATCTGGCGGAAGGGCTGAAACTCTTCGAGGAACCCCAGATGCCGGCAAGAAGAATTCCAGAATACACTCTTGCAGATGCGGCTAAAGCATGGGATTTTGGCCAGGATGAATTGGAAATCATATTCAAGGTGTCTAAGATTGAAATAGATTCGACGGTCTTTGACAATGAGGTTACTTTCGGAAAGATTCTTACAGCTGTCGACAAGATACACTCTGATCCTAATTATAAGATTGATAAGATAGAAGTTGCAGGATATGCTTCTCCGGAAGGAAAACCAGGATTCAACAACTGGCTCGGTTATCACAGAGCTCTGGCACTGATCAACTACATAATCGATCAAAGGCCTGAATACAATCTGACTACCGATAATTTCAGGATTGTAAACGGAGATGAGAACTGGGAAGGATTGAAGTGGGCGCTGAAGGACTGCGACTTCGAGCATAAGGAAAGGGTTCTGAACATCATTAATGACGAGTCGATTCCTACCGAGCTGAAGAAAGACAAGATCAAGTGGATCGATCACGGAAAGACATGGAAGTTCATGCTTGATAATATCTACCCTCACCTGCGCTGCGCAAGATATCTGGCAGTCTACTATGATTCGGCGGATGACCAGGCAGTTGAGACCATAAACAGCTCAAACGCTCTCATCCGTGAGGGTAGATACCAGGAGGCTCAGGAAAACCTCAGGAAGGTGTCAGACGACGCAAGAGCATATAACTCGATAGGAGTTGTATTGATGATGCAGGGACTGTTTGAAGAGGCGATGCCTTGGTTTGAAAAGGCTCTCGAGTATGATCACCACGAAGCACAATACAATATAGACGCAATAAACGCTGAGTACAGATATGAAAACAATCAGAAGGCAGCGATTGAAGAATACTTAAAGAAATTTGAATAGAAAACCTTATAAAAAATAGCATTATGAAACTTACTGAATTGATGTTGTCTGCTTCCGTAGCAGCTTTGGCGCTTGTTTCTTGTAACAAGCAGGACATTTCACCAGAGGCTCCTAAGCGCCTTAAGACTATCGAGGTCTCTCTTGAGAATGCAGCCCTCACCAAGGGCCTTGCCGGAAATAAGATCGAGTCTGGAGATGCCGTTATTCTTAATGATTTCAAAATCTTCCTGACTGATGGCTCCGGCAATGAATATAAAGCAAAGGTTGCAGACGGCTCTGCAGATGCAAAGACTTACTGGACTGCTGTTGACCTTGCTTCTGGCGCAATCGAGGCTTCATTCCATTATGTTGATCCGAACTGTACAAAGGTAGTGGCAGTAGGTAATCTTGGCGATGATATTACTTATGCTGAGTATCTTGCTCTTGAAAATCTTAAGATCGACGATCAGCAGGAGCAGGACAAGCTTGTTCTTTATGATGTGAAGGATCTTGTAAAGTCTTCCGGCCAGCATACTGATACAAATGTAAATGGAACAACATATGTATCTGACGTATATGAGGCAGACCTGGTTCTTGCACCGCGTATTTCACGTTTTGAAGTAGACGGTTTCACAGTAAAGTTCAACACAGAACCAAAATATCAGAATATCAATATTACTCAGATAGCATTCCAGAACTATTATCCAGAAACCTCTCTAATTACAGGAACAGAGACTGGCAGCCTTGTAAATCACATCAGCAATCTTGCAGACCAGTCAGAGGTTTACAACTGGCTTGATACACCTGCCTCAGGCACAAATCCTTGGTATAGAGATTATTTCGACCTGACCCTTACTCCAACTGCAGCAACAAAGGATACTCCGGCGCCGCTGGCATACCATATCTTCTCAAATACAGAAGCACCTGTAATGGTTATCAAGCTTCTTGCTGACGGTCAGCCTGCATATCTATATTCAAAGGGATTCTACAAGACAGATGGAACACAGGTGACCGAGTTTGAAGAAGGAAAGATCTACCGTATGAGTGCAAAGGGTGAGGTTGAGAGCGATGGTTCTATTCCAATCGACGAGGATGACATCGATCCTATGGACAGATGTCTTGAAATTACAGTAGATGTAGTGGATTGGGCTGTAGAGCTTGTTTATCCGGAATTCTAAAAGTCACTTCAGCACAAGCTGATTTTTAAAACAACATCAATAAATGGCGAAGGGGCTTGCCCCTGGGACTCAAGCCCCTTCAATATTTATAGATTTCTCGACTTCGCTCGAAATGACAGTTAAAATCAAAAACATGCAGATTATGAAATTTTCAAACATAGCTTTAACCCTTTTGGCTGCCGGAGGACTCTCCACTTCCTGCATCAAGGAGGATCATAGCGATTGCTATAATATCTATCGCCTCGCTTTGAGTTACACCGGTGACGGTGAGACTGAAATCTTCCATGAGAAGATAGACCGCGTGCATATGTATGTTTTTGATGAAGACAACAATTGCATCGTGTCGGAGCAGATCTCTGACGAGGATGTGCAGGCACGCGTTACAACTCTTCCTCCTCTCGAACCGGGAGATTATAAGATAGTATGTGTGGCTAATGCCTATGAGACAGGATTGGAGGGTCTGTCATCGGGCAATCTTGAGCAGGTCATGTTTGCTGCAGAAGATTATCTGGCAGGCAATACAGTTTCAGGAAACGACCCGCTCTATTGGTCTTCGATCGATTACACAATCTCACCATATGATGAGTACAGGCAGGTTGAGACCAAGACTACTTATTTTGCCAGCTCGCATTTTGACATTCTTGTTGAAGTCGAAGGCGTGCCGGCCCTGACCAAAGCCTCGGGCTACCCTTCAATAGAGCTTGTAGGAGTTTCGCCTCAGACAGATTTTACGAATAAGGCTAAAGGACAGGCAGCAACTTACGTGATGGATGCGGTGCACGACGGAGTGAATACACTTTCTGCCAGCGCAAACATCATGAGGCATACGAAACATGACGAGGTGTACTTAAGACTTGTAGGACCGAGTGGCGCTTCACTGGTGGAAGTGAATTTCGCACAACATATCGCAAAGCACAATATAGATGTTGCTAAGCACGAATGTGTGATTCCATTCAGAATTGAATTCAAATCAGCAGGAATATCGGTAACAGTACCATCATGGTTCATAGAAAATGTAACACCGGACTTTTAATAATCATCACATATGCATAAGATCAAAAACATAATATTTCCCGCAGCTACACTTCTACTCTCAGGCATGATATCCGTGAGCTGTCTTGAAAAGGAGGAAACAGCCATTGAGATGCAGACTGTGATGATAGAGCTCAGCGTTTCAGCGGAAGGTTTGACCAAAGCTGCTCCAACAGCTCCAGAGACTGTAGTGAATTCTCTTCGCATCTATGCTTTCGATGGAGAGAGACTTGCCGGATATGCCTCAAGAGGAACTGTTGTAGAGGGTGACCCTTTCTATATGGATCTTGAACTTCCCGAGACAGGAACGCATGATGTCGATTTTTATGTAGTGGCAAACGAAGGTCAGATGGCATTTCAGAATGAGGTGGTGGTTCTTTCCGAGAATATGACCCGCAGTCAGCTTGAAGCAATAAGGTTTACAGGTCTTGCTTCAGGAGAAGCCCTTCCGATGTATTGCATTCAGAAAGAGGAAATCAATGTCAGTGAACTAACATCTTCAGCAAATGCTGAGGTTGGCCATGAAGGACACCTCGTCCTGTCGAAGAAGGTGAATCTTCAGCTATCACGCTCCCTTGCAAAGATTTCTCTATATGCCGCTAAAGCAGAAGGTGCTTCTGCAACCCCTCAGATTCTTGATGCAAAAATCCTTGCCGCGGGAACAAGGACTTACAGCTACCTTTTCCCTCAATCACAGGAGACTTTGAGTGCTGTCGCTCCTCGTCCCAATGACAGAACGATCCACTCATCTCCGGTAAATGTGAATTCAGAGGTTGCAAAGGACAGCAATGAAGCCAAGGATGCAGCAAATTACGACCTGGTGCTTGCGGATACCTACCTCCCTGAGGTCAACAGCGAAGATGTCGTGCTGAGAGTTGAGTATACAATGAGTTCAGGTGGTGAGATCCGTACAGGATTCGTCTATATGCCGCAGATAAAGAGAAATACTCACTATAAGGTCTGTATCCTCATAAGCGCAGAAGGTCAGCTTATAATAAATTATGAAGTCCTTAATTGGGAAGACAACGTGATGAGCGACATACACTTTGATTATCCGACCCATTCCTATCTGAGAGAAAACATTCCGGTTTCGGATGCAGATCTTGCTGTGAAACCATCATATCAGGCTCAGATGTCAGAGGTCAAACCTTTCGAAGGATACTTTCAGATGACCTACCCGTCAAATGATTCATGGACACCTACACTGATGGGACCTCAGGCGGGCAACTGCACGGTAACGGTCCTTGAGATGGATGGATTGACACAAAAAGAAATACCGGAAGCCCAGTGGCCGATTGAAGCATCAGAAAAATGGTACAAGGTGGTTGTTGCTCCAGATCCGATGAAGGTAGATGCCGGTGCCGAAGTCAAACTGGCGGTTACTTATAGGGCGGCAGGATTTGAAACCATCGAATATATGCTCATCAACGGCAGCTATCAGGAATACTACTGGCCTTATGGCGGAAGTTCTCAGCAGGATGCCAACTACGTGATAATAACAATGGTAAACTAAACGAACATGAAACGAATCATAAATACGGTATTGATCTCAGCTATGGCAGCGCTTTCCTTCTCATGTCAGACGAAGGAAGAGATGAGCGTTGCGATGAATGAGAGCATTGTTCTGGATCTTTCGTATGGTCTTACCAAAGCTGACCACACTTCTACAGAGTCTTTTGTAAATCATATTGACGTGTTCATCTTCGAGGCTGTATCCGGTGCTCCTGCATCTGGTAAGCATTACGGAAGATATATTGTCAATAATGCTTCAAGTTTGACTCTTGATGCCAAGAGAAGCGACTTCGATCAGTCAAAGGACTACTTTGTCTACCTTGTGGCTAACAGTGTGATCGATGAGTCAGAGTTTGCAGGCTATACAGAGTACAATACTCTTCTTAATAGGATTCAGGAGGATAGATATCTTCATCTTACAGGTCTTGCTGTCACAAATGCTCCTAAGTATTTCCTCATGGATGCGGTCGCAAAGGATGGGAATGGAAGTTCTCCTGTCAAGTTGAATAACGGTAACCCGGCAGATAATACGGTCCTTTCAGCTCAGCTCAAGCGTGCTGCTGCGAAGGTTGTTATCAATATCGAGGCGGGAAGCAAGGTGGAATTCATGCCATACACTATCGCTGAAGGTTCAGAAGGAGGCCTCTATTACGTTAGAAATCTTCCTTATCAGACCTATCTTCTTGCCGAGGCAAAGAATGCAGAGGATATCACTGCAGAGGTAAGAAATACATCAAAGAGCGACAGTGAATATTTCACTTGGAGTCCTGAGACTGACAAAAAGAATGTATCACTTACGACTTATGTATACCCTCACAGCTGGAGCAATTCAAGTATTCTGGAAGAGGAGACCTGCGTGGTGATGAATCTCCCGTTGAAATATACAGACGATCTGGGTAATGTGCATGTATATCACAATAGCTGGTACAAGATTCCGATGACCGATGACAAGATGTTCGAGAGAAACAACTACTACGAGGTGAATATCAATCTCAATCGTCCTGGAGCCATTGCAGAGTCGACCCCTGAAAATGTAGATAATGTGTATTACGCTGTTGAGGATTGGGTTCCTGTCATGGTGAATGTAGGAGGAGAGACAAGACCGGATTATCTTCAGCTCAGCACGGACCATGTAGATATCTATAACAAGAACTCGGATGATTCATCGTTGAGTTTCGCCTCTTCAACTCCGATTCCTGCAGATGGTATAACTCTTCTTGAGGCATATTACTACAACTACCTCGATCAGAAGGTGAATCTGCAGACAAATGACAGATATGGAATCTACAGCCAGATCAAGGCTACTGCTCAGCAGAATGTGCTTAACGGAAGCATTACCATCAATTCTCCGTTCTTTTCGAACACTCAGGAGTATCACAGCAACGCAATCCGTTATCTGAAGTTCAGAGTTCGTAACTCTTCTGGCCAGACGGCAGAGTTTACAGTAGCCCAATATCCGACTCTTTATATTACCAATGAACTAGGTAATTATTCTTACAGATCCGACTTCGGAGGAACTACTTACGAGCAGAGAGGAAATCCAAACTATTCGGCAGTAAACTGGAGTTCCGGTTCATGGTCATACGCCCAGCAAGGCTCCATCAACAGTTACTTCTTCGCTTCGAAGTTTGTAAATGGAAATGCCGGCAGTTCAGGAAACTATGACATTGAAGTCTACTACTGGCCATCCAGCGGAAACCGCCGCACTGTGACAGACGGAACCTTCAACAATCCTCGAATGTACCATGTTCATGTCACTGCAACATCTGCTGAGTATACAGTGGCAAGACCGAGACTGGATGCAGATGGTTTTACCGAGAGTACTCCTGAGAATACAAAACTGGTGTCTCCTTCATTCATGATCGCTTCGCAGCTTGGTGCTACAAATATCCCTGGAGGATATGGCGGCGGATTCGGAGGATCATCGATCAGAGAACTTCCTGGAGGTATTGACCAGGCGAAACGTCACTGTGAACTATATGTGGAAGTCGGTGCAGACGGACAGGTATATGACGATTGGAGACTTCCTACTGCTGCGGAGATCGATATCATCATCAAGCATCAGCATGCAAGCGATGCAATGGCCGAGGTGCTTTCGGGATCGAGATACTACTGCGCATACAATATCGAGAACGGCCAGCCTGTTCACACCAAATCCAGTGAAGGCGGCAACAGCGGATCCTGCCATGTACGCTGCATCAGAGATGCATATTAACGCTGAACGAACGAAATAGAGTAGAACCAACAAATGATAACACAATGAAAAGATATATCAACATAGCCCTCTCAATCCTCGCAGGCATCAGCCTTACATCTTGCGTTGAGGACCTTGTAGGACCGGATGCCGGTGTGGCCCCGGAAGGATATATGACCATAAGTCTTGCAGTCCAGGTGCCCGATATGAATCAGGTGCAGACCAAAGCCGTTGACCCGGACGGCGGTGGAGTACAGCAGATGACAGTATTCTGTTTTGATGAGAACGACCTCTTCATCACAACTATTACGGCTGACATTGTTCCGACCAATGAAAATCCCTCCTTGTCCGGCACCCTTGAGGTTACCGTTCCAGATCACACCGTGAGCATGCAGCTTGTGGGAAACCAGAACCTTACATATTTCCGCGAAGATAATTACAGAGGTATGTCTGAGATTGATGTCATGGCGTCTTTGGAGGCCTCTGCGGGCCGTATGATCTACTGGTCACGCAAGACTGTAGATGAGCTCAAGGCTCATAATTCGACCGGCAATCCGGTAATGCTTCTCAGAAATCAGGCTAAGATCACCCTTAACGTAGAGGGCTCTTCGGGATTTGAGCAGAAGGGATGGATCGTTGTGAACTCAAATGCTTTCGGAACAGTAGCCCCATATTGTCCTGAGCATGGTTTTGAGGCTCCTCATTACATAGACAGGCCGTTTGTGACTCTTCCTGAGAATACTACCAAGCTCGGCGACTATCTTGATGTAAGAACAAATGCCGAAGAGTATATTTTCGAGACCGAGAATACCGTCGACTCTCCGATCGATTTCATCGTGAAGGGATCTCAGAGCGGGGGAGAGGAACTTTACTACAGAATTTCGATCATAGACCAGAACGGTGAGTATCTGCCGATTCTTAGAAATCATCACTACACTGTAAATATTACAGGTCCTCTTTATTATGGACAGCCGACATTCGCTGAGGCTCTGGAGGCACCGGCAACCAATAATGTATGGGTGTCTGTTTCAGATGACATCAACAGCCTTACAGACGGAGTAAACACTCTTTCTGTTGACGAGACTTATGTCGTGATAGGCGAGGATGAGTTCAAGAACCCTAACGAATACTATCTCTATTACACTCTTTCTACAACTGACTCTAAAACACAGACTGCAGCCGAGGTGTCCTGGCTGGATGGAAACAATGTAGCGATGTCTGCTTTTGCACACACATTCGACGCTGCTACAGGAAGAGGGTCAATCTGTGTGGAGCTTAATCAGATGGGTGATCTTCTCAAGCGTGAGGGAACTCTCCTTGTGAAGTCAGGCCGTCTGTCAAGAAAGATCAAGGTCATCACAGTCAAGGAGCAGAAATTCGAGCCGGCATGGATCACCACAAATGTCTATGGAAAGGAATCCGGAGAAAATGTCACAATGATGTTTACCATCCCTGAGGTCTGTCCTGAGGAACTTTTCCCGATGGATGTGCTTATTTCGGTGAATGATATGGATATCCGCAATGCTTCAGGTATGGTTCTTCCTATTATCAGGAAAGATGATTCCCGTTACGGTGATGATAATGGCATAGGTTACAAGTATGTCATGACTGTCACTGAGCCAGGAGTACAGCGAGTATATCTCAAGTCTATTCTGGATCATACAGAAGAGAGCGAAAAGACAGTTGTCCTGACTCTTGAAGCACCTCACTTTGAGAGTCTTTCCAAGACAGCGACATTCCAGGATGCCATTGAGGCGAGAATTCTCATCCATAACCTGAAGTCGTACGTTGCTGCCACTCCTGCAGATGAGTATATATACTATTATCTCGTACCTCAGAAGATAAATGCTCCCGTGGAGTTTCAGACTCACCTTGGAGAGGTTGTCGCTTCCGCAGCAGAGGCTGATGTTACGTTGACAAATCCGAATGGAGAACCGACACACTTCAGATACATATCACCGAATCTGGATTTCTCAAACACAGACGGAGACGGTTACAATGTAGATGAATTCCTGCTCTATTCTCAGAATCTTGAGCACAATCACGACCATGCAGGAACATTCTTCTTTGACTTCTACAAGAATCTGAATCCGGCAGACTGGTCTGCATCGGGAGGAAGAGTGTTGGGCTTCTTCAGAAACTCGAATGCCAACCCTGGAGGAGGTGCTACATATCATCTCAAGACCACGAAACCGAAATCGGATGAGGTTATACGAATTGCATCTAACCCTTATGGTTTCCCTTCAGTGACCACTGGTGACTCAGGAGAGCTTGCGATCATGAATTATGTAGCTCCAGAAGGAACATGTACAGGAACAGGAAAATATAAGTCTTGTGTCTTTGAACTTGCAACGCACCATCCGTTCCATTTTGCAGCAGCGCTTGACATTCAGGGAACAAAGGTTGGAACAAATGTTCAGGGAGAAAATGAAGAAGTCGTAGACCTTGTCAATTTGAGCTACCTTCCTGGACAATCCGTCAATCTTGAGTTTGATGTGACAAGTTTCACTTCAAAGGATGGCACTGAATCAGTAGATCCGTTCGGAACGGCATTCGACATTGAGATTATTGCTCCGATGCTGGAATTGGACAAGACCAGCCCTCTATACGATGCCGCCAAGATTTCTAACCCTTCTGCAGGTAAATTCATATATCACGTTGCGGCTGACCGCGATGCAGAAAGAAAGGGAACACTTGAGGCATACAAGGATGATAAGGCGAATGTAAGTCAGGTGGGCGAAAGAAAATGTATTCCATTCAAGAAGAAGGGAATCGTATCGGCAGGTGAGATCATAATCCGTTCAGACGAATCAAAGGTGGTGTTCTATGAGAAGACCTTCAAGGTTCAGAACAATTCTGTCGTCGGCAGGATCGCTTACCGTTCTGCATCCGGTGTTATTGAGATTCCTGCAGGATCATTCGTACCGTTTGAGATGCTTCCTACCTACAACCGTATCGGAACAGTAACCGTAGGTGCTTCCGGACAGTTCGAGCTCCGACTCCGAGGCGAGTATAAATATGACTGGTCTACAGATGATGTGAAATTCCAGTTCACAGACGAGAACGGCGTGATTTATGAAAAGACATTTGACAGCCTGAGCGCATTGAATGCGTCGCTTGAAGGTCAGATTATTCTCGAACCGGTAAAGTAGGCGAAGAAAACGCAGCCAATCTACTCTAAATAACGTTCAGCAAAACCACCCCACGGCTGAGTCCATTCGGACGGGGTGGTTTATCTTGTATTCCCCCGCTGCTTCGCGACAGCCACCATCGGCCATATAGGTCCCGTATATTCCTGTCAGTTGTATATATTAACTATTATTGCTAAATTTGTTTCTTCCACGTCATTGCGAGGAGCGCTGATGACGCGACAATCTTCAAACATAATCAGCTATGACTATCACTAAACAACTTTGGGCAACTTCCAAATGTGGAAAGGAAATTCTTCTATACACCTTGACAAACGGGTCTGGAGCGTATGTTCAACTGACAAATATAGGTGCCGGAATCGTGTCTGTAGTGGTTCCGGACAAGGACGGCAATCTGGCGGACGTGGTTCTCGGATATCAGGATCCTCTCAGCTATTTCGGAGACGGTCCATGTGCCGGCAAAGTTCCTGGACGTTATGCCAACCGTGTGGCCCTGGGTAAGTTCACTCTCGATGGAATTGAATACACTCTTCCTGTAAATAATGGCCCTAACCATCTTCATGGAGGTCCGGAAGGCTTCCAGAACAAAGTTTGGGAAAGCCGTGAGCATGAGGGTGGTGTTGAATTCCTCTATTATTCAGAGGACGGCGAGCAGGGCTATCCCGGTGCAGTAAAGACTGTTGCACGTTATGAGTGGACTGAGGAAAACGAACTTCGTCTTACTCTTACAGCAGAGTCAGATGCTCCTACTGTGATCAATCTTACAAATCACGCATATTTCAATCTTAATGGCGAAGGAAACGGCAATATTCTCGGACATGTCCTGTGCATGAACTGTTCGGAATATCTTCCTACCGATGCTACCCAGATTCCTCTTGGCGAGAGTGCTCCCGTTGCAGGAACTCCTATGGATTTCGTAAACGGAAAGCCTGTCGGTCAGGATATCAATGAGGATTTCGAGCCTCTCAAGATCGGCAAGGGATATGA
>JAEIGA010006118.1_pt1 | contig 18322 bp, 18 predicted proteins | sample 9270691 | NCBI WGS metagenome assembly JAEIGA01 (sample SAMN17057246, study PRJNA624740) | gut metagenome | biome: biome; isolation source: fecal sample | host: Bos grunniens | place: China: Xizang | collected 2019
GCCTTTTATATACACGGCGAAATTTTTCCAAAGGGGGGTAAACCTTGCTTGAAGTGGCGAACAAGAATAGTCAAGTGCTGCGAAGCGGCAGGCACGTACAAGGATTATTTCAGTCCTGTCATAGATACGCTTGCGGATATCCTCGAACAGCGAGACATAGTTCAGCAGCAGTTTGCTGACGAGGGCAGCAGGATGCTTGTAGAGTATACCAACAAGGCAGGCGCGACGAACGTCATGCTGAATCCGCTCGTCAAGATGATGAACGACCTGAACCGTGATGCACTGACATACTGGAAGGAGCTCGGGCTTACAGCTGCGAGCTTGAAGAAAATAAACGAGGCAGCCATCAAGGGCGGCTCTGAGCTCTCCGCACTTGACAAGGCACTTATGGAGCTCGGTGGATAAGCGCAGCGAGTGGCGGTACTGGCCTGAGGTGCTCGAGTATGCCGAGAGCATCCGAAGCGGTAAAAAAGCCGCCTGCGTGGAACTCCGTCAGGGAGTTGAACGCTTTTTCCGAGACCTTGAGAACCCAGCATATGAGCTCGACCATAAAGGCCCTGAATTCGTTATCGGCATTATCGAGAAAACGATATGCCATCAGCAGGGCGAAACGATAGACGGTACTCCGCTCCGAGGCACCCCCTTCAGGCTGACGAGCTTTCATAAGTACATAGTTTACAATCTCCTCGGCTTCGTACAAGCCGGAACCCGTAACGTGCGCTTCCACGAAGCACTGATATTCATACCGCGTAAGAATATCAAGACAAGCTTCGCCGGAGCGCTGTCGTGGGCTCTCTCGCTATGGTACAGGAAGAGCGGCTCGATGGTATATATCACATCGGCAGCTCTTAAGCAGTCCCTTGAATCCTTTGACTTTCTGCAATATAACATCAAGCGTATGAAGCTTGACGAGAAGAACGGCGGAAGCTTCAAGATACAGGACAACAGCTTCGAGCACAGCATTGAAAATGTTTTCGTGGACGGTTCCATGAAAATACAGGCGCTCGCGGCAAACCCTGACAAGCAGGATTCACTTAACTGCAATATCGCTATCGTAGACGAGATTCACGCATTCAAGACACCAAAGCAATATAACCTCTTCAAAGAGGCTATGAAGGCTTATACCAATAAACTCCTTATCGGCATTACAACAGCTGGCGACAATGAGCAGAGCTTTCTCGGCCGAAGGCTCGCTTATTGCCGCAAAGTCCTCAATCAGACCGTACAGGACGAGCAGCTCTTCATATTCATGTGCTGCGCGAACCCCGACGAGAACGGGGATATCGACTACACGAATCCGATAGTGCATGAGATGGCTAATCCCGGATATGGAATTTCCATTCGACCGGACGAGATACTACAGGACAGCCTACAGGCTCAGAACGATCCGCAGCAGCGCAAGGACTTCTACGCGAAGTCGCTGAACGTGTTCACGTCCTCGATAAAGGCATATTTCAACATTGAGGACTTCAGGCGCTCAGACCGCAAGTATAACTTCACGGAGCAGGAAGCTATACGGCTTGTGAATGCATGGTACGGCGGTTCGGACCTCTCAAAGCTCCATGACCTTACAGCGACAGCGCTGTTCGGCCATTACGAAAAAGAAGATGTTTACCTCCTATTACCTCATGCGTTCTTCCCTGCCGCTAATGCGGCGGCGAAGGCGGATGAGGACGATATACCCCTGTTCGGCTGGCGTGACGACGGCTGGCTGACGATGAGCAATAATGCCGTCGTCAATCCTGCCGAGCCTGTCGAGTGGTACAAGCTCAAGCGCTCGCAGGGCTTCAAAATGCGGCAGATAGGACACGATAGAAAATTCAGCCGTGAGTATTTTATCGGCATGAAGCAGGCTAACTTCAATATCATTGACCAGCCTCAATACTTCTATCGAAAGTCTGAGGGCTTCCGATTCCTTGAGCAGATCGCAAAGCAGGGAAAGCTTTATTACTTCCATTGCGAACCCTTTGAATACTGCGTCCAGAACGTCTCAGCGGTAGAAAAGACCGATGATATGATACAGTACGAGAAGATACAGAAAAACCATAGAATTGATATCTTTGACGCTGCGGTGTTCGCGGCTTGCAGATATCTTGAAGACTTAGAAAATCAACGCTCCGTTGCTAACTGGTGGAGCTGAGGAGGCTGACAATGGCGAAAAGAATCAAGAATATACGAGTAAGTCGGCAGACTCAGACTGCCGCAGGAGTTGCTATCTGGAACGGACTCGGCGATATATGCTGCGAGGGATATGTCAGACTCGACCAATGTCCCGAGATAGTAACGGCCGTGAGCAAAATAGCGCAGCTCATAGCAATGACAACTATTCACCTTATGGCGAATACTGAGCGCGGAGATATTCGAGTTATAAACGAGCTGTCACGTAAAATAGACATCGAGCCGAGCCCTATCATGACAAGGAAGGCATGGATGGAAGCAATCGTCCTGAATCTTCTGCTATACGGTAAGGGAAACAGTGTAGTCCTTCCGCATACATCCAGCGGATATCTCGGCAGCCTTGAAGTCATTCCTGCTTATCAGGTCCAGTTCGTTCCTGATCTGAACAACAGGAGCTACACGGTCAGCATCAACGGCCAGTCATATACTCCCGATGAGGTCCTTCACTTCGTGCATAATCCGAACAAGTACTTCCCGTGGAAGGGTGAAGGCCTGACCGTATATCTGAAGGACATAGCGGACAACCTCAAACAGAGCACGAAGACAACAAACGCCTTTATGAAGTCGCCGAAGCCGAGCGTTATCGTCAAGGTGGACGGCTTTACGGAGCAGTTCGCGAGCAAGGAAGGAAGGCAGAAGCTTGCTGAGGAGTATGTCACAGGAGCAGAGAACGGAACTCCGTGGATAATCCCTGCGAATCAGTTTGACGTTCAGCAGATAAAGCCTCTGAGCATATCAGATCTCGCTATCAAGGACACCATGACACTTGACAAGACAACAGTCGCGGCAATTCTACAGGTCCCGAAGTTCATACTGGGTATTGATAAATTCGACCAGAAAGAGTGGGAGAGCTTCGTCAATACAACAGTAAGGCCTATCATGATAGAGATACAGCAGGAAATGACGAAGAAGCTTATCCTGTCGCCTAAGATGTATCTCCGCTTCAACTACTGGAGCTTGATGGGCTGGGATATGAAGACGATCTCCGACGTTCTCCTTGCAGGCTCAGACCGTGGATTCATCACAGGAAACGAGTACAGAGACCGCATCGGCTTCGAGCCGAAGGACGGACTGGACGAGCTGAGAGTCCTCGAGAACTATATTCCCTATGATATGAGCGGCAATCAGAAGAAGCTCTTACAGGACGGTGAGTGAGATGCCGAAGATATCATGCTCTTATGAAGGACGCAGCGGCAGCTATGTGCAATGCAGGCTTACTAATGGACCATGCGGCCATGTAAAATACTGCCGGGCTGAGAATAGATGGAAGCTGTCAGATACAGCTATCAACTGCACGCTTCCGAAAAAGTTTAAGGAGGGACAAAATGGAAAATAAACTCCAGTACAGAAGCAACAGCTTCGACTTTGAAACGAGGGAAGACGGAGAGAACCCTGTTATCGAGGGATATTTCTCTGTATTCAATACAAATTACGATATGGGATTTGAAATGTCGGAGAGCATCGCTCCCGGAGCGTTCTCGAATTCCTTATCAAACGACGTGAGGGCGCTAATAAACCATGATACGACATTAGTGCTCGGAAGAACATCAGCTCACACTCTTGAGCTGCGCGAAGACTCACGTGGCTTATGGGGAAAGATCACTATCAATCCGAAAGACAGTGATGCAATGAACCTGTATGAACGTGTAAAGCGCGGTGATGTGAGTCAGTGTTCATTCGGCTTCAACATCGTCTCCGAGGAAACCGACTTCCGCGAGGACGGCTCTGTTCACTGGACTATCAAGGAAGTAGACCTTCACGAAGTATCAGTATGTACATTCCCTGCATACGAGGAGACCGCAGTATCGGCAAGAGCTCATGACCTTGAAGAGATCAAGAAGCGCGAGGCTGAGAAATGGCGCTCCGAAATGCTTAATCGACTGAAAGGAGCTAAGTAATGGCACTTAAGGCACTTATGCTTCGCAAGAAGCTTAACGACGCTCAGAAAGCACTGGAAGAGCTCAGAGCTAAGTCAGCAGACTTTGCAACCCGTGAGGCTGATCTTGAGCAGGCTATCAACGAAGCGTCAACGGACGAGGAGAAGCAGACCGTAGAGGAAAACATCGCCGAGTTCGAGAAGGAAAAGGCAGAGAACGACGAGAAGATCGCAGGACTTGAAAAAGAGTGCGAAGATCTCGAGCGTGAGCTTGCCGAAACTGAAGAAAAAGCAAATACTCCTCCTCCTGCCAGCGGCGAGGAAGGACGTGGAAAGGAGCTCCCTGTTATGGAGAATATGGAAATCACTACTACAAGAGCACGCGAGCTCTTCGGTAAGATGAGCCTTGAGCAGAGAACAGCACTGTTCGAGCGCGAGGACGTTAAGAAGTTCAATGAGGAGATCAGGACCTGTATTTCTGAAAAGCGTGCGCTTTCAGACGTAGGCCTTCTCATTCCTAAGGTATATCTCGGCATGATCCGCGAGAACATCGAGAGATACTCAAAGCTTTACAGACACGTATACGTAAGACCTCTGAACGGTGAGGGACGTATGACAATCATGGGCGCTATCCCTGAGGCAGTTTGGACAGAGATGTGTGCAAGCCTTAACGAGCTTGACCTCGGCTTCAATGAAGTTGAAGTAGACGGCTACAAGGTAGGCGGATTCATCCCTGTATGCAATGCTACTCTCGAAGACAGCGAGATAGACCTCGCAGCTGAGATCATTACAGCTATCGGTCAGGCTATCGGTAAGGCACTGGATAAGGCTATCCTTTACGGTAAGGGCGTTAAGATGCCACTCGGCGTAGTTACAAGACTCTGCCAGACATCCGCTCCTGCAAACTATCCGGCAAAGGCAAGACCGTGGATCAACCTCAGCTCAAGCAATGTAAAGAGCCTGAATGCATCACTGGAAGGCCTTACACTCTATCGTCAGCTCATGCTTGACGCAGCAGCAGCTAAGGGCAAGTACAGCAGAGGCGAGAAAGTATGGGTAATGAATGAAATGACATACACCCAGCTGAAGGCTACAATGCTCAGCGTAAGCTCAGCAGGCGCAGTCGTTTCAGCAATCAACGGCACACTCCCTGTTATAGGCGGTATAGTTGAAGTTCTCGACTTCGTTCCTGATAACGTAGTTATCGGCGGTTACTTTGATCTCTTCCTTCTCGCTGAGAGAGCAGGAACAAGAATCGGTCAGTCCGAGCACTACAGATTCCTTCAGGATCAGACAGTATTCAAGGGAACAGCAAGATACGACGGACTTCCTGTAATCCCTGAGGCATTCGTAGTAATCGGCCTCAATGGAACAACTCCTACAGCTGATATGCTGTTTGCACCTGACGAAGCAAATGCAGACGTTCCCACTCCTGTTACAGTATCAGTACTCGAGCAGAGCGATTCAGTATACGGCGTAGCTGTATCAAGCCTCCAGAGCGCTGACACAATACTCAGCAACAACACATTCTACGGAACACTTAAGTACATCAGCAGCGGCGAGCCTGCAACTACATGGGGCGCTGGCTACTTCCTCGCTATCGACTTCACAGGCATTGACCTCAGCGATAACAAGGTTGAAGTTGGGCTCGTTCCTTCAGCTGGAGCTGGCTTCGTAGCTGTACCTGCTGACGACCACAAGAGCTACTTCAAGATCACAAATAAGGACGCTCAGGTGCTCAAGGTTATCACAACTAAGGACGGTCAGTCAGTATCTCAGATCTACAGCCTTGCTGGACTCACATTCCAGCCCACAGGTGCTTGATGTACCGGGTAGTAGAATACTTCACAGACTTACAGGATAACGGTCACGCCTACAACGTGGGAGATATCTTCCCACGTGAGGGCGTGGAAGTCTCAGCTGAGAGGCTCGAAGAGCTGTCAAGCGTCAACAACAAGCGCGGCAAGGCTCTCATAGAGCTTGTAAAGCCAAAAGCAACCAAAGCAGCTGACGAAACCGCTTCCGAGCCTGTCGAAGCAGAGGACGAGGCAGAAAAGCCTAAGAAAAAATCAAAGAAATCGAAATAAGGAGTTGATAACATGACGGATCAGGATCTCCTCACAATGCTGAAAGTCGATTTGGGATTCACAGGAACAGGACAAAACCGTATTGACACGAGACTATCTCAGCTCCTGAAATCAGCAGAGGCTGAGATCAAACGAGAGGGCGCGACAACCCTCAACAAAACTCAGATCGACGACGCTCAGCTCATAGTCATGTATGCGGCGTGGCTCTGGCGCAGGCGTGATACTCAGGACGGTATGCCGAGAATGGTCCGCTATCAGCTCAATAATCGCGTTTTTTACGATAAGATGAGGTGAGCGGCTCATGAGGGACGTAATAGCTTATCTTATCGGCAAGACCATCACGCAGAACGCATACAAGCAGGAAGTAGAGACTGAAACAAAGACCGAGATAATGGCTCTTTATGAGAGCGTATCACAAAATGAGTTCTACAAGGCAGGAGAAGCAGGGCTTAAGCCTGAATTCAGACTGACAACAGCTATCATTGACTACAATGGAGAGAAGGAAGTAGAGCTCGACGGTAAGAAGTACGGAATATACAGGACTTATGAAGTAGATAAGGACTATATTGAGCTATACTGCGAAAGGAAGGGCGGCGTGCAATGAATACAGACTTTGACGAAGCGCTTGAAAGCGTTCTTGACAACTACGCAACAGATCTCCGGGCGGCTATCAATGCCGATACGGAAGCGGCAGCGCAAAGGCTCAAGAAAGCTATATCTGCCGAAGCTCCTGTCAAAACAGGCAAGCAGAAGAAAAGCTGGCGCATCACAAAGGAGTATCTCGGAGGCGTTGACCTTAAAACAGTCGTTCACTCTACTGACTACAGAAAAGCACATCTACTGGAAAACGGACACGTCACCAGAAACGGACTGACGCGAACGAAACCCACATACTACGTAAACAGAAACGCCGAACGTATCATACAGGAGTATGAGCAGACGGTGGCAGACACGATAAAGGTGATGAAGTGATATGATTACAAGCATTGAGGAAGCTATCAGAAGAATAGTATCAGTCCCCGAATTGAGTTCAAAGCTCGCTTATGACCATTTCTCGACACCTCAGGCGCCGCCTTTTGCGACATATTCCTTTGACTTCGATACTGGCGGAGCTGACGACTATAACGGAGTCCAGTGGATAAACTTCACGCTTGAACTCTATGCGGATCCGAGAGACATAGCTCTCGAGAGAAAAATCCTCAACTCGCTTGACGATGTGATAATTCGTTCAAGCAGTGATTATATAGAATCGGAGCGGATGTATCAGACCACATTCCGCTTCCGATTCCCCGATAAGCTTACAAACAAGAATCCTTGAAAGGAGAGATAATTCATGGCAGGAATGGCAGGAAAAGGCTATTCAGCACAGAACACAGACCGCCTGAAGGCGATCCCTCTCGGCTCTGGTAATGTATATATGATCCCTTATGTAGAGGGCTCTTCGATGCCTTCGGATGCAACCTTCGAGACTAATGCCAACATGATCGGCAGAACTAAGAACGGTGCAACTTTCAACTATACTCAGTCCTTCTATACAGCTGTCAGTGACGACGGCGTAGCAAAGAAGCGCAGACTGAACGAGGAGACAGCTTCCTTCAGCTGGGGTATAATGACATGGGTACCTGCAACAATTGCAAAGCTCCTCAGAACAGCAACAGCTTCCACAGCATCAGAGGGAGACGATACAGTAGCAGTCCTCGAGGGCGGCGGAATCGGTAATCAGGTACCGAAGAAATTCTGGCTTCACTTCGTAGGCGGCGACAATGTAGACGGAAAAATCACTCTTACAGGCCTCGGTGAGAACATCGACGCTCTTTCAGCAGCTTTCGCTAATGATAACGAGACTGTCCTCACTCCTAACTTCGAGTTCGATCCTTACGACGCAGCAGGACATCTTTATAAGTTCAAGATGGCAAATCAGCCTGACGTAACGAGCGACGCAGGAACTCCCACACTTACAGCTCTTTCGATAGGCACACTTACACTGGATCCTACATTCTCAGAGGCTACAAACGAGTACACGACATCGACAGAGAATGCATCTGATACGATTACAGCAACAGCAGCAGCCGGAACTGATATCGTTATCACAGTTAATGGTAACTCTGTTACAAACGGAACAGCTCCCACATGGGCTTCTGGTGCGAACCTCGTATCAATCCAGATAGCATCAGCTACAGGAAGCAACAACTATACAGTAACAGTCACCAAGTCGTGACGATAAGCGGAACGGCTCAATACCGTTCCGCTTTTTTCATAACAAGGAGAAGAAATGAGGATAAGATTCAAGCTAATGTGCGAGCGGAGCATTGAACTGCCTCCGCCTACAGTGGATATCTACTACAAGATATATCATCCTGCCTCGGAGCAGGAAAAGATCGAAGGCGTTATAGACTGGCTCGGCAGCGGTAGACTTGAAGACCGCGCTATCATTCAGGCGGAAGACATACCGAAGGCGGAAGTATTCCTCAATGTATGGCTCAAGCAGAAAAGAAGCGAAGAGCAGTATATGCCTCCGCATATTGCAACAGATAAAGAGACTGAACAGATATACAAGACTGAATTCCATGAAATGAAGTTCGTGAGCGACTATACGAACATGAACTTTCAGGAACTGAGAGGGCTCGATGTGCTCACCTTCTGGCGTTATTACCGTGATGCTATCATCTACAACTGCATCCAGTCCGAAAAAGGCAGGGAATTCTTAAATAATGCATATAACAGCGTACAAACGAAGCCGGACGTAGCGGCGATCGCTGCATTGATACAATCTCAGGCATAAGGAAGTGAGATAATGGCAAAAACAAAAATCGGCGGAATCACTGTCGAGATCGGAGCCGATACCTCCGATCTGTCGAAAAAGCTTAAGGATGTCAATTCCGAGAGTAAAAAGACGACTGCGGAGCTGAAAAGCATTGACGCAGCGTTAAAGCAGGCACCGAACAGCGTCGAGCTCTGGAAGCAGAAGCAGGAAGCGCTCGCAAAGAGCGTTGAAAACAGCAAGAAAAAGCTCGAAGCGCTCGTATCTGAGCAGGAAAATCTTAAAAAGGGCCTTCAGGACGGTACTGTCACAGAGGAAGCTTATAAAGCATACCAGCGTGAAATCGAGATCACGAAGGGACAGATAGAAAGCGCTGAGAAGTCGCTGAAAGAGTTCACTGATACTCAGAACAAATCGACAAAGGCAGTCGATGAAGGCGCAAAAGAGGCTGAAAAGTCCTCCGAAGGATATACAGTCCTTAAGAACGCAGTCGCGAACTTAGCGGCCGAGGGCTTCGAGAAGCTCATGAGCGCGGCGAAGGACGCATGGGAAGAGATAGACGAAGGTTACGATACTATTGTTAAGAAAACAGGCGCTACAGGCGCTCAGCTTGAAGACCTTCAGAACGTAGCAAACAGCGTATTCACTTCCATGCCTGCCGAAATGAACGATGTCGGAGCGGCAGTCGGCGAGCTGAACACAAGATTCCAGTTGACCGGACAAGAGCTCGAAGATATGTCCGAGTATTTCTTGAAATACGCCGAGATAAATGATACAGCTGTAACAAGCAGTATCAAGAATGTCGCAGGCATCATGAAAGCCTTCGGCGAAGATACCGCGAACACTGGAAAAGTTCTCGATTCTCTTACAGATATCGGTCAAAAGACAGGCAAGGACATCGGAAGCCTCGAGAGTGAGCTCCTGAGCAACTCTGCGACGTTCAAGGAGCTTAACCTTGATATGCGTCAGAGCGCTGAATTATTAGGCCAGTTCGAGGCACAGGGTATTGATACCTCTACAGCTCTTGCAGGCCTGAAAAAAGCACAGCAGAACGCTATGTCAGAGGGCAAGAGCCTTGATACAGTTCTCACCGATACTATTCAAAGCATAAAGGACGCTAAAACAGAGACCGAAGCGCTTCAGACAGCATCGGACCTCTTCGGCAAGAAGGGCGCAGCTGCTATCACTCAGGCTATACGTGAGCAGCGCTTCAGCATTGACGACCTCAAAGCAGGATATGAAGAACTCGGCTCTGTAGTATCTGACACCTTCGAGGCTACACAGGACGCTCCCGATAAAGCAAAGATAGCTCTGAACAATCTCAAGCTTGAACTTTCAAAGCTTGCGGAGCAGGTACTCCCGAAGGTGGAAAAGCTGATATCAAAGGGAGTGCAGGACCTTCCGAAGATAGAGAAGACAGTCAAAGACCTTATTCCGCTCATTAAGGGCGTGGGTGTAGCTTATGCCTCATGGAAGATAGCTTCGACGGTCAAGGGCGGCATAGATGCTCTCAAGACGTTCACAACTCAGATGAAAACGACAGAGCTTGCTGCGACGAGTCTCGGCAAGGCTCTCGACACTGGCGTACTGGCTATCGTATCAATGATAGCTATGGCTCTCGTGGACCTCGGCAGAGATATCAAGAAGGCCTACGATGAATACGTTCCTACAGCTGAACGCATCGGAAAAGAAGTCGCTGAAAGCTTCAAGGAGCAGGACGAAGCTATCGAGCGGGTAGACAAGAGCCTTAACGATCTGAGGGAAAGCTTCAAGGACTCAGCTCAGGCAGCGGACATCGAAGCGGACAAAGCACAGGACCTTTGGACTGAACTGGATAAGCTTGCCGATGCCAGCGGCAGAGTCAAGGACTCGGACAAGAAAAGAGCGGAGTTCCTTATCGGCGAATTGAGTACAGCTCTCGGTCAAGAGCTGACTATGACAGGCAATCAGATAGACAACTACAGGACGCTATCTCAGGAGATTGACAAGCTTATAGAGAAAAAGCGTGCATCCGCCTATCTTGACGCATATCAGGCTCAGGCTGGTGAGATGGGTAAGAATAAGGCTACAGCCTACAGCGGATATATTAAAGCCTATACCGAAGAACAGGCCGCTCTTACAGAATATGAGAAGCTTTCAATGGAGCGTTATGGAAAGGTTATTCCGTATGAGCAGTTCAAAGCTCAGATGGAAAGCACATACGGGAAAAATAAGGTATGGAACCTTATAGACGAGCAGATCCAGAAAGCCGGAGAGACAGCAGCAACCGCAGGAGCAGAAAGAGAAAAGTTCCAAGCAGAATACGAAGCGGCTGTTGATTACTTTGAGAGGCTCGACGATGCTCAGAGAGCTTACACAGAAGGCTATTATGACCAAGTAGAACAGCGGCTCTATTATGAGAAAGAAGCAGGCACAGAAACCGTCAATAATGCAAAAAAGACGAATGAAGAGCTTGAAAAGATATATCAGGAGCAGCTGAAAAAGACTCAGGCAGCTTATGAACTGGCAAAACAGACAAATGCAAAGCTCGCTCAGTCAGATATGAAGAACCTCCTCAAGATGTTTATTCAGACCGCAAATGCAGGAATGCAGGTCGGCGGCAAGTCCTCAGGAGAGATATTCTCGGGTGAGTTTAAGGATCTTGTGCAGAAAATGGTCAATGAAGGCTACGATATATCTGATCTTACCGAGTGGGGCAAGGAATCAGGTATTAATGTCGGCGACGTGTTCGGCGACAATTACGACGAGGTAGTCCAGAAGCAGATAAACGAGGGCTTCGATGTTACCGACCTTCTTGAGTGGGGTGCAACGTCAGGTAAGCTCACAGCTGCGGAGTACGTCAAGTACTTCAAGCAGAATGCTCAGAGAGAACTCGACTCCTTCTTCAATACCAATGCTCAGAAGGTGGACGAGCTTATCGGACCGCTGACTTATGAAGACACACGGAACAGGAACAGCTCGGCATATGGACCACAGAAGATTTTTGCGGCAGGCGGATATATTCCTCTCGGAAGTGAAGGCATAGTCGCCGAAGCAGGTCCCGAGCTCCTCAGAGTGATGAATGGCGGCGTACAGGTAACAAACCTGACACCTTCTGCAATGAACTCCTACGGAGCAGGCGATAAGACGGTTATCAATAACTATTACAACGATGTCAAGGCAAATGTCAACAGCAGCTACGATGTATACGAGCTTGCGGAAGATCTGGCCGAGGCAGAGAGATACATTCAGCAAGGAAAGGGGCAGTAATATGAGCTATTTTGTATTCGGCGGATATACCTCTGAACAGCTGGGGCTTATAATCACACGTCCCATGATAAGACCAACATGGCAGCCTGAGACCGAGTTCACACCCATTATCGGACGGGCTCGGCTCAATCCCTTCACTAAGAGCTACTATAACAACATCAAGCTCACGATAAGCGCAGTAATAACGGACGCAGCCAGAGACAACATGAGGCTCATATATAACGTTCTCCGCGGATATGGTGCTCTCAGGATATCAACGGCAGAAAATGAATGCGTAAACGCTTATTGCAGACTTCCAGTCCCTGAACCGCAGGCTCTGCTCATGGCGGAGCTGCCTATCGAGTTTGAGTGCGTCCCTTTTGCTTATGACCTCACACGCTACGGAGCAGACCTGACAGAGGCTACGTCATATATTGAGATAAACAATCGCGGGACAGTATTCACGGATCCCGAGATAAGATTCTGCCCGAACAAGACATCAACTGTATTTGACTGTAACGGCAAGACGATAACAGTAACAACTCCGCAGGCAATAGTCACGGCAAGCTATTCAACGGATTATTCCGTGACACTGGACTGCGACGGAGAGATAGCATACTATACGACACCGGCAGGAGCTAATATCGGATGCACTGAGCTGACGAATGGCTCCTTCCCGAGACTTAATGCAGGCAGAAATGTTATCAAGCACAACGGCATCACCGAAGGAACTATGCTGTATTATGAGAGATTTTATTAAGAAAGGGGCGGTATAATGGCTACTGTGAATGTAACATCATGGACGGAGCTGGTAAGCGCGATAGAGAACTTCACGGACGGAGATACTATCAAGCTTACAGCTGACATCGACCTCACTACTACTTATCCTTACGGAGTGGAGAAAATCACTTTAGACGCAAGCAAGACCTATATCATAGACGGAAGCTATACGGTCAGCGGTCAGACGCTCAGACACGAGATAAAGGGCCTGAGCAACGACCTGCAAACCCCTGACCATATCTTCTATGCACCGAATCCGTCAACAGGCTTCCAGCTTAAGTGGATTGACTTCTATAATATCACGCTTGCAGGCGGTGACTTCTACAGGAATCTCAATTCCGACGGTGAGACGGTAAGATTTGAAAATTGCCGCTTCTTAGGAAGACGTTCGGGCAATTCGTATCTTATCAATGCAAATCACATATATTTACTCTCATGCTTCATAAATATGCCGTGGGACGCTCCTCAGGCTACAACGTTATCCTATACGTCGATAGCTCCGAAGGCAGCAAGCGCAAGTACTCAGACGGACTATATAGCTGAGTATTGCTGGTTCAGAGAGCATTACGGCGGATGGACGCTTAAAAAACTCAACTATACTACGGTAGATACTATCACATGGCAATGTGGATTCTTCAAGATGTCAGGCTGCTATCTGGACGGAGATATGAAAGTTCTGAACGATACTCACAGTTCGGTCGGCGGCTATAATGCTTGTGAGGTCCTGCATCATGCTAATGCAGAGAATTATGTTCCTTCTGCTATGAATGTGATGGACGTAGAGATCACGGCAGATACAACTTTCACAAAAGCAACTTATGGTTATTGGTTCGGCGTTTACGTTGACCGAGTTAAGAATAAGAACGGCGATTCTATGACCGAGTGGAAAAATGGCTATAATGTCAGCACAAACTACTCACTTCCAAAGGTTGCTACAGTAGAGGAAGCTCAGAATGAAGTATGGCTCTGGAAGAACGGCATTGATATAGCTTATACCCCATAAGGAGGCGATTCAATGGCACAGCATGAAGATACATATTCGGAAGATAATAACTCGGCGTGGCACGCTGCGAAATGGCAGGAACGCCAACCAGCTTTTCAGTGGATATACATAAGAATTGTTAAGACAACTGTCACGGTATTTGAAGATCCTGCAACTTATGAAAAATGGTCAAATACAGTAGTAAATAACTGGTCATATTACTTTGATTTGAAATATAACTATCCTGCAATATATATGCAGGATGGTAAATACATTCTTGAAGTCAGAAGCGATTACCAAAGCATTCATGGAAGCAGATGCATTTCAAGGGGCGATTCGGGATTTATTGAAAATGACAGTATCAGCAATCATGTAGAATGGCTCAGATTCGTATTTTCGAGCCTTGACAGTCCTCCGGAAGAAGTTTACAAAAACGGCGATCAGGTGTTTACATTTTATCGTTATCCTTCCAGTACATCATACTATGAAAAATACGAGGACTATAGCATAGTACTTGACGGAGAACAGGACGAAGTTTTTATGGGCGGCTACTATACCGAGATCCCTACAGCGGCCGCATGGTACCCGGATGAAAACAATGATAACAGACTGAGAAATAACTTCTTGCCGTATCAGATACCGCTTAACGGAAGCGACAGGCCTCGGCCGATGTGGTATCTTGATCCTTACCGAAGAATACTGAACGGACTTATCCCGAGGCCGCTCATATCGACAGAGGGAATCGTTCCTTTTGAACGTCCCGAGCCTATATGCCTCTATGATGTGCACGAGCCTCAGGACGGCTTCACATCGAACGGAGAGGCTATACTCATGCCTTATGAGTGTACTTCCATCAAGGAAGACGCTGGACGGTGGGACGTAAGTCTCAAGCATCCGATTGATAAGTATGGAAAGTGGACATATATAGCAGGGCAGAACATAATCAAGGTAAACGGACAGCTCTTCCGTATAGATCAGACGGAGATAGTATCACAGGCGAACGGAGAATATATCTCAGCTCATGCGAATCATATCACATACGACCTGAAGGACTTCTGGATAAAGGACGCAGATTTCACGGTCAATGATGGTTATAGCTATATCGGCGAGCTATGGTCGCATAGAATCACGGACTTCCCGAATCAGCAACATATGATAGGCGACTATGAATTCACTATAACATCAGACCTTCAAGGCACAAAATACGTCAAGTTTACCGATCAGTCATACATTGAGGCATTATACGGCGGCGACAACAGTATGCTTAATCAGTACGGTGGCAAGCTGTACCGTAATAACTTCTATATGTCGATTAATCAGTCGCTTGAATACGCTCCTGAAGGAAATGCCTTCGCTATCAGGTACGGCACCAACATGACGAAGATCAACTTCAAGATCGATATGTCGGGCTGGATAACAAATCTCGTAACTGTAGACAATCTCGGCAATCTGTACGGTCAGTGGTATGATACCGCAGGCGGTGAGTGGATATGCCATCATCACAAGACAAAGCGAATTCACTTCACTTATGAAGACCTCGGCGACAGCGCGAAGAATATGGAGAGGCTTATCGCGGACGGTGATGCATACTGGGCGACGGTAGCAACTCCGCAAATATCAATTGATATAGGAGTAGCGAATATCAAGAACGATCCATTATATTCTGAGTTCCTTAATCTTCAGAACTATGATGTCGGATATCAGGGCATTATATACGTCGAGCATCTGGGAATCAATGTCCAGATGAAAATAGTGCAGATGAAAAGAGACGAGCTCACGGGCAATGTTCTCAGTATCAAGCTCGGCAGCGTTCGCGGCTCACTTATCAGGCAGACCGTACTATCTCAGACAATAGTCGCTCCTGACTCGGCAGAATTCGCAACTTCTGCCAAAGCACAGCAGCTTCAGCAGGAACTTGACGAAACAAACCTCAGGCTTGTTTCTGCAAATATCGGCTCAATGGAGACGTTCACCATAAACGCTCTTGAAGAGTATACTATAAATCAACTGGAAGGAGTATGATGTATGGCTACAACGTATACGCCTCATTACAACTTAGGAAAGCAGACGAACCACGCTGACAAGTTCAGCATGGATGTAATTACCGATGATATGGATATCATCGACACTGAGCTCTACAATAACGCACAGGATATTGATGAATATGCTATTCCTGACGTAAGAAGAGACGGAGAAATCTCAAGCGGAACAATTCAGCTTTTTACAAGCGGTATCATGGTCGGAACATTCGCGGCTGAATGTACAGGCTTGCCATCAGCTGAAGATGGCGTGCTCCGTGCATACTATATGAATCCCCACGAACAAGGCAGCATAGAGATCGTTCAGATCCTCGAGCTCCCCGATGCCGGAGCTATACTTATGAGGCATAAGTTATCCTCATGGAGCGACTGGATCAGAGTAACCGAGACGAGGAAAATAGCTTTGAATACGATAACAAGTTCCTCGTTAAGCTCTTTCTTCTCAGGATATACGGGTGGACAACTCGATCCGGACATAACAGGCTTAAGTTCAACAGTATACGGAATCGTGAGGGCTTATAAAATGGCTACGTCCCATTACATTCAGATAGCGGAAGCTGTTGACGGTACAAGAAGAACAAGGCACTATGAAACGTCCGCATGGGGATCATGGGTGTAAGGAGAAAGCTATGCAGTATATTATCATGATGGCAATTGTGCTATGGATGGCGGTAGCTGACATCGTGACAGGACTTATAAAAGCCTACGTCACAGGCACGCTCGACAGCACAAAAATGAGAAAAGGAGCTCTCAATAAGATCGGTGAGCTCATAGTCATGACAACAGGCTGCGGACTCGAAGCAGGTATTAAAGCACTCGGTAGATATTACGAAACTACTGAAAATCTGGCAAAAATCACAGGAACTGCGGCGGCAATAGTCATATTCAGCTATATTCTGGTTATGGAGCTTATCTCCATACTTGAAAACTATGCTGAGATCAATCCCGATGCAGTATGGGCTCGTTCGCTTCTCAGGAAGCTGAAGAAAATACACAATGACGATGATAACGACAAGGAGGAAAAGAAAAATGACTGATATCATGCCTTACGGAACAGAAGACACCAATCCCCCGGCTGAACCGCTCACAAGAAAAGAGCAGTATCTTTCAGCTATAGCAGGAGTGACACCTTCAAGCGATATCCCCGAGAAACCGCTCACACGTACCGAGAAGTATCTGAACAAGATCGTCGAGAACGGCGGCGGCGGTGGTGGAGGCGGATTCACTCCAACCGAAGAGCAGCTCACGGCAATGAATTCAGGTATCGATTCTGAGAAAGTGGCACAGATCGGAACAAACGAAACTAACATTTCTTCGCTTCAAACACTCACACAGGGTGTTGACAGCACAGGCGATGATTTCATTGAAATCAATGGCAAAAAGCTTTATTTCAGCACAACCACACCGAGTAATCCCAGTGACGGCGATTGGTGGCTTGACTAAGGCGGTGAGGACATGAAAAGATTTCATGTGAGTAAGAATTTGTGCGATGAAGATTATACTGGAATATCTAATACGATAACATATAAGCCATTATATGTAGGCAATGGTGATTATACATTATCATCATCCATTCCTAACGGCGAAGGTGGCGTTAAAAACTTATTCCTATTGGCAGGCAATGCATCTTCTGGCGCATCATCTGCATCAAATGGTGTGGCTTTAAACATCTCAAGAACCGTTACTGCGATTGACGGTTATGTGACAATTGCGTTTCGTTTGCGAGCAGATGGTGCACCGTATAGCCCTGCGAACTATGATACTATGCTCAACACAGGCTCAACCGCACTTCCCTATGAACCCTACGGCGATACATGGCAGACAAAATCGCCCCCACGTTATGGTACAGCCACAGACGCAGTAACAACTCTGCCTGTAATGCTCTATACAGACGGTCAGCCAGTTTCAAGTTACACCCTAAAGGGCAATACTTCCACAAGCGGCACACCGTCACCGTCAAACCCTATCACCATTGAGGGCGTAGGGAATAAAACGGCGAATTTGTTTGATGAGGTATATCCTTCAATAAGTTCGACAGCGGTATACAAACCTGTATATGTAGGCTCAGGAGAATTTACATTATCAAGTACAATCCAAAAAGAAAATGATGTTGCTTTATTATTCTTTTTGGCAGGAAATGTATCAACAGGCATTGACACAAATACAAACGGAGTATGGGAAGGTCAAAACAGAACAGTAACGGCGGTTGACGGTTATGTAACAATTGCTTATAGAAAGTATAATACATCACCTGAAAACTCTAATACAATGCTTAACGTTGGTTCAGCAGCATTACCCTATGAACCCTATGGCTATAAAATATCAATTTCTTCCAATTCGACAGCACTGACACCTGTATATCTGACAGAGCAGTTGATGAAGATTGGCGAC
>JAEIGA010006119.1_pt1 | contig 18320 bp, 18 predicted proteins | sample 9270691 | NCBI WGS metagenome assembly JAEIGA01 (sample SAMN17057246, study PRJNA624740) | gut metagenome | biome: biome; isolation source: fecal sample | host: Bos grunniens | place: China: Xizang | collected 2019
CTTCTGCTATCAGGACCAGGCAGCAGGTATTGCATGGGTAAAGCGCAACATAGCCAATTTCGGCGGTGATCCGGAAAACATCACTGTTTTCGGTCAGTCCGCAGGCGGCGGTTCAACTCTCACCCAGATGCTGTCCCCCAAGACAAAGGGACTGTTCCAGAAAGGCATCATCGAATCCATCGGCGGAATGGGCTTCAAATATCCTGCCCGCCCGATGCCGAGATATACCCGTACACTTGCAGAGCAGGAACAGGCCGGTGTTGAAGTCTTCAAGCTGCTCGGAGTCAATTCCCTGGCAGAAGCCAGAGCTCTGGATGCAAAGACACTTTCTGAGCGCTACAATGAGCTGCCGGTAAGACTCGGTTCCTGCATAGACGGCAAATTTGTCGTAAAGCCCAATGATCAGGCTATCCTGGACGGCGACATCCATGTCGACACCTTTATGATCGGCAACACCAAGGACGAGTTCCTTCTTGAGCCGGACGGAGATGCAAAAACACAGAAGATGTTCGCTTTCGGACAGGTATCAGACAGCGGCGAAGAGGAAGAACTTGATGAAGTCACCAAGGTAGACCGCTGGATCGACAAAGTGTTCGGAGAGCATGCAGAGGAATACCGCAACATCGTTAAGAGCCTGCCCGGTGACTATTATCAGAACGCATCGGTAAGCCAGATGTGGCTTGGCAACGAGGTGTTCGATGAGGCAGTGGCTAAACAGGGACGCAGGTTCTACACCTATGTTTTCGGTCCTACTATCCCAGGTGACGATGCTGGTGCATTCCACTCCAGTGATCTGTGGTTTGAGTTCGAGACACTTATGAAATGCTGGAGACCGTTCGACGGACATCATTTCGATCTTGCAAGGAAGATGTGCAACTACTGGACAAACTTTGCGAAGACCGGTGACCCGAACGGAAACGATAAAGACGGCACACCGATGCCGACATGGACTCCTTACACCACAGAGAATCCATGCTCCATGCGCTTCTATGACGAAGTATATATGGACGAAGGGCCAAGCAAGAGAGACCGCTATCTCATAGAGATCAACAAATAAAGATCTATAAAATATTTCATCAACCTTAATTGGAGGAAATAATATGTTACGTATCGCAAAGACCGAGAGCGGATGGGTCCGCGGAATTCAGGGTTCTGATGTCCGCACCACCGTTTTCAGGGGCATCCCTTTCGCCGCAGATCCTGTCGGCGAGAATCGCTGGCGCGCACCGCAGCCTGTAGAGCCCTGGGAAGGAGTTCGTGACTGCCTCGAATTCGCACCTATCACTGTTCAGAAGGTACCGGGCATCAATCCTGATGCGTTCTATTCAAAAGAATGGCACTGCGACCCTGAAGTACCGATGGATGAAGCAGGAAGCCTTGCTCTCAACATCTGGACTCCTGCCAAGACCGGCGACGAGAAGCTGCCAGTCATGGTCTGGATCTTCGGAGGCGGCCTGCAGGAAGGCTACTGCCATGAGATGGAATTTGACGGCGAAGCTCTTAACCGCAGAGGCGTCATTCTTGTCTCCATCGCATACCGTCTGAACTGCTTCGGATTCCTCACCCACCCCGATCTGGTAAAAGAAGATCCGGAAAATCCTGCAAACTATGGACTGCTCGACCAGGCTTATGCACTTGCATGGGTCAAGAGGAACATTGCAAACTTCGGCGGTGATCCAAACAACATCACTATTTACGGTCAGTCTGCCGGCGGCGGAAGCACGATGTATCACTGCACTTCCCCCAAGAGCAAGGGATTGTTCGAGAAAGCTATCGCACAGTCATGCGGCGGAATCCTTGCCAAATATCCGAAATGCTTCATGCCTATCGCTGATCCGATGGATGTCGCTCTGGAAAAAGGTGTTCATTTCGTAAAGGATGTCCTCGGCTGTGATTCCATTGAAGAAGCCCGTAAACTCCCCTGGAAGTTCATCGAGGAGAAATATCATGAGTCTCATCAGTTCTTCAACCCGGCTATCGACGGTCAGTTCGTTCCCGATCAGTGGTATGAACTCGCAGCACAGGGAGTAATGAATCCTGAGTATTTCATGACCGGTAACACAAACAATGAGTTCTTCCTTGTTCCAAAACCAGGTGAAGAGGAAGAATGGCTCAAGAAGAACTTCGGAGAATACGCTGAAGCATACCGCAAAGCATGTGACGGAGATATCACCAAGAAGATCGTAGGATTTGACCTCACAGAGAAACTCATGTGCGAAGCTCTCGCAGAGAAAGGTCATCCGGCCTACTATTACACCTTCGGACCGACTATCCCCGGCGATGACGCAGGCGCATTCCACAGCTCCGAGCTCTGGTTCACATTTGAGACACTGAATAAGTGCTGGAGACCTTTTGACGGTCATCACTATGATCTCGCAAGGAAGATGTGCAACTACTGGACAAACTTCGCAAAGACCGGCAACCCGAACGGACTCGATCAGGACGGCACTCCGATGCCTGAATGGAAGACCTATTCCAAGGAAGAGCCGAACCAGATGCTGTTCTTCGATGAAGTGAAGCCAACTACTGAGATCACAAAGCAGACACAGTTCCTCCTCGATATCAACGATTATCTGCTTCACAGCAAGGAAGCCAGATATGAGAATGAGCACGGCGGCAAATCCGAGCTCGGGAACAACGCAAGATCTCTCTAAACCACACAATGCTACTAGGACGTTTTTCTCGTCTTAGTCACTGATACACCCTGCTGGATGACCCAACAGGGTGTATCCAATAAAGAAAGGAATCTGTTATGATCCTCCTTACACATAATTACTTTTCCCATGCCATCGCGATGGCAACCGAGATCAGGGTGCTTCTCCCCGAGGGTAAAGCAAAGAAAACAGTGTTCCTGCTCTCTCCAGAGGGAAACAGCGGGACCTCATGGATCACTTCTACAAAAGCAGGAGCTTTATGCGACAGTGAAAAGACTGCTTTTGTTATTGTCCCCTCTCTTCAGGGGTGCTACACCGACATGGTCTATGGTTACAGTTTCTTCTCCTCTCTTATTGAATGCATCTCATATCTTAAGGAAAACCTGCCCGGCGTTCCGATAGAACCGCATAAGTGTTATGCAGCCGGTGTGTCTTCCGGCGGACTCGCCGCCCTTCGTCTCGCAATGGCTCTGCCTGATCTTTTTGCAGGAGCAGCTTCTTTCTCAGGCCGTCTGGATGTTACAGACGCTCCCTGCGGCTGGTTCACCGAAAAAAGACTGCTTTGCCTTTACGGCACAGAAGAAAACCGGAAAAATATCCAGGCTGAGTTTTTGCAGCAGTGCAGAAATTCCTCCGGCCAGTCCTTCTTCCTGTTCACACGCGCTGATGATCCTTATACCGCTTCCATGAAGAGAGCGGAGGCAGCCTTCAGTGAGCGTGCATACTCAGTAGAGGAGCCGGGACTTTCCAACTGGAAGACGTGGTCTGACTGGCTTGGTATCTATGTCTCCAGAACAGGAGGTGAAAGTCATGTCCGTAACTAAACTTGAATTCCGCTCCAAAATACTTGATATGGATCAGGAAGTGCTCGTAGTTCTTCCTGACAAAGGTGAGATGGCACCTGCTGAACCTCCGGTTCCGGAATCAGGCTGGCCCGTGCTGTATCTGCTTCACGGAACTTCCCATGATTACAGCCACTGGATGAGGTATACATCAATAGAGAGGTATTCGACCGACAGAAAGTTAGCCATCGTGATGCCTTCCGCCCAGTTGTCAGGCTATGCGGATATGGTATACGGAGAGGCGTTCTTCTCCTATCTGACAGACGAACTGCCTGAACTGATACGCAGCATCTTTCCGGTCTCAACCAGACGCGAGGACACATTCGTTGCAGGATGTTCAATGGGTGGATACGGAGCAGCAAAGATAGGCCTGACATATCCTGACAGATATGCTGCTATAGGCGCTATATCCAATGGAAATCATGCTTATATCCGTCCTATAGGATTCCACGCCAGGAACTCTCTGGAGGAATTCTCCCCTGCTGTCGCTGATGCTCGTCATCTGCTCTGCTGGGGTATAGGAAAAGAAGGCGATCCCAGAGGCACCGGTGAAGATCTGTATACTCTCGCAGAGAACGATCTGAAATCCGGAAAACCACTGCCTGCCATTTTCCACACATGCGGAAGCTTCGACAGGAATCTAGCGATGTCACAAGACATGAGAAATTATTTCCAGAGTCTTGAAGGAGATCCTTTCCGGTATACCTACTATGAGGAGCCTTTCGGAGAACACACCTGGCATTATTGGGACCGATGGATCAAAACCTTTATGGCCTGGCTGCCGATCCGGCTTGATTCTTCCAATTTGCCCTTATAAATTCAAAAGCACCATCCTCATGGGACGGTGCTTCTTTAGTTTTAGTGACTTCATATAATATAGTATTATAATAGAGTGTAGACACATACGAAGTGTAATATGGTTTGTTTTGGGGAGACACTGATAGCTATGACAACAGAAGAAAAAGCAAAATTAATAATTAACGATATTATATCCGAGACTGGAAATAATCCTGTTAAGATCTTTAAGAATATTGCCGGCAAGAACTATGTCAGTATCCATGGCCCCGAGCACCACGTCCTGGACGGAGCATGTATCCTTGTTGCTTTCAAGAATGCAGGCGGAGATATAGATCTGGATAAGAGCCTGAATCAGTTGCTCCATGAAGGTCTCAGGATGCCCGGTGCGATGTGCGGGTTATGGGGTGTTTGCGGTGCCATATCTTCTATTGGCGCAGCCCTTGCAATAATCGATGGTACTGGGCCTCTTTCTGAAGACGGTACTTGGGGAGAGCATATGTCATTCACTGCCCAAGCAATAAGTGAGCTAGGCAAAATCAACGGGCCAAGGTGTTGCAAAAGAGATGCCATGATAGCTTTTAGGAACGCTGTCATGTACATCAACTCTCATTACGATGTAAAGCTCGAGTATGAACATCAAACGTGTGAGTTCTCGGCTTTCAACCAACAGTGTATCAAGGATCGCTGTCCGTATTTTTCTGGTAAGTGAAACTGCTTGGATAGAGCTATATGTTCATCTCCATCCCATCATAAGCTACAATGCAGTGTTCTTCTTGTGCGATAACAGTCAATTCATCATGTAAATATTTACCATTATGCGAGAAATGATCCAAAACACAGACCGTATCGTCACAGATGATACCAATGGACTCCATCCGATTCTTTACCTTTTTCACCTCACTGAAACCCATATGCTTTGAATGGTCGGTGTCTGAAGCTGCGTCAGTAGTGTCAAAAACAACCATTGTGACAGGTCCAGATTTAGCTGCTGACTCTTCAAAATACGACCAAACTTCATCTTTATAATATCCACTGTCAAGGAGATATAGTACAGACTTCCCCTCATCGTCTTTTATATGATACATAAATGGCTCATTACCATCATTCATATGGGAAGCTGGAAGTGGTGTCACCTGATACTTTCCAGCAATGACCGTCTCGAAAGGCTTTAAGATGTGCCATTTGAGCAGGGTATATCTGTCATCGCTGATTTCCCAACCTGATACAAGTTCAAAAAACGCCCTTGTTTCCTTCGCGCAATAGATCTCCAGTGTATCATTTACCATATCATGGCTGAACGTCCCTCCGCGAATAGCCAGCTCCTGAGGGAAAAAGTGATCCATGTGTTTATGAGTGATAAAAAGATACTTAACTGCTGAAAGATCAATGTTTTCTTTCAGTTTATGCATATATGTGTCTGGAGGAAGATCAATAAGCATCTCTCCATCTACTAACGACTGCGACCTTGTCCTTATGTTTTTACCACCCAATCGTTTCGCTTCCCTACAATAATTGCAGTTGCAAAAAACAGCTGGCCAACCTTCCGCAGCTGCAGTGCCCAAAAATTGAAACTTCATTATTGTGCTCCTTTCGTAGATATTTAGAGCCTAGCAACCCATATTCTTTCAACTATAATCTTTTGATATTATATCGTCTTCAGATCTAATTTATAGAATTTACCTATAATTCTGTTCCTATATTACTGACTCCACCTATATTTTGCTGCCGTACTAGTATTCGATTTGTTTAGAAAACAGACAGGGCCACTACATATGTTGTGGCCCTGTCTGCATAATTAGGAGATGAAGAATTTAAAAATTCTTCAGTATCTTTCCAGTTACATATTTGCAGCTTGATAGTTGATGGTGTGTGCCTCTAAGAATGCGTTCAGATCTTCGATGCTAAGACCATATGCTGTTACGATCTCAGCCTGGTCATTTTTGATCTCATTCTTCGCGGCTTCAACAAGTGCCTGTGCCTCTGCAGAAGCATTTGTCTTGTAGAAATCGTTCTCTGCGATTCCGCATGCACCATCTTTAATTCCGCATGTGATCTTTCCGCCCTGGATCTTACCGCCTGACTGGAGGGTCTCAATGAATCCGGCTACAGGACCTACGGGGTTCTTCATGCAGGAAGTAAGGATGACCTCCGCAACTTCCTCTTTGTCGTTTGCTTCAAATACTGCATACTGGTCTGCGTCAACACCAAGTGCCCACAGTGTCTGATCCGGGTTCTCATCACGGAACTCGATAACAGCCTGGAAGACTCCGTCTCCGGACTGACCAGCACATCCCCAGAACATATCTGCGTCATAGTTGTTTTTCAGTGAGCGGGAAAGCTCCTTTGCCTTAGCAGGGTCAGACCACGGATTTTCTCCGTTGATCCATGCATAAACAGTGTTAGAACCAGCACGCTCAACACCTTGTACATAACCGATCATCCAGTCATAAAGGCCAACGTTCTCCTGACCACCTACAAATGCGCACTTTCCTGTTTCTGACATAGCGCCTGCTACGAGGCCACCCACATAGGAAGACTCGCATGAACGGAAGAATCCGGCTACAACGTTGTCAAGTCCCTCGACCTCTGTATCTGCCTTCGCTGAGAACAGATAAAACAGAGTATTGGGGTAGTCCTTGGCTTCTTGCTGTACCATTGCAAGGACATCAGCACTGTAACCAACAGCAACGATATCATACCCATTCTGAGCTGCCTCACGGGTTGCTGTGATCTGGTCACCACCAGCTCCTACCTGTGTGCAGAAATACTCAATTCCATAAGTATCCACATACTCTTTCAGGGAACGGTCGGAAGCATCAGCAAATGAGTTGTCGCCGAGTGCTTCAGTTATGAAACAGACAGAAACTTTATCTTCAACTACAGGTTCGGGTTCGTTTCCATCATCTGTTCCAGCAGGAGTGGTGTTTTCCTCGGCTGGAGCTCCACCACATGCAACAAGTGCGAGTGCGAGAACCAGAACGAGGAGCATGGAAATTAGTTTTTTCATCATCTTCTCCTTTTTTATCTCTAGTATCTAAATCGCTTTAGGAATTGATAATACAAGAAAAAAAAAAAAAAAAAATACTAGCAAAATCTTATGTTGTAACTGTTTTTTCATTATTACAGCAAAAAAACGAACTGATATTATAAATATCAGCCCGTTTTCTACTTTCAGGTTATTCTGCTTTTAATATTTTAGAAAAAGAATACCATTTGCCTGGAACAGGGTCTACAAAGATTGTACCCGGTGATTGAGAAACAACAGCCTCTTCGAGTTCCTTCATCATGGCGATCATATCCTTTTTCCCAAAATAAGTGTCATGATGATGAGGCATCACATACGATGCACCGCATACACTCACCAGCTTTCCGATCTGCTCGGGCGGATTGCTTGGTATCTGCATAAGGATGATATCGGGATGAAGTCCTCTGGCCTTCTCGATCTGATCATCCGTTACCCCTCCTCCCCACAGCAGGATAGATGTATTATCTGCTGTCTCGATGAGGAAATTGGAAAACTCATAAAAGCCTTCTTTCATCAGATCAATATACTCTCCTGAAATCGGGAAAGTACTGGTAAACTCATCGATGACATTACTTTCACGGACAAGGTGTCTGCTGGCGCGCCCGGGTATTGAGTGTCTCCCGGACAACCTAAGGATCCTGGTATCACCGAAATCCAGCATTTCTCTGTCATCCATTCCATACATGCACTGCCCCGACAGGTCGAGAGCATTGAGCAGATGAAGCCCGGCAATCGGTCCGGCAAAGATCTTCGGTCTGTACTTCTCAAAATACTGATCAAGCTGTGAGATATGATCAAAATGGGTGTGTGATATAAGTATATAATCCATGGCTCCGACTTCACCCGATGTAATCGGATGGTTGGGGCATTCATCTATATATGGATCTGATACTATCCTTTTCCCCTGATCAGTTTCTATCTCAAAACAGGATGTGTCTATCCAGCGCAGTCGCATTGAATAATGCCTCCTCTATTTCTGATCGTCAGACAGTATTAGCCGCATAACAGCTTCCGCAACACCGTCCTCCGTATTATTTAATGTTATATAATCAGCTGCAGCCAATACTGCAGAAGTTGAATTCCCCATAGCTATAGATAATCCAGATTCGCTGAACATGGCCAGATCATTGTCATAATCGCCAAAACAGCATACCTCTTCCCGGGTTAAACCAAGATCATCCGCTATCCTTCTCAGAGCGGACCCTTTATTATCCCCTTTCAGGTTAATATCACCTACAGTGGGCCCTGATAAAGATGTAGAAACATCAGGGAATTTGGCTGTTAATTCCTCAAGACACTCCGGGATACCAATGGGATCAGAAGTTACAGCAATCTTCAGAATGCCGTCAAGCGGAGCACCGACTATTTCAGGATCACAATAAGGCAGCCTTATATTCACCCCATGTTCAGACGCCATACCGCAATATGCAGCAAACCTGTTCTGCAGAGTCATGTTCATTGGCTTGTTCCCTATAATGGCATCTTTTGTCTGAACAGCAAATACAGAGCCTCGTTCAGCTAGCATTCCTGTTATGGAAGATGTCAGTTCGGGAGAAAAAACATTCTGATAGATAATCTCTTCCCGAGGAGAGATAATATAGCTCCCGTTTGATCCGGATACATAACCCTTAACTCCCGCCTGCAGGAGAAATGCTCCTACGTAAGCAGGAGATCTACCGCTTATAAGCGCGGGCATGACACCTCCTTCAGCCAAGCATCGTAAAGCTTCAGCAGTCGTGTCGGTAACAATACCGCCAGGAGCAAGCAGAGTTCCATCCAGATCAAATGCACATAGTTTAATCATAGTCTAAATACCGGTATAAATACGGCCTCTTCCGCTTGGAAGAGGCCGCCTTTAATTACTGAATAAATCCGTTCTCGCGGAGTCTCTCAAGCATTTCGTTCTGATCAAGGGGGTTCTTCAATCCAATGATCTTCACGGAAGTACCTTCGAAGGCTTTAAAGTTGCTGACGAAGTTCATGGGGCAGAAAACGATGTCATATGCTCCTGCTGAAGAGACGCCCTCTCCTACTGTACCATGATCGAAAGATGCATCAAGTCCAACTTTCCGGAAGGTCTGTTCTGCCTTGATTTTGATCAGCATGCTTGTTCCCATACCGTTGCCACAAGCTACGAAAACCTTCATTAACAATCTCCTTTCGAAAAATGCTTTGTCCGAGGGCGGGATACCCGCCCTCAGACATTATAACATTCTATTATGGCTAATAGAATTATTCGTTAGTATGATCCCAATAGTGCTCTTCGTGCTTCTTGTAGTATAGCTGTGTCAGGACAAGAAGGATGACGGAGAAGACGATTGCCCAAACGATAGGTGTCAGATATTTTGCTCCGACCAAGAATGCAGGAAGCACTGTATTGTTGTCGAAGAATGCGCCCCAAGCGTTAAGGTGGAATCCAACGCCTTTCTCAAAGAACACAAGCATCAGCTCGGACATAACGACCTGGAAAAGACCGTTGATGAGCGGAATGATGATAGCAGCTTTGCGTCCGCCGCGCTTATTTGCGAAGCAGGCAAGAGTTGCGTTGTCAAAGAACAACGGAATGAATGCAGGAAGCAGAAGGATAGGAGCCTTGAAAATAAGAAGGCCAGCGATACCGATCAGCTCACCTGCGAGACCCATAACAAAGCCAAGTACCGGGACAGAACCGGAAACGAAGCTGTATGTTACAGCACAGTCAACTGCAGGCATAGCACCTTTAAGGAGCTTATCAGAGAAGCCGTGGAATGCCTTGGACAGCTCACCGACCATCATACGTACACCGGTGAGAAGAACGACCATGTAAACAGCGAAGTTGACGCAGGTCTTGAAGATGTACATCACATACCATGTAGCTGCAGACAGGCCGCCGTCAAACTCCATCATTGTTGTTTTTCCAATGATAGCCATGACAATGCCCATGAAGATGAACATCAGAACAGAAGTGGATACCACGTTGTCAGTAAACATGGAGAGCCAGCCAGGAAGCTGAAGATTCTCGAAGCTGTCCTCTTCTTTTCCAAGCTTGGGAGCCAGTTTGTCTGTCAGGACGATACCGGTCATCTCCTGATGTCCTACTGCAAAGTTTGCGCCGCCGGTGAGGTTCTGTGTTGCCTCAACTGTGAAGTTGGAGCCGCAGGAAGCCCATACGCCAGCGAAGATACCGACCGCGATAGCATATGGCCAGCCATACCATGCCGGGTTAAGCAGTGCAATGAACCAGATCCAGATCTGTGAATAGGACTGGAGAACGTGTCCAGTTGTGTACAGAGTACGGATCTTTGTGTACTTGTTGAGAGCAACAAGAATGAAGTTTACGACGATGGAGATAACGAAAGCTCCCATGATGTACATCATAGCGTCAGGATTCGTTACGAAGAAACCGTCGTCAGGGTTCATCTGCTGCGCCTGCTGTGTATAAGTATCGATCAGGGACGCAGTGATGTTGAACTTCGAAGCCAATGCATTAACGATCGGCCTGAAGGTTGATGTGAAGCCACCGGAGCCGATAGACATGATCAAATATCCTACAACAGCTTTGATCATTGATCCGAGTGCCTCATACCAGGGTTTCTTAAGAGCCAGCATACCGATGAGAACCAGAAGTCCTACGATATAGGCAGGCTGCGTTAAGATGTTGGTGGAAATGCTTTGGAACAGAGCAACCATAAATAAAACCTCCTCATGTTTTTTGGATCACCTGAATGTTCCGTGAAAAAAAGAAATCCGGCAACTCGTTATAAGTGCTAATTAACAAGTGCCGAACCATTCCCTCAAGATAGATTATACTATCAGTATTATGCTATGTCAATTTTTATACAATTAGTTTAATTTTATACTAATAATAGACACTATGCGCAGAAGGTGACATATATCACTTTTTTGCGTACTAAGAACATGATACAATCATGACAAGAAAAAATATGGAGAATATCAATGATCTGGTTTGAAAAAATCGATGACGCCCGTCAGGCTGTAATGGACGTTGTTGAGAACCCTGCCCTCACCCATGAGCAGCAGGTCATGCAGCTGGCAGGTATAGCCTGCAAAACTCTTCCCTGTATCCAGGGACCTTATACGGATGAATTCGTTAAGCTATATGAAGAAGATATGATGATCGAAATGGATCATATTCCATATGTAGCCCGTTATATCCTTCCGGATTATGCAAAGTTTATGAAAAACGGAAGCAAGTTCCTTCGTCTGGATCCTCCGAAAACATTGTATGAGGCTGTAACGAACCTTCTCGTCATGTACCATAACACTCCGTCGGTAACACATTTCCCTGTCTATCTCGGAAACTTCGGCGAACTGTTTGAACCTTTCTGCGACGGCCTTTCTGATGACGAGATACGCACGATACTGCGCGGATTCATGATCCAGCTAGACCGTACTCTTGGAGACAGCTTCGTTCATGCAAACATCGGACCTGAAGAGACCCGTTCCGGGAACATAATACTTGATCTCGTCGCAGAACTTCAGAACGCAATTCCGAACATGTCCCTGCTCTATGACCCGGATATCACTCCTGACAGTTTTGCTGAACACTGTATCTCCACATCACTTGTCAGCGCCAACCCGGCATTTGCGTTTGATCCTGATTACAAAGATGCTTTCGCACCTTATCCTTACGCGATAGCGAGCTGCTATAACGGACTTCCTCTAGGAGGAGGAGCATTCCTGCTGCACCGCCTTGAGTTAGGCCATGTCGCAAGAGCATCAAAGAGCGTAGATGATTTCTTCTGCAACGTGCTTCCGCATGCCGTAGAAGTCATGTGCGGACAGATGGAGACAACAATTGAATTCATTGTTGAGAATTCCGCTTTTTTCAAGAGTTCATGGCTTGTCAAGGAAGGCCTTATAGATCTAGATAAATTTGTAGGTCTTTTCGGTATGGTCGGACTATCAGAGTGTGTCGATGCTTTGATGGCTCTTGATGGAAAGCCGGATCTTTTCGGCAAGACCGATGCTGCCAATCAGATGGGAGTTCGTGTCCTTGACGCGCTTCAAGAATACGTTAACCGTCATGACAGCAAGTATTCTCCTGCATTCGGACATAAATTCATGCTTCATGCTCAGGTCGGACTCGGAGAACCCGGAGTCACTCCTGCTACCCGAATCCCGATTGGCAGAGAGATCCCTCTGTATGATCACCTGCGTCAGGCAGCTCTCTACCATCACTATTTCCAGACAGGCGTCGGTGATATCTTCCCGTTTGAAGTTACAGCAAAAAAGAATCCAGGTGCTATTCTGGACATATTCAAAGGCGCTTTCAAACTCGGTATGCGCTACATCTCCACATATGCTGAAGACAGCGATCTGATCCGTGTAACAGGCTATCTTGTAAAGAAATCCGAAGTCATGGCAGTACATGACAATAACGAAGCAGCTATAAACGATATGTCTGGAGTGGCATACGAAACCCTTGTGGAACATCGCACACTTGAGCGCAAAGTCCGCTCTGTTGAATAATGAGAGCACCGATAAACAAAATCATTGATCAGTCATTCGTTGACGGCCCCGGAAACCGGACAGCAGTCTTTTTCCAGGGCTGCAACTATCACTGCGCCTACTGTCACAATCCAGAAACAATCCATCTATGCAATAACTGCGGAAAATGTGTAGAGACCTGTCCTGTTCATGCGCTCTCCATAGAAGATGGGAAAGTAGTATGGAATGAAGATCTGTGCTGTAAATGTGACACTTGCCTTAAGACCTGTCCCCATCTCTCGTCTCCGAGAGTCAAATGGATGACAGTAGACGAAGTGTTCGATCATATAAAAAGAAACGCTCCTTTTATAAAAGGTATCTCCACATCAGGCGGTGAGTGCACGCTGTATAAACCTTTCCTTATTGACCTGTTCACAAAAGTCAGAAGCATAGGTCTGACTGCGCTCATTGACAGTAACGGATCAATGGATTTCCAAGTTAACAAGGATCTTCTTGACTGCTGTGACGGCGTCATGCTGGACGTAAAATCTACGGATATTAATGAGTACCGCTCTATAGTCGGAGGTGACGGCACTGACATTCTGAACAGAGCCAAATATCTCGCTTCTCTTGGAAAACTTACAGAAGTACGTACTGTATGTTCCCCCGATTTCCTGTCCAAGAAGACTGTATCTGAAGTCAGCAGTTTACTGGCAGATTATCAGGATAGAGGGGACATCCATTACAGGATCATATCCTACAGGCATTACGGTGTAAGAGAACCATACCGGGAGACTATAAATGAACCGATCCCATCATGGATGAGTTCACTTGAGCTGATAGCCCGCAACAACGGAATGTCACACGTTACTGTGGTATAGCAATATATAGCAAAAAACGGCGTAACCATGTGTTACGCCGTTTTCTCTTGCATATCTTTATTCAGTCTTCTGAACTAAAAGTGACGCATTGCACCTTCTGAACATCATGCAGTTCCACTCTCCCGCCAGTTATGACACATTCTGCCATCCAGCCCCAGAGATTTTTAACCTGATATTCATAATAGTCATGCTTTGGAACACCAAGGGCTTCCAGTATCGACATGATAACTCCGCCATGAGTCACTATTACGACCTCTTCTGCTCCATTCTTCCGGGCTTCAGATACCGCTTCGCAGAACGCTGAGACTGCACGAGCAGTCACATCTTCACGGGATTCGCCGTTAGGACATGTCCCCAGGCACATCCCATCCACCCATTCACGGTATGCCTTATCATCGACCATCTCATCTGCAGTGCGTCCTTCAAAATCACCGAAATCTGTCTCACGCAATCCATCAAGAACACATTGCTCCGCATTTGGGAAGAGTATGTCGGCAGTCTGCCTTGCGCGTACAAGAGGCGAAACATAGACCAACTTTCTTGAAAGGTCCGCTCCGACTCTCTCCGCATCCGCTCTGCCCTCAGTGCTCAGAGGTTCATCCGTCCGACCAATGTAACGATGCTCGGCATTCCCCTTTGTCTTTCCGTGACGTATCAGCAGCGCCCGCATGGCATTTCTCCTTTAATAACCATCGGGATACCGGCTACTACGCGCACTACGCTTTCCGCTCTCTTCGCAAGCTGAACACAAAGACGCCCGGTAGTTTCCCTGAAACGGCGGTCTTCAGCTGAGATCGGGATCACTCCGCTTCCGACTTCTGCGCAGACAACGATCTCTTTTGCGCAGAGATCCTCAAGCAATGAGGGCGCTGTATCCGGTGCGCTGCGGACAGTTTCTTCCAGCTCTATCACTACAGGTGAATCAGAAAAAACATCCCAGCTCATCTCATTTTCAGAATACCCAAGTGAGCGGACAAATTCACTTTTTCCGGCTCCTACGCCGCCAAGAATCAAAACCATAATGCTCCTACCCTTTCTGAGATAACCAGCCCTGCCAGCAGAGCGATCTCTGTCAGAGATATACAGAAACCTGCCAGATCACCGGACATGCCTCCGAATTGTTTGGCAGCAATACCTTTTACATAAAAGAAGACACACAGTGAAACAACCAGGAAAATCCCTGCTGCCAGCGGCATCAGATATGCAGTTGCTGCAAAACTCAGCAATGCCCAGACTGTCAGAGCCCAAACATTTCCTTTTGATGCAGATTCCAGGAATGTGCGAAGCATTCCCTTCTGGGATGAAGTTGGAAGCAGAGAGCTTGCAAGCGCACCTACTGTGCGCGCCAGCACATGTGTGAGTCCAAGAAGCAAAACGATCTCCTTGCTGAACGGAAGTGATGCGCAAAGGGAAAAATACAGAAGAAAATAGCAGCAAACACCTATCACCGCAAATGCTCCGGCATGAGGGTCTTTAAGTATAGCGCGTTTTTTCTCAGCATCTCCATAACTGGATATAGCATCAACTGTATCAGCAAATCCATCCATATGGATTCCCCCCGATACAGCAATCGGAATTAAAGTCATTGCTGCAGCTGAAAGTATAGCAGGAAGTTCCAGCAATCCTGCCAGCAGATAATAGATGTAGCAAACTCCTCCTATCGCTCCACCAACCAATGGCAGCGCGCCCAATAATCCGCTGAGGCTCTTCGAATTCCATTCGATCCGAGGCATAGGGATCACTGAAAACGTGGAGAATGCAGCAACGATAGCGTGTAGCAATATTTTCAAAGCGGTAGTTCTCCTTTCAAAAGAATCGGGATTCCCGCCACCATCTCTATGACTGTATCAGCCTTAGATGAAAGGACTGCGTTTATCCTTCCAAGGACCCGTACGTACTCTGCCGTACCTTCATCATAACAGATGCCATCCGATCCTACATCGTTTGTAATTACAACCAGCAGATCGCACTGCTGTTCCAGAGCATTCACTCCATCAAGAACGCGCTCATACGGGTCGCTCTGGTTTCCGCTGTCATCAAACATCTCATTTGCTGTGAGATTGCATATGCATTCAAGAAGCGCAGTGCCGCGTTCAGGAAGGCGGAGCGATGCATAATCTGTATATCTTTCAATAGTCTCGAATCCTTTTCCGTCTCTCAAGGCACGGTGGCGCTGGACTTTCTTCCTGCCTTCCTCCCCATACGGCTGCATGGCAGCCAGATAGTAACGAGGCGCATTCCCCTGCACACATATATCCTCAGCATAAGAGCTCTTGCCGCAGGCAGAACCGCCTGTGAGCAGAATCATCATGTTTCTGTTCCTCCAAGCGGTTTGTACTGTTCGATGCCGGTCTCCAAAAATAGAACTGACCCGTTATATACAGCCAGAGCGGCATCGAGCAGAGGAAGCATGCATACTGCACCTGTACCTTCGCCGAGTTTCATATCGCCAAATATGATCGCATTCAGTCCCAGATCATGAAGTATCGCCTGGGCTATCGGTTCTGCAGAGCAGTGACTCGGCAGCATAGCTATCTTGCAGTTCGGCACAATACGCGCTGCCAGCAATGCCGCTACCGAACTGGGAAGACCGTCGATAATTATCGGAACTCGGCAAAGAGCGGCGCCTATATACATCCCTGCCATACCAGCCAGGTCAAATCCGCCGAGCTTCTGCAAAACGTCAAATGCATCTGACGGATCAGGTTTATTTATATCAATAGCCCTGCGTATAGCGGACCTTTTCCTCTCCAGTCCTTCATCTGACAATCCGGCTCCTCTACCTGTTACCTTAAAAACAGGACGATCCAACAGAACTGATGCAACAGCGCTGGAAGTAGTTGTGTTTCCGATCCCCATTTCTCCTGTGACAAGAATGGTGTATCCTGCTTCAGCCAGAGACATTGACAATGCAACACCGTTCTCCAGTGCCCTGAGTGCCTGCTCTGCGGTCATGGCAGGGCCTTTTGACATATTAGCTGTGCCGTCACCGACATGCAGATCGATAACACCATCAACTCTGTGGAGCATTCCCATATCTACAGAGAATATATCTGCCCTGGCAGACTTGGCCATGAGACATACAGAAGATCTATGCTGCGCCACATTGCCCGCCATTGTGGCTGTAACCGATGAATCAGTCTGGGTAACACCCTCCTCCACGACACCGTTGTCAGCGCAAAGGACAGCAACAGCTCGTTTTTCTATCGACACATTTTCTTTTCCGGTGAGTGCAGCGATACGCGTAACAGCAGTCTCTAGCTTGCCCAATCCATCCAGCGGTTTGGCTATTGTGTCCCAATGAAGTTTTGATAACCTTGCCGCTTCCTCATCAGGAGGAGCAATAGCAGCATTCCATGCGGCGAACACCTCATACGGATCCCTCGTCCCTTCTGGCGGAAGGAAATGCTCAGGCTGAGGCAACGTAGGTTTGATACCGGCATTTGCAGCTATCTCAGCAAAACGGGTGCGTATATATTCTGCCGAATTGGGGCTGTGCGGAATCGTGCAGTATTTACAGTTCTTTATTCCTTTTTTGGTGTAGACGAAATCGCCTCCGCAGCGCTCTCCGAGCATATACAAAGGGCAGTAGCAGAACAAACAGTTGAAATTATCCGTGTCCTTCACTTCATGGCATGGAAAATACTGGCATTCCTTGTTGCAGAAAAAAGATGAACTGTTGTTCATTATGTTTCCTCCTTCTTTTCTGCCGGCCTGTCTCCTCCCCTGGTCTCATCAAGAAGATAGAGCAGAGCATTTACGATACAGGCAGCAACATTGCTTCCGCCTTTACGTCCGCGGGCGACGATACACGGCACATCCGTCTCCATTATGAGTTCCTTGGATGCCACAACATTGACGAATCCTACGGGAACCCCAATGATCAGTTTTGGACGGTAGCCTCCATCGATCAGTTCTCTTAACCTGATCAAAGCAGTCGGTGCGTTTCCGATTGCAAATATGACATTGTCTCCTAAGCTTGCAGCTTTATCCATGCTAGTGCGTGCACGGGTGCATCCAAGCCGCTTTGCCTCTGCCGCCACGTCAGGATCACTCATATAGCACACTGCTTTGCCTCCAAAACGCTCCAGAGTCCGCTTGCTTATGCCTGCAAGTCCCATCTGTGTGTCGGTGACTACTGTTGCGCCGCCTCTGATGGCTTCCTTTGCCAACCGCACGGCATCCGGTGAAAAATACATCGTATCTGCAAACCCGAAATCTGCAGTTGTATGAATAACACGCTTGATTATAGGGGCCTGCTCAGGATCCAAGACTTTGTCTCCCAGCTCCTCTGTAATAATTGCAAAACTTTCTTTCTCTATCTCCGCAGGAGCCAGATTTCTGATGTTGATCATACGCCCTCCCTCCAGATGCGGTAAACCGCGTCAATATCCATGCTTCGACGCAAGGTATCGGCAAGCAGATCGTACTGCTGCTGTTTATGTGCCTCGCCGTCGACTTTGCCAAGATCAGCAGGATCTACGCCTTTCTTTATCGCCAATGCACGGACGATAGTTCCTGCGACTTCATCTCCGTCCAGGATTCCGTGCACATAGCTTCCGTAAACATTTCCGTTCTGACAGCCATCAGTGCGGCTCGTACCGCTGATTCCGTCAGCAAGTTCCGCTATACCTGCAGTGCTGTCAGTGATTCCCATATGGATCTCATAGCCTTCAAACTGTTTGCCGGA
>JAEIGA010006120.1_pt1 | contig 18316 bp, 18 predicted proteins | sample 9270691 | NCBI WGS metagenome assembly JAEIGA01 (sample SAMN17057246, study PRJNA624740) | gut metagenome | biome: biome; isolation source: fecal sample | host: Bos grunniens | place: China: Xizang | collected 2019
ATGGCTCAGGCGGATGTGGCATTGGTGTATTTCAATCCAAAGGTAATTGAGCACAAACGCTTGACCCCAATCACAGCCGAAGAAGTGCGTAAGGCTTTTGGCACAGAAAATGTAGAGGTATTTACGGATAGCCAACTATTGCAAGAGCGATTGCGATCATTGACATACGAGAATACCGCACTGTTGATGATGACTTCAGGCACTTTCGACGGTGTCAATATCCCAGACTTCGCAAAACAACTGCTCAACCAGACTACACAACACTAAACAACTCTACACAATACCCCTTATGGATAAACAAACTCAACGCGACTACCTTTACATGCGCATGGCGCGTACATGGTCAGAAAATAGCTACTGCGTTCGCCGCAAAGTAGGTGCAATCTTAGTCAAAGACCAAATGATCATCTCGGATGGTTACAACGGCACTCCCAGTGGCTTTGAAAATATCTGCGAGGATGAGAACAATGTGTCAAAGCCATATGTACTTCATGCCGAGGCAAACGCATTGACCAAAGTTGCACGCAGTCACAATAGTAGTGATGGAGCAACACTTTATGTGACTGCCTCGCCGTGTATGGAGTGTGCAAAGTTAATTATTCAATCAGGTATTAAACGTGTCGTGTATGGTGAGAAATACCGCATAATGGATGGCGTAGAACTCCTGGAGCGTGCTGGTGTACAAGTTGATTTTATGCCTGACTCTCCGACCTCCGACCTTTAACCTCTAATTTTCAACCTAAATTTATATGAAAAAGTATTTATTCCCAACGCTGACTATAGTTTGCCTGCTTTTGGGCTTTCTAATAGGTAACGCGGTGTCGAACAAAGTGAACGCGCAGCGTTTTTACATCCAAAACGGACAACTATTCCAACAACCCGAATCTAAGATTGATCAACTAATCCAGTTGATGGATCAAGCTTATGTCGATAAAATTGATGTAGATAGTATCACAGATGATGTGATGATGGAGTTCGTGAAACGCCTTGACCCACACTCTGCATATATCCCAAAAGAGGATTTAGAGATGGTGAATTCGGAGCTCTCTGCTTCTTTTTCGGGTATAGGTGTGCAGTTTTCTATTCAAAATGACACAGTACAAGTTGTGGCGGTTATATCTGGTGGTCCATGCGAGGGTATGGGTATATTGGCAGGCGACAAGATTGTGATGGTAAATGACTCAAACTTTACAGGCAAAACCATTTCCAACGAAAAGGTGATGCATGCATTGCGTGGTCCTAAGGGCACCGAAGTAAAGATTAGCGTGATGCGAAGTGGTTCGGACGAAGTATACGACTTTACTATCACCCGAGGCGATATTCCTGTACACTCGGTAGATGCAAAGTTTATTATCGAGGAGAAAGGACAGAAGATAGGTTTTGTACGTGTGAATCGTTTTGGCGAGAATACCTATGATGAGTTCATCGCTGCTCTGGCCTCGCTGAAAGGACAGGGCGCTACAGCCTATATTGTGGATTTGCGTGAGAATTCAGGCGGATATATGGATCAAGCCATAAAGATGGCAAATGAATTTCTTAGCAAGGGTGATTTAATTGTCTATTCCGAAGGAAGAGCTTATCCGCGTTATGAAGCAAGGTCTAATGGATCTGGGCGATTCCAACGAGATTCGTTGGTAGTATTAATTGATAATTTTTCTGCCTCTGCTAGTGAGATTTTTGCGGGAGCAATGCAAGATAATGACCGAGCTACTATTATTGGTCGCCGCTCATTTGGTAAGGGATTGGTACAACAACAGATACCATTTGCGGATGGCAGTGCAGTTCGTTTGACAGTAGCACGTTACTACACGCCATCTGGACGCTCTATCCAAAAACCATACAAGATGGGTGAAGGAGATGACTACGCGATGGACTTGATTAACCGTTTCGAACATGGTGAGTTTTATTCGGCAGATAGTATACAAATTGCCGATTCAACAGTGTATTACACAAAAAAAGGTCGTATAGTAAGAGGAGGTGGAGGTATTATGCCAGATGTGTTTGTTGGTCGTGATACTTCGTTGTATACACCATATTTCAATATTGTAGTCAATCGTGCGTACACTTATCAGTTTGCCTACCAATATACCGATCGTCATCGCAAAGAATTGAGCCAGTACGAGGATTGGCAATCGCTTGAAAAGCACTTATTGAATGCTAATTGGGTGCCTGAATTTGTGGCTTTTGCAAAGGAGAAAGGAGTAGAGCCTAGTTATGAACAGTTAGCAAAGTCAAAACCATTGTTGGTACGATTGGTAAACGCATATATTGTTCGAAATATTTTGAACGATGAGGGATTCTTTCCCCTCTTTGAACGTGATGATGAAATCACCAAAATAGCAGTAGAACATCTCAATATATCCCTCCAATAAATTAGTACTGCAACTCAATAGTATACCATTTTTATGAAGCAGCGATTTCAGAATTATCGTGAATTTATCCAATACGATCTTTGGCGTCAGCCTCATATTAGGACTACAAACCGTAAGAAGCGTATGGGGTATCGTATCTTGCAAACGATTATTTTAGTAGCAAGAGGATTTAAAGACAAAGCGTTGAATGTACAAGCAAATTCACTTTCTTTTTCGTTATTGTTTGCTTTTGTTCCGATGATTGCTGGTGTATTTGCTATAGCGCGTGGTTTTGGCTTTGAAGAATTACTTGAAGATTGGCTTTCGACAAGTTTTTTAGCTGAAGCAAATATTGTTCCTGTCCTTATCGAATGGGTAGATCGTTATTTGGAAACGGCGCGTGAAGGATTATTCTTGGGAATAGGTTTACTAGTTTTGATATGGGCAGTATACGCATTCTTTAATATGCTAGAGTTGTCATTTAATAATATTTGGAATGTCAAGCAATCTCGTTCATTAGGGAGACGGTTAACGAACTATTTAGTAGTATTATTATTAGTCCCAATCATGATTGTTCTGACTTCAGGTATTTCTATATTCTTGAATTCTACGGTAATAGATTCTATGGAAACTCTATTCCCCGTATTGCAAGCTATAGAGCCTATTCGTCGTGTGTTATTGCGTCTAATACCTTTTGTGGTTTCTGCTGGTGTGTTTACATGGATTTTTATAGCCATTCCAAACACGAAGGTTCGTTTTGTACCTGCAGCTATATCAGGTGTGATAATGGGTGTACTCTTTCAGTTGGTGCAGATGTTTAGTGTGTATTTGGTGATGATGTTCACGCGTATGAGCGTGGTATATGGTGCATTTTCGGCGATTCCATTGATATTAATATGGTTGCATATCACGTGTTGGTTACTTTTGGTGGGGGCCGAATTGGCATTTGCTATTCAAAACAACGAGATGTTTGCTTATGAAAAAGATCTGGAGGATATGTCGCGCCGATATAAAGATTATGTGATGCTATATCTGCTCTCTGTGATTGTTCGTCGCTTTGAAAATGCAGAATTACCACAAACGACACAACAAATGGCAGAAGAGAATCAATTGCCGATTCGTTTAGTACAACAGTTATTAAGTCGTTTGGAAGAAACTAATATAGTCCGTCGTGTATATATTGAGCAAGCAGAATATGAGACCTTTATACCCGCCATGGATACACGTATAATTACTGTAGAAATGGTGATTGGTCGTATTTCTGCTCAAGGTACAGAAGAGTTTTTGCAGCATACACCTCAAGAGATGCAAGACTTCTGGCAACGCTATTTGAAGATGTGTGAATCTAACACATCGGAGAATATTCTAGTTAGTGAGTTGGGATAATATACTTAGTAGCAGTCTCGGCTGCAGGTTGATTACCGAGGATACTCCATAGATATTTATAGTTGCGAAGCATTGTCTGACGATAATGCTCGTCATTGAGTATTCGTTCTAATTCGTGAGTTACATTTTCTTTCGTAAATCTACTAGCAATAAGTTCTTGGATAATCTCTTGTTTTGGAATGATATTTACTAGTGTAAAATATGGGATATTGAACATGATTGGTCGCAATATCTTTTCGAGATACTTGCTACCTGCTACATGATAAACAGCTGTCTGTGGACATCCGATAAGTGCCGTCTCAAGTGTGGCCGTTCCAGAGTTAACCACTGCTGCTGTAGCTTGCGCAAGGGTAGCGTAAGGGTTGCGCGTTAGTGCTTCGTTTTTTAAGTAAGGTAGGTAGAACGAATCATCAATTCCAGGAGCTGCAGCTACAATAATTTGGTATTTATCCTTCGCCACTTCTCTTGAAGCCTCTAGCATAATAGGCAAACAATGACTTATTTCGCTTCTTCTTGAGCCAGGAAGAAGAACGATTGTTGGTGTAGGGCGTAAGGCCTGTGATGTGGAGATGAAAGTGCGTATGGTGTCCACAGTGGGGTTTCCTACATAGTGGCATTTGTAGCCATATTTAGCATAGAAAGCAGGTTCAAAGGGGAATATACCTAATATTTCGTCGCAGTACTTAGCAATGCTGTGTACACGCCATTTTTTCCAAGCCCAAATTTTAGGGGGAATATAGTAGATGATGCGAGTATTGGGCAGGTGCTTCTTGCAGAACTTCGCCATCTTAAGGTTGAAAGACGGGTAATCGATTAGTATCAGTACATCAGGATTCTGCTCCAAAATCCCTTGTTTGGCAATGCGAAAATTGCGTTTGATCTTATCCAAATTCTGCAATACTGCCACAAAACCCATATACGCCATCTCGCGGTAATCTACACGAATATCGCAGCCCTCCTCGCGCATTTTATCGCCACCTAAGCCTACAAACATCGCATGCGAATCCTTAGCCCGTAATGCCTTCATGAGGTTGGAGGCATGTAGGTCACCTGATGCTTCGCCGGCTATGAGGAAGTATTTCATGTGGTGTAGTGTTTAGTAGAATAGTGCGTTTATGTCATAAAGACGATGCTGGCGATGAGATATGGTAGGGCAGCTAGTAGCACTCCTTTAGCTAAGCGCCACATCTCAAGGGTGTAAAAAACGAACAATAGCGCTAAGTTTGGAAATATACCCACTTGCAAAATTTTGCTTAGTATTCCACCTACCAAATCCATATCAAACGCTTGAAATGTATACCACAAATTGAAGCGCTCGATATAAATATATCCTACCAAGGCGGGCAATGCAAGTCCAAGTAGGATACCAATCCAATATTTATCAAATTTCTGCGTAGGCTGTTTGGTCTATGGTACAAGGATGTACGCTCAAGTAATGATTATTCATGGCCCAAATGTCAGTATCTTCTGCATCTGGTTCAATATTGACAAATTCTCCACCGAGTTTGAAGCATTTATTGCCTTGTTCATCTGTGGTTTCAATCATTTCTTTGCTCCAGAATCCGCGACATTGGCGTGTCCATTGTACACCCTCTAGTGGTCCTATGGGAGCGTTGATGTTGTAGCAGACGCCATATGGTATTTTCTCATCAAGTAAGTGACGAGTAAGCTCTAATATATACTGCTCCATATGACTAAAATCTGCGTTTGGATTGTGGTCATCGATGGAATATCCAATAGATGGAATACCGTGTTCTGCTCCTACGAAGCATGCCCCCATAGTACCAGAGTAGATGACGTTGATACCGGCATTGGAACCATGGTTAATGCCGCTAGCAAGCAGATCGATACGGCTACTATCTTCATTGAAAATCACATCAATAGCCAGTTTGACGCAATCACTAGGTGTACCATTAGTGGTGTAAACTGTTGCTTTCTTATGCCATTCTTCTGTGCCCCAATTGAGGTCATTGAGTGGGCGTAGATATATGGGCTGTGTGACTGTGATTGCATTGCTCATGCCGCTCCGTGGCCCATCTGGAGCCACGACTGTCACATGGCCTAATTGAGTCAATATACGAACGAGGGTTAGGATGCCTTTGGCACCCCAACCATCGTCATTTGTAATAAGAATCTCCATTATCCTACTACAGCCCAAACAACATCAATCACTTTCTTCGCCAACTCGTCAGCTTCTTCCATAGTTGCAGCTTCGGAATAAACGCGAATGATAGGCTCTGTATTAGACTTGCGGAGGTGTACCCAACCATCAGCGAAATCGATCTTCACACCATCGCGGTCATTGATACGTTCACCTGCGAATTTTCCTTTTACCGCTTCTAATACCTTGTCTACGTCGATCTCCGGTGTAAGGTCGATGCGGTTCTTTGAAATGCAGTAATCAGGGAATGTGGCGCGTAGTTCGCTTACTTTGCAACCTTTTTGTGCTAAACTGCTGAGGAAGAGTGCGATGCCTACGAGAGCATCACGACCATAGTGGCTTTCTGGATAGATAACACCACCATTACCTTCACCACCAATTACTGCATTGGTGCGTTTCATCTCTGTAGTAACATTGACCTCACCAACCGCACTGGCACTATATGAGCCTCCATGCTTGGTGGTCACATCGCTGAGTGCACGTGTAGAAGACATGTTACTTACAGTGTTACCTGGAGTGTGGCTGAGAACGTAGTCTGCTACGGAAACGAGTGTATACTCCTCGCCGAACATCTCTCCATCTTCGCAGATGATTGCTAAGCGGTCAACGTCAGGATCCACCACGAAACCGACATCTGCTTTGCCCTCGCGCATGAGATCTGATATTTGCGTCAAGTTTTGTGGGATAGGTTCTGGGTTATGTGCAAAATGACCAGTAGGCTCGCAGTTAAGCTCGATGATGTTCTTCACACCCAATGCACGCAAGATAGCAGGAATAGCTACACCACCGATTGAGTTTACGCAGTCGATAGCCACTGTATAGTTCTTGGCTTCAATAGCAGCTTTGTCCACCAATTTGAGTGCCATCACGTCGCGAACATGGTCTGGCAAGTAGTCGCGATGGGTGATATGTCCTAGATCATCTACTTCAGCAAAGTTAAAGTCTTCTGCTTCAGCGATAGCCAATACTTCTTTACCCTCTTGGTCATTGAGGAACTCGCCTTTCTCATTGAGGAGTTTGAGAGCGTTCCATTGTTTTGGGTTGTGGCTGGCGGTGAGAATGATACCACCTGCTGCTTTTAGGCCTGTCACAGCCAACTCTGTAGTGGGAGTGGTAGCTAAGCCGATGTTGATTACATCGTAGCCCATACCAATCAAAGTTCCGCATACCAATTGATCCACCATCTCGCCAGAGAGGCGAGCATCACGACCGACTACGATTGTCTTGTTGTCTGGAATCATCGCTTTACGTTGAGTTGCGTACGCTGCGGTAAAACGCACTACATCCACTGGGCTTAAGCCCTCTGCAACGCGACCACCAATAGTGCCGCGAATACCTGAAATACTTTTTACAAGTGCCATGGTTCTTAATATCTTTTAATTTTGATTTTTAGGTCATATCCGTATGGAGTAACGCTACTATTCTCTTCGCTAAAGCCTAACTTACTAGGGCAGATAATTTTGCATTGTGCTCCAGGGTATTTCATATATTTGACTGCTGTTTGCCAACCAATACACGAGTTGTCGCTATTGACCATATATTGGAACTTTACAGGTTCTGGACTATCTTGTGTAGTCCAATTGTATAAGGTGTCGGCATATGCATTCAAGGTGTATCGTTTAAAGCGTAATAATACCGTTTCTTTTGCTTCTATTGCCGCTTGTGTAGTATCACCTTGATCTACTAAATGAAAGTAGATATTGTCATAGTCAGGCAATTGCCAATATACATGTTCTTTCCACTCTGTTGGTTCTTCCGTAACCACAGAAATTCCTTGACGTTGCATATATTCTTCAATCAAATTACGCTCCGCTTTTAGTAACTCGGAATAGACATTGTTTCTTTTGCAGGCTGTAAATAGAGCCACTACAAGTAATATAAAAACTATTTTTGTTTTCATTCTTCTATTGTAAGGATAATTAATAAATTACTATATGGTTTGATAATTGTGGTTCCTTCAACTCCGTATGCGGTATACCATGGTGCCACGATGTGCATTTGTTCTCCTATACTCATCATTTTGAGCGAACGGGTGATGGCTATTGGAAGTTCACCATTACCGACTACATGATGGTGTTTTACATCCGAGAGTAATGCTCCTCTTAATTCGCTGATTTGGAGATGCAACGATACTTCCTGTCCTCTCTGTATAGTATCATTACTTGTCACAATGGTTTTGGTGTACCAAAAGCCCGAATCATCCATGGCATACTCCAATGAATCAGATTGTACAAATGCCGAGCAATCGTAATCTGCTGCTTCTGCAAAATGCGTATTCAACTCTAGTTGTGCCATCATTATAGAATCCAATTGCTTGTCTTCTCCTAAGTGTTTTGCTTTTTGAGTTTGTGGTTGACAAGCGACGAATAGTACCAATGATAGTGCCCAGCAGATTATTTTATACATGGTTTTAATCATATCATCTATTTACGCTGCAAAGTTACTAAAAAAAATAACTATTTGCAAATATAGTCGTAATTTTCTAAATTTTTGTTCGTATATCAGCAAGTTCGGCTCTCACCCGCTCAAGAATTTCGCTTGCTTTTTGACGAACATCTGTATTTCGATGGTTATTTTTCAACTCATTTCGAATAGCATCGATCCGAGTAATATGCAATTCGTCACGAATATATTTAATTTGTTTAATAAGTTCGATATCTTTTTGAGTATAATATCGATTGTTATGTTCATCTTTATAAGGTGATAATTGCTCGAACTGTTGTTCCCAATAGCGCAAAGTTGCAGCAGGAAGATCTGTTTGTTGTCGAACTTCAGTAATCGAGTAATATACTTTAGTTGGTTTCATATTGTATAAGGATTTTCAAAGATCCGTGTTAGGAGCCTATTTTGAGAGTCTTTCCAGCTCGTATTGCATCAGATTTTAATCCATTCCATGCTTTGAGTTGCTTTACGCTGACATGAAACTTCTTTGCAATGCCACCAAGTGTGTCTCCTGCCTTAATCTTATAATAAGTAACACCATTGATTGAATAACCACCATAAACGGATGTACGTTGTAATAACTCTATTTCATCCCTACGATTATTGATTAACTCATCTGCTTGATATGCTAAGATTGTTCGTTCATTATCGATATATTCGCCGACTTTTTCAATGGGCAGGCAGATAGCATATTCTTTATTCCCAGGTATAATATCTCGTGGATATTGTGGATTAAGGCGTCGTAGTTCGCTGAGCGGTATGTTTAAGTTGGCAGCTATCTGCTTGAGATGTTGGCGTTGCGTGGTCACTATTGTATCGGAGGCCATAGTTAATAATGGTTCTGACGGACAGATACCGTGCATTCCTGCATAGTTCATAGCGTATACAACGGCGATAAAAATAGGCAGGTAACCACGTGTTTCGCGTGGTAGGAATGGGTAGATACTCCAAAAATCTCGTTTACCTCCAGCTCTGTGAATAGCTTTGTTGACATTCCCTGGTCCACAATTGTATGCCGCGATAGCTAGATTCCAATCGTTGAATATATCATATAGATCACTCAGATACTTGCATGCCGCTTCGGTAGAGCGAATAGGGTCCATACGCTCGTCAACGAGTGAGTTTACTTCTAATCCGTATCGTTTGCCTGTAGCTGGCATGAATTGCCATAATCCAGCTGCTCCCATATGAGAACGTGCTTGTGGATTGAGGGCGGACTCAACAATAGACAAGTAACATAACTCATAAGGGAGTTGGTGACGAGCAATGATATTCTCGAATATCGGAAAATAGTACTCCGACTTACGTTGGAGAGCAGCTAATTGACGAGGGCTATGTTTGATGTAGCGTAATATGTACTTCCTAACTACTTCATTATAAGGAACTTCAATAATGAGTGGCAGTGCTTGCAAACGGATTTTGTATATTGAATCCGGTAACTCAGTGATAAGTGTATCGGATTGACAATCGGTGGTATCAATCCATGCGAGTGCTTCATCAAAAAAGATCGTTGTAGTATCAGCAACCTTCTCTTGTGCAGCAAGGAATGAAGGAACAAGAATTGATAGTATGAATAATAATCGTTTCATTAATGTTAAAAGATAATGGCTAATTTTACTTCGGCGGAACGTTGTTGTTGTAAATCATCATAGTATATGTTTGGATACATGTTGAGAGATAAATCGGTAGATATATCAAAATCAAATAGTTGTGCATCAACATATGCATCCACCAGTGTTAGTGCATATACGATTGCTGTAGCTGCAATTGCCAAGTCACGGTTGCGACGTGACCGGTTTTGCCATTCTTTCAAGCGGTTGCTATATGCTGTTGAGCCTCCCATACGGTCAATGGTGTATCCTTCCGGAAGAATTGCGATATAGGATTTACCCGGATCATTACTTACTTTTCCATCGCGGATGTCAAAATAGATGTCGCGATAAGCATTCTTATAACCAATGTATTGGTCGTTGGTCCATGTGATAACATAGACGCATCCCATAAACCCACCATAGACAATAGGTACTTTCCAATAACTGCGATTGTATATTTGTCCTAATCCTGGTACCACAGCCCCTAGCCATACGGCACGTACTGGGTCGGGCTTCCAGAATAGTCGATCAATCTCCTTTTGCGTCATTGTTGTGGTATCCAAAACATTGATAATAGGTGAGAAAGTTGTTGTGGAATTGACACTCTTCTGCTGAGTAGTGTTCATAGTGGCAATGTCGGTTTGTGCATAACTAACCGATACAAACAGAAGGGACACTATATACAAAAGTAGTTTCTTCAATGAAATTAAATCAATCGATTGATAACAGCTTTTAATTCTTCTTCGTTGTGAAAAGAAATCGTCAGTTTGTTGCTAGTAATCTTTACTGGTAATTTTAGGACATCCGCTAGCAACTCTTGTTGTTGGGTATATGTAGAAGTTGCGGGCTTAGTCTTTGCTGCGGACTTGGTGCTATTAACAAGTTCTTCTACTTTGCGTACAGATAATCCTTGTACTAGGATTTTCTTGTAGATACTTAATTGTTGTTCTGGCGAGGGAGAACCCAAGATGGCTCTTGCGTGTCCCATATCTATCTTCTTTTCTTTAATGCCTAATTGTATTTCTGCAGGTAATTTCAATAGTCGCAGATAGTTAGCTACAGTGGCACGTTTCTTTCCTACTCGTTCCGACATGCGCTCTTGGGTCAGACTATACTCATCCATCAAGCGTTGGTATGCTAGGGCTATCTCAATTGCATCCAAGTCTTCGCGTTGGATGTTCTCGATCAGTGCCCATTCCATTACTTGCTCGTCTTTTGCTGTACGGATATAAGCTGGGATCGTACTTAATCCCGCTATTTTTGCAGCGCGATAACGACGTTCACCTGCAATGATCATATACTTACCATCGGTGTCTTTGCGCAATGTGATAGGCGAGATCACACCATGCTCACTGATTGATTGTGCTAATTCATTGAGTGCTTCTTCATCAAAAGTATGACGTGGCTGGTCAGGATTTGCATAGATCTTATTCAGTGCAATCTCACTGATAGATGAAGAGCCCGCTGTGGCGATATGTGTGGTGTCGATGAGTGCATCTAATCCGCGACCTAAACCTAGTGATTTTTTCATGATTGATGTCTCCTTATTAATTCTTTAGCTAAACTAATATAATTCTTTGCCCCTTTACTACTCCTATCGTATTCTATAACCGACATTCCATGACTAGGTGCTTCACTTAGTCGTACGTTGCGTGAGATAACAGTGTTGAAAACCAAGTCCCCAAAATGACGACGTACCTCATCGTGTACTTGTGCAGACAGGCGCAAGCGTGCATCGTACATCGTTAACAAGAATCCCTCAATGCGTAACGACGGATTGAGATTAGACTTGATAATCTTAATAGTATTAAGTAGTTTTGCAATGCCCTCTAATGCGAAAAATTCGCATTGAACAGGGATGATGATACTATTGCTAGCAGTCAAGGCATTAATGGTGATCAATCCGAGTGATGGCGAACAGTCAATCAGGATGTAGTCGTATTTTGCTCGTAGTGGTTGAAGAACTTTCTTAAGAATGTTCTCACGGTTATCCATACTTAGCATCTCAATCTCTGCTCCGACTAAATCAATATGCGAAGGCATGATGAATAGGTTATCGGTAGCAGTTGATAATACTGCAGTCGTTGGATCAATGCCATTGATTAGGCATTCATATACGGTGTTCTCCACTTGTTGAATATCAACGCCAAGGCCTGATGAAGTGTTTGCTTGTGGATCAGCATCCACTAATAACACACGTTTCCCTTGTTGTGCCAATGCGGCAGCCAAATTGATAGAAGTGGTGGTTTTACCCACTCCGCCTTTCTGGTTCGCTAATGAAATAATAGTTCCCATATATTTCAGTTTTTGTTTAATTACGTTATTTTATCTTGATTTGCCACATATAAGCCAAGTTAAGACTTATATTCATTGAATTGGCAAATTTGAAGTGATCTATAGTTCGATTATTAAATACTGCTCCAAAACTATAGTTGCAGCGTGCTTCAAGCTGAAATAATCCTACTTTTTTGTGACGGTAATATATACCCAATCCACCTGCTAGCCCCCAATCGAATGGTTTTTGTATATCTGCGTATTGATGGGTGAGTTGTGAGTTTTTGATTCCAGTTGATGTCTCGCGGAAGCAGTATCCAATTTGGGGCCCAAGATTAAAGAAACCGCGGACATTCTCACCTCCTAAGTATAGATGCATTAGTAGGGGGATTTCAATATAATCTAGCCTGCGCGTATAGTCAACGTTCTCCAATACCTCTTTCCAACCACGTTGCATATAGTTAAGTTCTACTTGAATAGCGCATACTTTATGTCCCGCATATCGGAATACTAATCCTCCGTTAGGTGCTAGCAGGATATTTGGTAATTCTATTCCTTGAATGCTTGGTTGAAATAGTACAGTCGATGCCAAAACACCAGCATGTGCTCCTACATATACCTCTGGTCGACGTAAACGAGGTTGTGCTAGTATAGTACAACTAGATACAACTACCGATATTAGTAATATGAAACGTCTATATCTCATTTACGAATAATTTGGATGGTTTGATTTTCGTATCCTCCCTGTTCGAATACTTTTTTGTATCGAATGGTAGTTTGTGTACCAACCCAAATCTCATCTGCAGGCAAGAGAGTTGTCTTTTTGGCATATGCTTGCTGCAACATACGCAGCAGGTGCAATGTTATATCATAACCCAACAAATCATAGCGAGGTAATGTCTCACTTAAAATATGACCGAAATATGTATCAAAATCAATATCGTATTGCGCTGGTAATAGCAAAGTATCGTTGAAGGTAGATGTGTAAATCTGCGGCAGTAGAATGTTTTCTCGCGACCAAGAGTATTGTGAATAGAGTGTCACGTGATAACGTTGTGCTGCACGCTCTAAATTAGGCATTATTGTGCGTAGATTATTATAATTCTCAGTGTTGAAGATCACGATATTCTCTTTACCTTCTATAAAAACACTGTCAATAGAGTCGGTGTATATCTGACGGATAGTAGTAGTGGTTGTCGATACCTTGTGTTCTTCCAATGCTTCGTGCAAATGAATAATGCTCATGGGCACTTTTTCAGTCTCTTTTGCTTCTATTAAAACGCAATTCACGCTATCTTGCAAGGTAGCTAAGTACTCAGCCATAGCATTAGCCGCTATTTCAGTTGATGGGTTAAATTTAAGAATATATGGATTGCTTTGTATCTCTTGTATTGTTGGGAGGAATGGAATCAATATCCAGGTGCTATCTTGCTCTGCGCATTTAACTGCTTCGGTCACTTGTTGTGGATAGGCAGGACCAATAATGGCATCTACCTTCTGCCAAGTGCTATCTTGCATAATGTGTAGAGTAGCGTTGGCAGTCTTATCTACATCATAAGTAAACACCTCTATTTTCTGCCCTTCTTGTTGAACCTCATTAATTGCCAGCAATATTCCCGCATAAAAATCAAAGAAACGATCCATATTCTTGTCGCGTTTCACAGCATCTGCAAATAAAGGTAGCATCACAGCGATTCTAATGGTATGTGTAGCGCTATCCTGCAGAAGGGAATCATTGCGGAGTGAATCCAAGATAGAGTTTTGTTGTGCCAATGCAATACTATCGCGAAGTGCCTTTTTGGTGCGTCTTTGTGGTTTGCGACTGCGTATAATATCCTCTTTCTCGACTACGTTTTGCTCTACACTAAGTGTTTCTTCTACTTCTGGCTTTGAATTAGCACTAGATTGATTTTGTATCTCTGGTGTATTCTCATCCAAGGTAAGTAGCGTAGGTATTAAAATTTCTTCATCTACATGCAAACCTCTTGTCAATATTTTTGGATTAGCTTTCAAAATATCCTCTTGGCTTACGCTAAAATTCGTAGCGATACGGTAGATGCCTACACCGCGAGGTACGGTGTAGCGATAATATATCTTGCCATTAATCGTGTCTAATGGATATGATCCTGGATCCTCAGCTTGTGCTACAATATTTAATAGCATGCTTATCCCTAACAATATGTACTTGACTTTTTTCATGATTCTTTTTTTACATATAATCTTCTTCTCACAATAATCACGATTCCTCCTACAATTGCTAATAATACAAGCGGTACTAGGATACTAACCACTTGTGCAGTGATACGAGTCTTTTGCGCACGTTGATCGTTGATAAGGCGCAGAGTAAACTCCTTCTGTCTCAATTGCATCCAGCCCTGGTCATCGGTTAAATAGAGTACTGCATTCACCATAAAATCGCGATTGCCGAACTGTCTCTGCGTATAGCGGTCATAGCCTAATGGTAGTGGGGTATCCTTTTGCCATTCATTACGTATGGCACTACCGGCGGCTACCACGATTTGTTTTGTAGCCTTGCTTTGTTTGATCAAAGGAGCATGTGGTGTTACTTCTTCTGGGGGTAACTGATGTGCGTATAGTGAAGAAAAACAGCCTTCAATACTTACAGCTACGGGGATGAATGCGTATTGAAAACTTTGTTCGTTATCCACTCCAAAACTCAAATCTACGCGAGCTGGTGCAGCTGTCAGTTTGCTAGACGTAGAGGTGGCTAATAATACTTCCTTGTGCAGCCCATCTTCGCCTCCTACTATATCTACAGCACTCGCCATCGTAGCGCTCACTTGTGCTACATTGCGTGTGATGGGTGATGCTTGTGAAGTCAGTAATAGTGGTGCATAGGTCCATGGCATAGGTTGCCAGTTTGGTTCAGTGGCATTGCTGGATACATCGACAGGTACGGGCATACACTGTAGATCTTGCACCAACGCATGGTTGATTCGTATGCCATAACGAAATAGTAGATCGTTGATATTTAATTCTAGCGCGATGATAGGTGTAGCGCCTTGTGAGGACAAAAAATCCTCTGAGAAGCGTACACCGTTTACTACCCATAATATCCTACCTCCTTGCATCACATATTGATCCAAGATGTACTTGTCAGATTCGCTAAATGGCTGCTGAGGATCGGCAATAATAACTGCCTTATAACCATCCAATACTCCTGACTCTGTACCTAGTACACCACGATCCACCTGATAGTATTGCGCCAAGGCTTGAGTAAGGTCATATACATATTGCTCTTCTAATTCGCCATGTCCTTCCAAAAAGGCTATTTTTTCTACCTGAGTTTGTGTTAGGTGACGAATTGCCTCGGCGAAAGCATATTCCAAATTCTCAATGCTATTATTGAGATTCTCTTCGCCACTCAAGCCGCGTTGATTTTTAAGTAGGTTCACTACTCGTGTGCGACTGCCATATTTTACCAATGCATATGGATAAACGGTTGTTTGAGCAGTTTGTCCCTTATGTGTGCGCTCATGAATGACTATGGGTTGCAATTGCTTCCTTACATCTGATATGTGCTCTCCGCCATGAGATAGTTGACATCCGCTTTCCGCATACACTCCTAATTCCTCTACCATCTCCGTAGTAGCCTTCTTCAGACGAGAGAATCCTGCGTTTAATTCGCCATCTAGTAGAATGGCAATTTCAAGTGGCTGATCTAAACTCTTGAGAAGACTTTTGGTAGGTTGAGAGATGCTATAGCGCTTGTCGTTAGTCATATCCCAACGCACCACCAAGTGATACACTAGTACATTTGCTAGTACTAATGTCACTATCACGATGATTGCATTCCTAATCTTCATCTCCTTAATTCTGTCCTTTAGCCTTTAGTTCGTAGGACGTTTTGCAATTTCTATCGCAGTGTCCTCTATACGGTAGTTCGCTACTTAATTGCTTTTCAATGTCTCCAATGCTTCTTGGTTGATGACAACGGGGTATTTCTCACGAAGGCTCTTTACCCAACTCTTCTCCAAGTAGTCTTGGTAATCAGTCACAACTTTACCGCGCTCGTCAGTGTATACTTGTGGTGCTTTGATTGTCTTACCTACGGCGATTACGATTGGAAATTCTTCGTTAGGAACGTACTCCGTATCTTTAATCTTAAAGCCCAATAGATCTACGGCTGCATTCTTCCCTTTCGTCCATATGCCGCGTTCTACACGTACATACATCACACTATCTACGTTCACACGTTGGTTCAAATAACTCATTACGGAGTCTGGATGAGCGGTCTTTACAATTTGCTTTGCCACTTTAGCAGCAGTTTCATTCTTTGCATAAATCATATGACCTTTAAAGCGTGGCTCATCCCAAACATAGTTCTTCTTGTTTGCTTTGAAGAATGCAGCTAGACCTTCTGTATCTTGACTTGCCTTATCCCAAACCTCGCGTAGAGATACATCGAATAATAAGATACCATCGTGATACTCTTTAACCAAGTTACGCAAATCTGCATGTTTTTCTTCTAGGTGTGCGTCTGCATAGGCTTTTACATCTGTATCACTCATCTCCGCGGGTAGTTGATATTCTGCTCGAGTTTTTTTGATGAAACTCTCTTCTGCAATCTTCATGCGTTGGTCGCGTTGTACTTGGCGCAAAATTTGACTACGCATACTATCTAACGGCTGAATTCCACGTTTTCCATAGAGCTTCGAGATGTGTACGCCAAAGCGTGTTTGGAATGGCTTGCTCACCTGACCTATCTCCAATCCGAAAGTGATATCTTCGAATGGTTGTACCATCGCACCGCGACCAAACCAACCTAGATCACCGCCGCGCATCGCGGAACCACGATCTTCACTATTAGCGCTCGCCAATGATGCAAAGTCTATAGAATCTTGAATGGCCAACTTGTAAATACTGTCCATGGCCATGTGTGCATCAGCCATGCGATGAACATCACCCACAGGGGTCATCTTCATGATGTGCGCGGCATGTACTTCTTCAAAATCACGCTCCTCTTGTACCTTCGCAATATGGAAGCCGTAGGGGCTACGGAATACAGGGGTTACCTCTCCAATAGGCGTAGTGTATACTGCATCTTCGAATGGATATACAAAGCGGAATGGTTGAATCCAACCCAATTCTCCTTTGCTTTGTTTTGCAGATGGCTCTTCAGAATACAAAGTTGCTGCCTCGTTGAAATCTTCTACGTTTTGTACTGTGACTATCTTGCGACCTTTTTTAATTGTTGTAGGTATACCCACAGTTACGCGCTCGCGAATGGAATCAATACGCGCTTTAGCGGCAGCAACCGTCGCAGAGTCTGCATCCGGAGCACATTGCACAGCGATGTGAGCAGCTTTACGGATTTTTGCCATACGATTATAACTTAGCACTACCAAGCTATCAATAGCTGCATTGTCTTGCATGTACTTAGGAGTGGCTTGTGCACGATAACCTGCCAATTCTTTCTTGAAGGATTCTGTGGTATCTACCCCTTGGGCGATAGCTTCTGTTACTTTAAGCTTGAAGTTGACAAATAGATCTAAGTATTCCTCCATTGTCTTCCTCTCGAGGCTAGTTTCTTGATTGTTCTTTTCGTAAATGTACACAAATTCAGATACCATCACAGGTTCACCGTTGATGGTCATCAATACTTGATCCGCTTGGGCAAAACCTAGCATGCTTGCACCCAGTAAAACAATTGATAAGAATGTTTTTTTCATTGTTATTGTTAATTTTATTATTTCGTTGTTGTTAATGTTGTTGTATACGTCTAAAGTATTTACATAAAATGCGCGCAAAGGTAGTATTTTTTTTGCATTTATGCAAATAAAATGAAAGAAACTTTTCTTTTAACGCTATTTTTACTTTCTTTGTGGCATTAGTTGCGTAGTTGATCTCTATCCAATTACGGGTTCTTGACGGGTTTATACCATACTTTTGACTATCAGTAAAACAAAAATCCCCAAGCATAGCTCGGGGATTTTGTCTTTGCCAATTCTGCAATTTATTCTTTTGAAATTGCGCCACTTGGGCATACATCAGCACAAGTACCGCACTCGGTGCACAACTCAGGATCGATGCTATAGATATCACCCTCAGAAATTGCGCCCATTGGGCACTCATCAATACATGTACCA
>JAEIGA010006121.1_pt1 | contig 18315 bp, 14 predicted proteins | sample 9270691 | NCBI WGS metagenome assembly JAEIGA01 (sample SAMN17057246, study PRJNA624740) | gut metagenome | biome: biome; isolation source: fecal sample | host: Bos grunniens | place: China: Xizang | collected 2019
GTGAATATCTTGATTTTGCAATCCCTGCATTCAGACTCGTTCACAGCAAGGTTAAGCCTGAAACTCAGATCCACACTCATATGTGCTACAGCGAATTTACGGATATCATTCCTGCAATCGATGCAATGGATGCTGACGTAATCACTTTCGAGGCATCAAGATCTGACCTCCAGATCCTTGATTCTCTGAAGGAAAACAACTTCAAGACAGAAGTAGGTCCGGGCGTTTACGATATCCACAGCCCACGTGTTCCTTCCGTTGAAGAGATCGTAACTGCACTTACAAAGATGAGAGCAAAGATCGAAGATTCAAAGCTCTGGGTTAACCCTGACTGCGGACTTAAGACAAGAGGCAATGAGGAGACGGTTAAGAGCCTTACTAACCTCGTTGCAGCAGCAAAACAAATCAGAGGATAAGACATGAAAGTATCACAGGTTTACAACACAAAAAGAAGTCTCTCTTTTGAGATCTTCCCGCCTAAAAAAGACACGGAACTCAATAACATTGACGAGACTTTGGAGGTCCTGGCAGAGCTTAAGCCTGACTTCATAAGTGTTACCTTCGGCGCAGGCGGATCGTCCAACTGCAACAGGACGATCGAGCTCGCAAAGAAGATAAAGTATGAATACAACATCGAACCTGTGGTACATCTCACATGCCTTCACTACGATAAGCATGAGATCGATGAATTTGCACACGTTCTAAAGAGCGAAGGAATCGAGAATATTCTCGCGCTCCGTGGCGATCCGAATCCTAATGCCTGCGCGAAAGATGATTTCAAACATTCATCTGATCTCATCTCATACCTCAAGGACAGAAATGATTTCTGTTTCCTCGGTGCATGCTATCCTGAGTGTCATCCTGAATCACCCAGCACTGTATCTGAGATCAAGAGTCTCAAGAAAAAGGTTGATGCAGGTGCGGAAGTGTTGTTGTCCCAGCTCTTCTTTGATAACGATATCTTCTACCGTTTCCATGAAGAGTGCGAGATCGCAGGAATTGAGATTCCCGTGATCCCGGGAGTAATGCCGGTTATCAACGCTGCGCAGATCAAGAGAATGGTTTCATTGTGCAACGCTTCATTTCCGAAGAGATTTCAGAGGATCATTTCCCGATATGAGGACAATAAAGAAGCACTTTTTGATGCAGGAATGTCCTACTGCCTGAGTCAGATAATCGATCTTCTGGTGAGCGACATAAAGGGCATACACCTTTATACAATGAACAATCCGGCGGTTGCCAGAAGGATTTGTGAAGGCATAAAAAACATAGTTTGATTCACTCTTGTAAATAAATCACAGGACGGGCCGGACCATAGAGTCAGGTCCGTTTTGTTATATAATTGACGGTGTGGAAATTCTTTGATTTTACAGATCGGGAGGAACAGGATAATGGGAAACATTGAGAGATACGACGTATGTGAAGAGTGGGCACATTCCGGAATAATTAAGGCCGGTGACTACTGTTTCTTAAGTTACTGTGCAGGCAATGTCGGAGGAACGATCGAAGAGCAGATCAATGGTGCGTTCGATCAGATGGAACAGCGCCTTGCCATGGTTGGACTTACTCTCGAAAATGTAGTTCAGATGGATTGCCTTTTCAGAGATGTATGGAATATTCCGGTCATGGAGAAGATTATCAAGGAAAGATTCAACGGTAAGTATCCTGTACGCAAATCCATCCAGACTGAGTTTGCCCATGTCGGAGGAAAAGACGGTCTCCTGTTCCAGGCTGATGCCGTAGCTTATAGCGGTTAATTCAGATAACCTGTCTTCTTACATTTCTGACTGATTTGAGTCTCATTATGAAGCGGCTTTGATATATAATGCTTGATAATCAAGCTTTTTTGATAGCCGGAGGAGAAGCCTCATGGAAAAGAAAAATATAACCGGAATAGTAATCATTATTGCTTCGGCGATTGCTTCTGTAGCAATTGGTTTAATCGGTTTGGAAGAATTTGTCGGCACGATGCTGATGCCCGTTTTATGGATCGTAACGGGACTGGCCGCAGCCGGTGTGGGATATCTGATTTCATTTGTCGTAATAGCAATAACCAAGCGTGATCTCCGCTATTGGATCCTTCCAGCTGTTGCCGCCGTTGCCACATTAGTAACTATACTCATGTGCATCAAAGAGAACCAGGAGTTCATGGGCAGTTTGGGTGTGGCAATTATTGCAACATGTTTTACTTTTCCTCTTGTTGTTACAACCACTATCCTCATTGTTATATCGGCAGTGAAGCTCAGAAAACTCAGGGCGGAAGGACCTGTTGAAGTAGTCTCGAAGAAAAAAGAAGATGACCGTGATCTCGGCTACATCATGAACCTTCGTAAAGTTGTCGGACACCGCCCGCTCATAATGCCGGGCGCAGGTGTATTTGTTATCAACGATAAGGATGAGATTCTTCTCGAGAAGCGCGCGGATAACGGTATGTGGGATTTCCCGGCAGGTGCAATGGAGCTCGGTGAGAGCTTTGAAGAATGTGCCAGAAGAGAAGTTCTCGAAGAGACCGGAATCCGGTGTGGTGAATTGGAGCTTTTTGGAGTTGTTTCAGGCAAAGAATATTACAACGTTTATCCTAACGGCGATCAGGCATATTTCTGCGGAATTAAATATATCTGCCGTGATTATTCCGGAGAACTTAAGATGCAGGAATCAGAAGTTACCGCTTTGAGGTTTTTCGCGTTTGACAAATTACCTGATAACATGAAAAAATCAAGTATCGAATGGGCAAAGAAAGTAAGTAAACACCTTAAAGAAAACGCTTGATTGTTACGGGGTAACGCTTATGGGAATAACGGCTGCATATATGGTGCCTCATCCTCCGCTTATTGTTCCTGATGTCGGAAGAGGCGGCGAGAAGGAAATAAAGAAGACCACGGATTCTTACGAGCGTGTTGCTAAGGAAATTGCCAGTATCAAACCTGACACTATTGTTATCATCAGCCCGCATTCCATAATGTACGGTGACTATTTTCACATCTCTCCGGGTGATGGCGCGGTTGGAAGTTTTGCGAGATTTGGTGCGCCGCAGGTCGCTTTCGAAGAGGAATACGATAAGGAATTCGTTGTTGTTCTGGAATCGCGACTCTATGCTGATGATTTCCCCGGCGGAACATTAGGCGAGCGTGACAGGGAACTCGATCACGGCACGATGGTGCCGTTATATTTCATCAGGAAATACTATCAGGGCGGCAAGATAATCCGTATCGGATTGTCCGGTCTGTCATTGTCAGATCACTATAAGCTTGGAATCTACATCAGGGAAGTTGCGGAAGATTTAGGCCGCAATACTGTTATTGTAGCGAGCGGTGATCTGTCACATAAACTGCAGGAATATGGGCCATATGGATTCGATCCTGCCGGTCCGGTTTACGACAAAAAGATAATGGAAGCGGCATCTGAAGCTGACTTCGGCGGCATGATGGAGTTCGATGAGAACCTTCTGGATAAAGCCGCTGAATGCGGTCACAGATCGTTTGTCATAATGGCAGGAACTCTCGACGGTGTTGATGTTAAGACAGAGGTTTTATCTCATCAGGATGTTACGGGAGTTGGCTACGGAATATGTATTTTCGAGCCCGGCGAAAAGAATGAAAAACGACACTTTCTTACGGTACTCGCAGAACGTGTGAAATCTTCTGATTCAGCTCCTTATGTAAAACTTGCGAGAGCGACGATCGAGCAGTATGTAAGGACACGTAAGAAACTGAGATTTCCCAAAGATCTGCCTGAAGGATTGGAAGAGGAACTGCCTCCTGAAGCAACATCAGACAGGGCCGGTGCATTTGTATCAGTTCATAAGAGCGGTTCTCTCAGAGGCTGCATTGGAACGATAGGACCTGTTCAGGATTCAATAGCAGAAGAGATAATAAGTAATGCGGTCAGCGCAGTATCACGTGATCCGAGATTTAGTCCTGTCAGAGAAGATGAGTTGGATCTTCTTGAGATCAGTGTTGATATTCTGGGTAAGCCTGAAGATATTGTCGGACCTGATCAGTTGGATGTTAAGCGATATGGTGTAATTGTTTCGTGTGGTTCGAGGAGAGGCCTGTTGCTGCCTGATTTGGAAGGCGTTGATACCGTGGAAGAACAGATAGATATAGCAAGATGCAAGGGCGGAATAAATCCTGATGAAGACTATAAGCTCCAGCGTTTTGAGGTCATAAGGTACAAATAAAATGGCTGTCTGCAATGTGTGTTTCAGACATTGTGATATAAGGGAAGGCGGTACTGGTGCCTGCAATGCCAGAGCATGCGTAGACGGTCAGATCGTCTGCACCAACTATGGACGTATAACCGCATTGGCATTAGACCCTATTGAGAAGAAACCGCTCTCAAGATTTTTCCCTGGTTCGAAAGTATTGTCAGTCGGAAGTTACGGATGCAATCTTTTCTGCCCGTTCTGCCAGAATTACGATATTTCCAGAACTGACGGAAGTGAGTTTGAACCCGAGAACGTCATAACGCCTGAGGAGCTCTCTGATATTGCATTCCAGTTTAGAGACAGAGGAAATATTGGTTTAGCATTCACTTATAATGAACCTCTGGTAAGTTACGAGTTTGTCCGTGATACGGCAAAACTTGTTAAAGACAAGGGCATGAAGAATGTTCTGGTTACAAACGGCACAGCGGAGCTGACAGTTCTCGAAGAGATACTTCCTTACATTGATGCAATGAATATTGACATCAAGAGCATGTCTGAAAAGACTTACAGCGAGATCCTGAAGGGCGACCTCGAGACAACGAAAACCTTTATCGAGCGTGCTGTTAAGGATTGTCATGTCGAACTCACGATGTTGATAGTTACTGATATGAATGACAGTGAAGACGAGATGCGAGAGCTGACGGAATGGATCTCAGGACTTGAAGGTGGCAGCAAGATACCGCTCCACATCTCAAGATTTTTCCCAAGATACAAGATGACCGACAGACCCGCGACAAATGTTGATATAATATACAGGTTAGCGGATATCGCGAGGGAGAAGTTGGAATTCGTTTATACGGGGAATTGTTAAGAAGATATGGAAGAGGGGTTTTTCAGGAAAGCTACAGCAGCTGAACATGATGCGGTTGTGAAGAACGAGAAAAAGCTCTCTGTTTTAAAGTTCCTTCTCGGGTTCTCAGTCGTTGCGGTTATATTAATACTCATCGGTTATGTGTTTAACAAAGTCGTCAACACATCACTGCCTTTTAGTTCTTTTCGTGAGCATAGGATGCAATATGCTTTCATATTCTTACCGGTGCTGGTCTTTTTCCTGATATGGCTGATCGTCGTAAGCAGAAAACATATGAACAAAATCAAGAGCGGTGATTATGTCGTCCAGACCGTTATGATCTTAGGCAGTTCCCCTGATGGCAAAGGCATAGCTAAAACACATCTGAAGGTAACCTTTGTATCAGAAGAGGGTTTGATTTACATAGCTGATTTTTCCAGCCTCGGTGGGAAAGAAATGCAGGATAAAGCAATCGGTCTGCTCGTTATGCTCAATGTTAAAGGTAGCGGCATTTTAGATGAATACCGCTTTATACCTATATCTGAATACAATCCAGACTTTACGCAGAAGAGTGGTGCCTTTTCCATGAGAGGTACAAAACCGGTTTTCGACCCGCGCAAGAATAAGCTCGATCCGCGTAATAACAAACCGAAAAACAAGACTGAATCAACGGAAGTATCTGAAGAAGATATGAAAAACGGTATATTTACGATCCATCCGGATTCAGACACCGTTATCGATCATAGACTGAACAAAATACCTGACCGGAATGAACCTGATGATTTCGATACTTTCTAACGGGTTTCATATAACAAGCAGAATATATTTCATTGCTCAATAAAAAATGATAAAATAATTCTTGGCGTGAGAAAGATGGAATAGGGATAGAGACTTCTTATCGCACGGCAAATTACCTTTAATGGAGACTTAAGATGCCTGACGTAAATGCGACACCAATCTCATTAAAGTGCAAGGTATGTGGCGGAGACATAGTGAATAACTATCTCGGCGGCACATGTGTCTGTGCCAATTGCGGAAACAAGTGGGCGATCGCCGACGTAATTCCGAATTACGAGAAATACACTCGCATCATTGCCAACATTGCCAAAGCAAACGAAATAATCGAGAGCGATACGAAGGTTGCTTCCGCTAACGAAGCAAAACTCCTGTTTAAGACTTCGGTCATGGAGTGTTCAAAGCTCAACGATGCTGTTTCTGCTGATCTCATCAAGATCTGTAACGACGGTCTGGCGAGAGCAGAGAAATATGCCATCTATATCAAGGGCAAGAACTTTTATGAGAAGCAGTCCTGGAGCAGTGCAGCAAAAGAACTCGGCAGAGTTCCCGGTTACAGAGATGCTGATGCGATGGTTGAGATCTGCAAAGAAGAGATCGAGAAGGAAAGAAAGAAGCAGATTCCGTGGGCAGTTGTATTCAGTCTCATCATTCCTGCGGCTTTCGGATTGTTCTTAAGAGAGGCATTCGGATGTCCCTGGGCAGTCTGCATTATCCTCTTCCTCTTAGGTTCTGCCGGACTCGGCTATGTCTTCTACAGAGGCGGAGTAGTATCGATAATCCTTAAGGTTATATCGTTCCTCGCAGCGACGCCGCTCATTATCTATTCGCTCCTGGCATATGTATTCCATTTGCCTACGGTCGTATCGGTAATAATAGCTATAGTCGGACCGATAGTACTGTTCATTCTCTTTGCACAGTTTACTGAACAAATAACGAAGAAAAATAAATAGAAAGGAAAGATTAAGAAATGGTTGAAGCTATTAGTGTAATCAAGTACGAAGGCGCCAATGATGTCCTCGTCCACAAGCACGAGAAAGAAGACTTTACCATCGGCTCACAGCTGATTGTCCATGAGACACAGGAAGCATTATTCTTCCGTGACGGTAAGGTTTTCGACCAGTTTACAGCCGGACGCCACACACTCGTTACGAACAACATTCCTAAGGTTCGTGACTACATGAAGCTTGGTACCGGCGGTATCAATGTTTTCCACTGTGAAGTTTACTTCATCAATATGATCACCCAGATGGGTATCAGATGGGGTACTGACAGTAAGGTAAGACTTTTCGATCCGGCATCAGGACTTCACGTTGAGATCGGGGCATCCGGTAACTTCAACATGAGAGTTACAGATGCGCGCAAGCTCGTTCTTAAGCTCGTAGGAACAACTGAAGGTCTCATTCAGAATGAGGCTGTAGGTGATGGTCTGTCTTACGGCAACGGAATGTTCAGAGCACTCATCATCAACAAGGTTAAGGCAAATCTCGCACGCATCATCAAAGAGCAGAACCTCAATATCCTTGAGATCGATGCATACCTCGACGTATTGTCCACAGCTCTCATGGCTGACATCAACGCTACTCTCGATGAGTACGGTCTCGTTATGCCTGAGTTCTACGTTACAACGATCCAGACTCCTGACGACGATCCTAATTTCGTCCGCCTTAAGCAGCAGTTCGCTGATAAGACTCTGAAGGTCAGAGAAGAGGAAGTTAAGAAGGCTGAGGCAGAAGCTGCACAGCAGAGAAAGATCGTTGAGGCTCAGACTGAAGCACAGCTCAAGGCCGTAAATGCTCAGGGAGACGCTGAAGCTATACGTATCAAGGCTCAGGCAGAGGCCGAAGCTTACAAGATGAAGGCTGAGGCTGAGGCTGCTGAGATGCAGATGAAGGGTTACACCTATAGAGATGAGACAGCTCGTCAGGTTGGCCTCGAAGCTATGCAGAACGGTATTACCGGTGGCGGAAACGGCGGCGGAGCTGCAGGCGGAATCGGTGATGTTGCTTCTCTTGGCGTAACACTCGGCGCAATGGGCGGTGTTATTAACATGACAAAGGATGCTATGGCTCCTATCATGGGCGAGTCACAGAAGGTCGGCGAAGGTTTTGGTAACGTTGTTTCCGGCAACACAGGCGACGCCGCACAGGCTCCCGCAGCACCCGTTGAAGGCGCATGGAACTGTGCTAACTGCGGCAAGACAGGAATCACTTCAAGATTCTGTCCTGACTGCGGAACACCCAGAGTAACTCCTAACTAAGATTTAATTACATATGTTTTTTGAGGGCTGTCCTTAACGGGACAGCCTTTTATTTGGAATAAATTCGATGCGAAAAAATGCGCCGGCTTATCCGAGCAGTTTAGCTGCTAACGCCTTGTAGTTTTCAATGAAGATTTCGTGGTTGATGGAAACGAAGTCTATATCGTTCTTTTTGGAAGCATCTTCGAGATCTTTTGCCAGAGCTGATACAGCATCGGCGCCGATGATCCTCGATGAGCTCTTTAGCGAGTGGATGAGAATACTGTAGTTCTTCATGTCCTCTTCGTTAAGATAAGAATCGAGTTCCTTGCACTTATCCTCGCAACTGTTTGCATAGTCGGATAAGAGATCGAGATACAGGTCTTCTTCGCCGCATGAGTACTCGACGGCAGCGTCAACATTAAGGCCGATGGAACGTGCTTTGTCGAGCGTGAGGGAAGATGCCGGAGCTTCTATCTCAACTTCAGTTTCAACTTCTTCGATGAGCTCTGAAGGCAGGTAATTCTTCAGTGTCTTCTCGATGTCTTTTACAACAATCGGTTTTGACAGATAGTCGTTGAATCCTGCAGCCAGATACTGTTCCTTTGCTCCTACAACTGCATTTGCAGTGAGTGCAATGACTACCGTATCATTGACGAGTTCCTTTTCCTTGGCAAGACGCAGAGTCTCGATACCGTCTAAGACAGGCATCATGTGGTCGAGGAAAATAATATCGTAATGCTTAGTCTTTAATACATCCAGTGTTTCCTTACCTGAGGAGCAGGTGTCGGGCTTTATTCCGAACAGCTTCATAAAATTCTTAGCAACCTTCAGGTTCATGTCGTTATCGTCGACAACAAGAACCTTTGCATTGGGTGCATAGAGGTGCTCTTCTTCACTCTGGTTGTGAATGTTAAGCTTTCTTCTTTCTTCGTAGTTTCCGATCGGTTCAGTATCAACTATCTTGAGCGTTACCGAGAAACTGAATGAAGAGCCTACACCATAACGGCTGTTTACTTCGAGCTTGCTGTTCATCATGCCAAGAAGCTTGTGGACGATCGAGAGTCCGAGACCGGTACCTTCGATGTTACGGTTTCGTCTTTCTTCTATACGCTCGAAAGATTTAAACAATTTATCCATGTCCTGAGACTTGATTCCGATACCGGTATCAATGACATCGAACCTTAAATCGACATTTCCATCGTTAATCGCAGAGTTTCTGATCCTTAATGTAACGCTGCCTTTATCCGTATACTTAACAGCGTTGGTAAGAAGGTTAACTACTATCTGTGTGAGTCTGACATCGTCACCGTAGAGTTTTGAAGGAACAGATTCATCTACGTCTATCTTTAATTCCAGACCTTTCGCGCGTGCGCGTTCATGTATTGAATTAACGAGACCGCCAATCCAATCGGCTACATCAAATTCAACAGGTACCAAAGACATCTTGCCGTCTTCGATCTTAGAGAAGTCGAGAATGTCGTTGATGATCGACAGCAATGTGTTACCGGCACTCTTGATGTTCGAAGCATACTCTAACGTCTGCTCTTCTTTGGATTCTCTTAAGATCATTTCGTTCATGCCGAGAACAGCGTTGATAGGCGTTCTGATCTCGTGCGACATATCAGCAAGGAAATTACTCTTCGCTTTGTTGGCCGAATCAGCTGCAGATTTCTCGAGCTTTAAGAGTTTGGCCTCGTAATCCTTCTTCTGCTCCATCGCTTCCATCTCATCCATGCGGCGGATGATCTTACGTTCATAGTTATGACCGATGATATACGAGACTGAGATCAGTCCGAAAACAATAAGGCTGATAAGGATACTTACTATCAGGAGATTTTTTGTGTCATCCAAAAGTGCGAAAGATTCAATTATGATTACCAGATGCCACTGGTCGAGAACTTCATCTACGAAAACCGTGCACTCCACATCGTCAACCGTAATGTTGAAGTTGCCCTGACCGACACTAAGTATCTTATTGAATAATTCCGCTTTATCAGCTTCTTCGTTGTAGTATTTACCGATTTCTGCAGTATCCTTGTGCGCGATGACGAGACCGTCATTGTCGAGGATATAACCATAGCCATTTCCGTTTATCTGGATCTGTTCAACTGTAGTCTGGATCTCACTAAGTGTGAGGTCCAATCCTAATACGTCATTGGAATCAGAAAGGCACTTAACTACTGAAATGATGACGTTTCCTGTCTGTGCATCGATATAAGGTGCAGCAATTACAGGCTCTCCTCCGGCTTCAATAGCTGTTTTATACCAATCTCTTGCAGTCGGATCGTAGTCATCCGGCGGTACCCAGCCTACGCCGTCTACGTACTCGCCTCTGATTACGCCGTAGATTCCTGTGTATGTTTCATCGAACTGGGCTTCGGTATTTGTTGATTCTCGCGTGATATATTCGACTATCTCGTCGTTTGTAGCACCATTGGCAACCATGTGGTCTACAGTATCGGCAGCGACCCACAATACGGATTTGGCAGTATCGAGATAATCTTCAAGGTCCGCAGTGATAGCGGCAGCCTTATCGTTTCCGAGTTCATGAATGTAAGAATAGGACGATGTGTACATCATCCTGGTTGTATATGTAACCAACAGCGCCATCAATATAAAGGTGGCGACCAATGTCAGGGCAAGTGCTTTCGTTTTTTTGTTCATAGTGACCTCATTTTGCACTAATAATATTATAATGCGCGCAATAATTAAACTTACAAATAAGTTACATGTCCAGTATGTTATAATCGCAATTGGGAGTTTTGGGTTTTCGACGGATTTGAGGGAGTCTATCGGATGTCTACTTTAAAGAGCTATTCATGTTCCAAATGCGGCGGTATTCTGAATGTTGACAGAGACCAGGATGTATTGGATTGCCCGTTTTGCGGGGCCAGAATCGATTATATTGATTTCCACAGTGAAGATTTGCTGACTCAGGCAGATTACTGTCTTTTCCGCAAGGATTATAAGGCTGCAGAGGAAAAGTACAATACCGTATTGTCTTATGAACCCGATAATTTTCTTGTGTTAAGGGGCCTTGCCTTTTGTGCGGGAAGTATTAATTCTGAGAAGATATTAGATGAACCTGTAAATCTTAGTCATTGTTTTTATAATGGCATTATCAGGCTGTTAGGTGAAGACAGGTACCGCCTGTCTTCTTATGCGGGATATTTTGCAAAACTATCGGCAGTAATCTCTAAAGCCCAGGAATACAACAGATTTAACAGGGAGAAGAATTCGCTTCAGCTGACATTAATAAGTGCTCCAAACAAAGATGATATTTCCAGAAAACTTGATGAGGCACAGCAAAGTCTTAAGGTAGCAGAAGAGGACTATGCAAAGCTTTATGCCGAGCTTAAGGTTCTTGAACCGGATGTGGAATCTGTATCAGTGGAAGAGCCGAAAATGGCATTTGGAAGTGTTACGCCTTCTTATGGCCTTTTGAGGATCGGATGTGCCAAGTGTGGCGGCACATTATCATTTGATAAAGAACGCAAACTGTATACATGTAACCACTGCGGTATTGCTTACGGATATTCATTGTTTTACGGCGACCCTATGCAGAAAGCGATGGCAGAACTCAAATCAGGTGATTATGAAACGGCAGATCAGCGTTTCTCACATATACTTATGTTTGACCAGCATAATTTCGAGGCTCTTCGCGGAAGGATCTTGTGCGCCGGAAAATGGAAGGCTTTTACCCAGATCAGATTGTCCGAAGATCTTATGAAAGTTGACTGGCAGCTTGTACGGCAGCGTGTCGATGAATTCCACAAGTATGTAATATATCCCAATGAGCATCTCTGTAATCTCATTGATAAACTGATGAAGTTGCTCAAAGAGTACAGTGATATCCTGGTCATGATGCAGATAGAACCGAACAATGAGGAGTATCCGCAGAAAAAACAAGTGATCATCAAGAAGTATCCCACGCTGCTTAGGAGACTGATGTATATAGACCGTGTACATCATGGTGTAAGTTTTGATCATACGAAGACTTGTTTTACTATCGAACGTCTGAAAAATGCTCCCGAAGCATTAAAACGCAAGGATTTTGTTGAGGCAGAAGACTGTTACAGGGTCTTGAATCTTGATCATCCAAATGATCCGCTGATACTTCATAACTGGGTGCTTTGTGCCGGTAAATGGTCTTCGTTCAGTGAAATGAAGATTGAGGATTTCCGTTCAAGGAATCTCTTTCCCTTGCTGATGGGAAGAGTTTTAGAGGCTCAGGAATTATCCCCTGACGAATACCATGGGTTTTACGATACATTGTTTAAACTCTTGGAATTCATTAACCAGTATCACGAGAATGAACTGGTTCTCAAAGAATGCAGGGCCGAAGAGAACCGTATCTGCGAAGACATTAAGAGACTAAAATTGGATGTAAATGACAGCTCCGTCATGGAAGAATGGACCGAAGCAACTTTCAAAACAGAGAATTATGAAAAAGTCGGGCTGAAGCTTAAAACGGAATTTGGTGAGCTGTTGCCCGAATTCATTAAAATGGACAGAGAACTATTCGGCGACCACCTCAGTTCTTAACTTCATTTCCTTTGCGCTGATATACGAGTAACAGACAGATAACCAGTGCAACAGCATAGAGTACGCCTGCAGTGATTATTATGAACTGATAGTTGTTCTCCGTTTTGTTCAGGATTACCTCAGAGAGGTTGTTTCCTGTAAGTCCTGCAATTGCCCACGCTGACAGAGTCAGTCCGTGGATTTTAGATATATTCTTCATTCCAAATCTTGATTCCAGGAGCGCAGGCAGGGTTGAGAAACCGCCGCCGTAGCCGAGGTTTACTACCATCAGTAATATGATGACCAGAACGCCGTTGATGATTCCAAATGAGAGGCCGCATACGACGATACAGGAAATGAATATAATTACGTAGATAAGGCTTCTGTCCTTGAGTTTATCTGAGATTGTGGAATAACCTATACGTCCCAGTGCATTGCAGATAGCTGTAACAGAAGGGATAACGCTGATGATTACTGCGAGTGAAGCCAGACCTGCAAATCTTGTGTTGAGGAACTGCTTCTCATATGTGATGAGCATAAGGCCGCAGTGAATGTTAATGTAGAAAATGAGCCAGATGCCTACAAAGGTTTTGTTCTTCAGGATGGAATAACTGAAATCGTTGTTTGTTTTGGCCTCGACCCAGTCGGATGGTTTCTTGAGCATGAGGTGTCCGGCGAACATCATGATGAAGTAAATAATACCCAGGATGATGAACATATAGGCGATGCCGACCTTGTTCTGAAGGAATTCCATGATAGGTGTGGCAATTGCTTTCGCGAGGCCGAATCCCATGATGGAAATACCGGTCGCAAGGCCTTTATGGTCCTTGAACCAGAGCATAAGTGTCTTAACAGGCGTGAGGTAACCGACACCCAGACCGATTCCCATTATGCATCCGTAGAAGATATATATCAGGATGAGTGCGAGAACTCCGGTGCAGAATTTTATAGTAAGGCCGGTACCGATCATACCGACGGTGAAGCAGATGGCTGCGACCAGGGATGACTTGTGGATATTGAGCTCAACGAGCTTGCCGGCGAAAGCAGCGGACATACCGAGGAAAAAGATCGCGAGCGAGAATGCCCAACCGACAGCAAAAGGAGTCATGCCGATTGCGTTTGCTACAGCCTCTTTAAAAGTGCTCCAGCAATAAACGGTGCCGATAGAACAGTGAATTAACAGTGCGGGAATAGCAGATCTGATCCATTTCTCCATTTGTGTTACCGCCCCTTTAACGAATTAAAGTATTAACAAGTAGTTTTATTGTATAGCAATAATCCGACTTCTCGAAAAGGTGTAGCAACCAAATTTGAAGCTCCGGTTTGTGCAGATATCCTATTTTGAAGATTGGGTTATAATTTATTTATCTCAATATGGAAAAGGAGATGGATCTATGTCCGGGATAATTGCAAAGTTTGGAACTCCTGAGCCGTTGAAGTTCATGGAAAAAGGCTGTGATACCGAGTTCAAAGTGCGAATGACCGGTGCTCTCTATATTGATGAATATGATGAATCGGCTTATGGTACGACAGAGGATGAGAGAAGATCCAATCTAGCGAAATTTGCCATAAAGAAACTCGAGGAACATCTCTTAATCTGGCATCAGTCGGATAAGATTTTATGCGTTGACGGCGAGAATGTGCTCGCGGTAATGCTCATGGATGACCTCAAGGAAGCAGGCATGACGGGTTCAGCAAAAATAGATAATATCCGCATTCTCGACGAGGTATACGACATCTATCAGGAAAAGATAATGAAGCCTTATTATCAGGCCAAGGAAGAGAAAAGAAAACAGGAAATTGAAGCTGCAGATGAACCTCACGGACCGTTAAGAGAATTCAGTTATAATCTTTCGTCCCACGGCATGATGGCCGGCACCAGCTCATACAGCACCAGGAAAGTGGTGTGGAACGAAGACGGGACTATCGTGTGTTCCAAAAATTCTACAGGCGGCGGACGTCACATTGAAATGGAGTATAAGATAAATCCGGAAACCGCCCAAAAGATCCGTGATTTTGTAACTGATAAACGTCTCGCGGCATTGTCAAAAATGGATATAAAAACGGCTCAGATGTTCGATAACTTCACCAGTTCAACGATCGTGATGGAATTTGATGACAGGAGTATCGGAGGCGATGCTTATAACTGCTGTACTCTTCAGTGTGGTCCGTCAGGATTTACTTTTAAGAGCATTGAAGATGAGGTAGTCAAATTACTTGATGAATGTGAAGCATCGGGTGAATGTATAAAAAGCTTATTCAATGAAGATCAGGGTGCCATGACCGGCTTCATGGGCATGAAGCAAATGATGGGCATGATCGATATGGCCGGACAGCCCGGTCATGAGCGTCCCCTTGAAATGATGGGATTGGTTGCTGTTGACCCTGATGCCGGTAAGGCAGAAGCAACAGGGGAGAAGTGGACTTGTAAATGCGGTCAGGAAAATACAGGAAAATACTGTTGCGGATGTGGTGAGCCTAAACCTGCCGGATGGATATGTTCATGCGGTCATGAGAATACAGGAAAATTCTGTTCAAACTGCGGAAACCCCAAATCTGTCGCAAGTGAAGACGGCACATGGGAATGTTCAGTCTGCAAAACAACCGGAAACAGAGGAAAGTTTTGCGCAGGCTGCGGCAGCCTTAAGCCAGATTGATTTTATAAAGGAGAAACCTATGAAGATCTACGACATTTCCCAGGAAGTATTCGGATGTAATGTATACCCGGGTGATCCGTCACCTAAAAAGATTCCGCAACTCAGGATAAGTAACGGCGATGTCTGCAACCTGACTGCTTTTGAGATGTGTGCCCATAACGGTACGCACGTTGATGCTCCTTTTCATTTTATCGACGGTCAGGAGACTATAGACCAGGTCCCGTTAGATAAGTTTATCGGTTACGCTTATGTGGCAGAGCGTACAGGCTTTTTAGGAAGAGAAGATGCAATTGGGATTTTGGAGGAAGCTAAAAATTTCGATCCCAAATCAGCAGATATGATTCTCGTAAAAGGAGACGTGACTGTTACAACTGAAGCAGCAAAGGTTTTCGCAGAAGCAGGAATAAAACTTTACGGCAACGAGTCTCAGACGGTGGGCCCTTTGGAAGCTCCTATGGAGGTTCACCATATTATGCTCGGCGCGAAAATCGTTCTGCTCGAAGGAATAAGGTTAAGTGAAATCCCTGCCGGCTCTTATCTTTTGAATGCTGCTCCCATCAATCTCGGCGGAACAGATGGTGCTCCGTGCAGAGCGGTCCTTATTGAGAATTAAGTATTCAATTCTGTAATTCCTATCAGTGAAATGGCATTATCTTGTGTATAATGTTCCTTAATACGCGATTAGGGTATATATACTCAGAGAGGGGATATCCATGCTTGAAATCTGGCTAATCATGTTGTTGTGCAAGAGCGTCAAGAACAACGCTATTGAAAGAGGAAGAAAACCGGGCGGCTTCATTGCCCTTGCTATCGTCTTATGGATCATTCCGGAGATAGTCGGATTAATTATCGGTTATTCACTTGAATTGGAGTATGCATCTTTCATTATTGCTTATGGTTTGGTTGGTATCGGTGCTGCTATTTCTTATAACGTTGCCAAGCACTGTAAGAAGGGTGATTATGTAACCCCGACCGAACAGATTATCCGCCAGTTCACAGAATACTATGAACCTCTTCCGATTGAGACAAACATTACTATTACACGTGAGAAGGCTTTTTCAGCTTCAGCTGCTAAATTTGACATGGTTTTGAATGGAAGATCTGTTGGTCTTATCAGCAACGGTGATATTCTGCATGCCAGAACAGACCAAAGACAGAACGTTCTTGTTGCCAGAGCAAGCGGTGGTAACGATACACCTCCGTTCGTTTTCCAGATTGCCGACGGTTGTAATGTAGATATTCATTTTGCTGCAGGAAGATTTATCCCTGAGCGTTCAACGGGAATCGTAGCTTATGGTAAGGCAGTTACTCTCAATCCTGCTTTAGCAGTTCCCAGATATGTTCCGGTAATGGATACCCAGCAGGTTGCTCCTGTTTATGCACCTGTCCAGCAGCCTTCGCCTTACGCTGCACCCGTTCAGGCACAGGCTCCTCAGGCTCAGGGCGTACATTTCTGTGAGAGCTGCGGCGGTCCGCTTAATCCCGGTGCGAAGTTCTGCGGTTCATGTGGAGCTCGGGTAGAATAAGAAGAGTTTTTCAATAAATAAGACAACTAAGGGCACAAATGTGCCCTTTTTGTATGAATGAAGACTATATATAGATAAATGTCTATGTATTGAAATTTGTAACAAAATAGGGGTTTTACATATTGGCATTTAGATATTAAAATTAACATAGAGAAATGCGGCTAATAATATCTACTGAGAGGTATTTATGGATATATTTTCATTTGTTACTTTGTTCGGAGGACTGGCTTTCTTCCTATATGGAATGCAAGTGCTGTCTGAATCTTTGAAGAAGACAGCGGGAGGTAAACTCGAGAAACTCCTCCGCAAGGCAACGGATAACCCTTTTAAGGGCCTTACAATAGGTGCAATCATTACGATCGCCATCCAGTCTTCATCTGCCATGACGGTTATGCTCATCGGTTTTGTTAACTCGGGAATCATGGAACTCCCGCAGACGGTTGGCGTAATCTTCGGATCAGATATCGGAACCACGCTTACAGCATGGATCCTGTCACTTTCAGGTATTGATGGAAATGATAATCTGTTGCTCCAGTTCCTGAAGCCTTCTTGTTTCGCGCTCATAGTGGCACTTATCGGTATTATCATGCTTATGGTATGCAAGCAGCAGAGACATAAGGATATCGGTTCAATGCTCATCGGCTTTGCAATTCTTATGCAGGGTATGACCATGATGTCCACATCTATGGCTCCCCTCCGTGAGATGGACAGTTTTACAAATATCCTCACAGCCTTCCACAATCCGTTCCTTGGCGTTCTGGCAGGTACTGTTGTTACAGGTGTTATCCAGAGTTCTGCAGCTTCAATCGGTATTTTGCAGTCTTTGTCCATGACAGGGCAAATTACATACGGTGTTGCTATCCCAATTATCATGGGTGCCAATATCGGTACATGTATGACGGCTGTTCTCTCATCCATTGGAGTTAGCCGTGCTGCTAAGCGTGTTACCATGATCCATGTGCTTATTAAGGTCATTGGTACGTGCATCTGGATGGTAGTTTTTTATGGACTCAATGCCATTTTCGACTTCTCATTCATGGACAATACGATCAGCATATTCGGAATTGCCGTCTGCCATACATTATTCAATGTCGTCAATACGATAATTCTCTTCCCGTTCAGCAAGATTCTTATCAAGTTTGCAAACATCATCGTGAAGGATACAGACGAAGAACATGAGTTCGAGCTCGATGAGAGACTTATGCTTACACCGCCTATCGCAGTAGCCGAGTGCCGCAATTCCATCCTCAAGATGATCGGCAAGGCTCAGAACGGTCTTGATAAGTCAATGGCAATGCTCGTAAACGGATACAACAAAGATGACTTTGCTTATATTAAGAAAAATGAGGAAGTTATTGACGGTTTTGAGGATCACTTGGGTTCATACCTCATGAAGCTCACAACGACCCAGCATCTGTCTGTTGAAGATAAGAACCGATCCTCGAGTTTATTGCAGACGATAGGTGAGGTTGAGCGTATCGCTGACCACGCAAACTATCTGTCCGATTCTGCGGAAGAGATGTTCAATAAACGTCTTGCGTTCTCTGATGAAGCATTGGAGGAACTTAAGAGAA
>JAEIGA010006122.1_pt1 | contig 18314 bp, 15 predicted proteins | sample 9270691 | NCBI WGS metagenome assembly JAEIGA01 (sample SAMN17057246, study PRJNA624740) | gut metagenome | biome: biome; isolation source: fecal sample | host: Bos grunniens | place: China: Xizang | collected 2019
ATCCATAGTTCGGGCTACGTAAAGGTAAACAGCATGCTACCCGACGACGCTCTTTATAACGGACTTGAGGTCGTAGCCGCTCGTCGCATTACAACAGCCATAGGCAACGAGGGCATTACCCCCGTGGCACACCACGAATGGTATATCGAAGAGTAATGCTTATATAACAGAACTATCTGCAAGCAACTAATCATTATATCGCAACAAATATGAAATGGTATAAACTGCTATCCATCATAGCTATCGCTTGCTGTACAGCATGTACACCCGCCGAACCTAATAACGGCGAAAATAACAATGAAAATGGCAACAATACAGGTAACACCGATACTCCCAACTCGCCTGTTATCGATACAACTCGCCTTGTAGGAGCCGACCTCTCGCAATGGCTGGCATATCGCAACGACCAAGCCGAATGGTACTGCAAGGGAGAAGCTATAGACAACCTACCCTCTTTCTTTGCCCTGAATGGATATCAAACGGCTCGCTTGCGCCTATTTGTCAATCCCGACCGTAATTCTACGGCATGTCAAGACATTGAGTACGTTATTGAGAGTGCTCAAGCCTTGAAACAAGCGGGATTGGATATATGTCTTGACCTTCATTACTCCGATACCTGGGCCGATCCAGGAAAACAATACAAGCCCACCGAATGGGAGTCGCTCGATGCCGTAACACTTGCCAATCAAGTATATCAATACACACACGAGACACTCCTCGCATTGAAAGCAGAAAATATCACCCCTACCCTCATACAGATAGGCAATGAAATTACTGCCGGCATATTGTGGAATACCGGCCGTGTGAGTGTATGGGAAGACAGCTACAATACGCCACAACAATGGAGCAACTTCATCATGCTACTGAACAATGCCGCCAAGGCTTGTCGTGAAGTGTGCCCCAATGCCAAGGTTATTATTCACATCGACCGTGGAGGCGATGCTGCAACATCACTACGCTTCTACGAGAAGGTTTCCTCTATCGACTACGATGTGATAGGTCTTAGTTACTATCCCTATTGGCACGGTTCATTGACACAATTGAGCTCTACAATCAATCAATTAACTACCAAGTTTCCTAACAAAGAGATAATGATAATGGAGACCGGATTTGGCTACAACGAGTGGAGTGACGATAGTGCCTCGGCTCAATATGGCAATTACCCTTCGACCCCTGAAGGTCAAAAGAAGATGTTGAACAACCTCGTAGAAACACTCAAAAAGTACAATCACGTAACGGGACTTTTCTACTGGTTCCCCGAGGAAACCAAGATTGATTGGCGTAGCAGCTACCGCATTGACCTCAACCGTGGTCTGTTTGACAAAGAGAGTGGCGAAGTGTTGCCGGCATTCTATACTCTACCCGAGTTTTCAAAATAACACCATATTACCACACATAACAGCGTGTCACAAGAGAGAGAGACCCTTGTGTCGCAATTACATACGCTTGCAAATCTCATCCATGCTAAAGAGGGTAAAGACCGGCTTGCCGTCGTGAGTATAATTGGGTGTAGCAAGGGCAAAAAGGTCGCCAATGAGTTGTTCCATCTCGCAGGGAGTGAGTACCTGCCCTACCGGTATAGCCGCCGAATGTGCTAGTGATGAAGCTACACGGGCAAAAAGGTCTTCGGCAAGGTTGGCATCCTGACTTTCGGCAGCCTGGAACATCTGCTCTAATAGTGTAATGATATCAACACCCTCTATGCCTGCCGGAATTCCACACACCGAATAGGCTCCACCACCCATATCGGAAAAGTCAAAGCCAAGTTGCACCAATGCAGGCTCTACCTCGGCAAAAAGAGCTACACGAGAGGGTGATAACTGTATTAACTGAGGGAAAAGTATCTGTTGCGAAGGGTATGACTGTTCTGTCACGCGACGTTGCATATACTGTTCGAACAAGATGCGCTCATGAGCGCGGTGCTGGTCGACAAGGAGCAGACCATTCTTGGAGGGTGTAACAATATAACGACCCTTGAACTGCATATAGAGCGTAGATGCTTGTGTTGTCTTTGTTTCGATATTGAGGCTCGACTGCACATACTCACCATTGTCGCAGGGCATAGACGTTGCCGCCGGAGTAAAAGATGATGAGGTAAAGAGCTCGTCGGTAACAGTATCGCAATCGCTCATTGTGGAGCGATCTTTTTCCGATGAGTTAAATCCCTCATATAACTTCTGCCAGTCATAGTCGGGACGCTTAGCACTGCCACTACTACAGCGTGCAGGCTGATTGAATGGATTGTAAGAGGGATTGTAGCCCTTTGATGGGGGCACGATATGTGTACCCGGTGTATAGGCGGGAATATCGGGAGCATCGTCCATATCGAAATCGATAGAGGGTGCCGCACAAAACTTACCCAACGCCTCTTTGACACAAGCTAAAACGATGGGCCAGATGGCTTGTTCGTTCTCAAACTTTATCTCAGTCTTGGTGGGATGTATATTTACATCAATAGTATCGGGTGAAACGGCAAAATTAAGGAAGTAGTTGGGCATCTCATTTTGAGGAATCAACTCCTCGTATGCCTTCATTACAGCCTTGTGAAAACCCGCATGGCGCATGTAGCGACCATTGACAAAGAGATATTGCAAGGCTCCGCGCTTTCGAGCAGCCTCAGGCTTACCTACATATCCCGACAAATTGACTATAGAGGTATTTGCTTCAACGGGCAGTAGTTGCTGATTGAGACTCTTACCAAACAACGACACAATGCGCTGACGCAGTGACCCTGCCGGCAAGCGATAGAGTTCGTTGTCATTGTGAATAAGCACAAATTCGACCTCGGTATTAACCAACGCCATGCGCTCAAACTCATTAATGATATTACTCAACTCAACTTGATTACTCTTGAGGAACTTGCGACGAGCAGGAACGTTGAAGAAGATATTCTTGATAGAGAAATTACTACCGACAGGAGCTGTTATAACCTCTTGCGACTCGCATTGCGATGCAGCAATACGCAAGCAAGTACCAACCTCATCCTCGGCACGCCGCGTGCGCAACTCAACCTGTGCAATAGCGGCTATAGAGGCAAGAGCCTCGCCACGGAATCCCATGGTACGAAGCGAGAATAGGTCCTCGGCTTGGCGTATCTTTGAGGTAGAGTGACGCTCAAAAGCCAATCGCGCATCGGTGGGCGACATGCCACAACCATTGTCTATCACCTGTATGAGTGTGCGACCGGCATCTTTCAAGATAATCTGTATAGATGTAGCTCCGGCATCAACGGCATTTTCAACAAGTTCTTTGATAACCGATGCGGGGCGTTGAATAACCTCGCCGGCAGCAATCTGGTTGGCAACCGAATCGGGTAAAAGGTGTATGATGTCGCTCATGTGCAGTATAGGTGTGTTTACAAGTTGAATTTATGTGAGGTGTTGTTGCGTTTCTCTTCATCGGTACTAACAACACTCTTTTCGGGACGACGGAAAATGTCGTCTTTGTCCTTAGGACGACGATCTCCGTACCATATATAGCGCGATAGAAACATATTATCAGGTGTAAGATCCTCCATCGGGAACATCTTACCCTTGACCGATGGCCACATAACCATCTTTTTCATCTCATTATCCTCTAAGAATATATTGAGGAAACTTGCCTCGGTATTGAGCATTCCATTGAGGGTAGAGTCACTATCTTGCGGATAGAAAATGGCCAATACATTACCAAGTGTCTCGATGCGGCGCATTTCATTACCTTCAAAGTAGGCTTTGATTTCGTTACCCTCCATTTGGTCATAGTAGTTACCGCCCTTACCTTGTGCAGCAAAACTATTATTGATGACATGCGCCCAATCTATGGTAGAGTCGTTGAAGAACATGCGTATGGTATCGCCAAAAATCTGCTGTTCGCCACTCCACAGTACAGGTTTGGTAAACATTGTAAGTGTGGTATCACGTTCGACATATTGCAACGAGTCGCACACACCTTGCGCATCGATACGGTAGAAACGTACACCGCGATAGGCACGCAAAATACGAGTAGAGTCAGTGTCTACAAATGACATAAGTGTGTCGGCATGCAAGTATAGCGTATCTTGACGAGAAAATTCCAATACACGAGCGCTGTCGGTAGCAAAAGTATAATCGGTCTTTTCATTATAAAGTCCATAATGACCCTCCATGATTACCGACTGTACCGAGTCGATGAGAAACATATTGCCAAAAGCCTCACCTACTCCATTGTTGCGATCGTAATATAATGTATCGCCCGTAAGCATCTTTTGGTCGCCTACCAAGCGTGAACGATCGAGCAACATGGCATGATTGGCATTGGTATCGTACCATCCATGTGTTGTGTGTATGGTATTACTATCGGAGACTATAGTTGACGGTCCAAAAAGATAACTTATCTTGGCATCAGTATTATAACGTAACGTATCGGAATATATAACATAGTCTTCATTGGTAAGCACAACATCGAAGTTAAATACAGCATCTTTGGTAGCTGTAGAATACTCACCATAGAGCGATACCAACTCGTTTTTCTCATCTACAATAGATCCACCGGCAAAGTAGTATCCGATATTTTCGCTCATATCATAATTGAGACTATCGGTATAGAGGGTAACATTACGATTGATAAGCCTCACGTTATGTCGCAACTCGGCCAATTGCTCTTTACCATCATAATAAAGCACATCGCCATAGATAAAAAGTGTGTCACCTTGCTCCATGCGCACGTTACCAAAGGCATCGAGCGAGTTATTTTTCTCGTAGAAATATGCACTATCGCAATACATATACATGCTATCCTTGCGAAAGCGCACATTGCCATGCAGCACCCTATAGTCGGCACTCTTTTCGGCATCGAAGGTGAGTGAGTCGGCATTAAGCAGATGCACCTTTTCCTTACCGGTGCCAGATGTAGACTCTTGTTTCATTTGAGGTACACCCATGACCGATATGGTAGCAAAGAAAAGGAGCAATATAGGTAATATGCGCGACTTGTTCATACAGCGGCTACGAGATTATCAGGGTTATTTTATCCAACCATCATATTTGAAATCGCAATTGCGCCAGTCTTCTTTGATGCGCACATAGGTATCACGGCGTTTTTTCTCGACCCAATCTTGCAAAATCTGCGCACGCTTCTTAGCTTCAAGCATGTTGGCAATGACTTGATAGTCATTCACAAGGTCGGCCTTGTGAGCCTCGCGACGCGACAACAACTTGACAATCATCACCACCTCTTTGTTGTTTTTGACATCGATGGTAGATATAGGAGTCGAGATATCACCCACTTGCATTTTAGCTACAGCTTTTGCAATATCTTGGGGCAATTCCTTCATTTCGAAACGAGTAGAGCCGGTATTTTGATTACTCATAATACCCTTATTGTATCGAGTATCCTTGTCTTGCGAGATATAAGGAGTAATCTCTTCGAATGTGAACTTGCCGGCCATAATATCATTACGTACCGAGTCAAGGCGATGTATTGCATTGTCTACATCCTTCATCGACACGTGAGGTTTGAGCAAGATGTGACGGCAGTTGATTTGATCACCACGTTTTTCAATAAGTTGAATAATATGGTAACCAAACTCTGTTTCGACAATTTTCGAAACTTTCTTAGGATCGCTCAAGTTGAATGCTACAGCAGCAAACTCAGGAGCCAAAGTGGCCTTGCTCACAAATCCCAATTCACCACCACGAAGAGCCGATCCGGGGTCTTCCGAGTGAAGAATAGCCAATGTTGAAAATTCGCGCTCGCCCGAATTGACTTGTTCCGAGAATTCACGCAACTGAGCCTTCACATTGTCAATTTCTTGTTGCGGAACTTGCGGATAGAGCGAGATAACTTGTACCTCTACTTGCATGGGTATTGTGGGCAAACTGTCTTTAGAGAGTGTATTGTAGAACTTACGTACCTCGGCCGGAGTAACTTTTACATCACTCACCAAAGTACTTTGCACTTCTTGTACAATATTGTTGTTACGAACATATTCCGCCAGTTCATTACGAATTTCCTTCATAGGCTTACGGAAATACTCCTCCACTTTAGCTGTAGAACCAAGTTGCTCGATAAAATAGTTAAGACGCATATCGACCTCTTGGTTTACATGGCCTTCCGACACAACAATAGTATCAAGTTTAGCCTGATGCAAGTAGAGTTTTTGCACAGCTATCATCTCAGGTATTACACAATACGGATCACCTTCAATCTTCTGTCCGTCATACTTCATTTGTTGTATTTGAGTTTCAACCTCCGATCGGTATATAGGTTCATCACCTACTACCCATACAACCTCTTCGATGATATTGTTTTGTGACACTTGTGCTTTAGCTACAACTATTGCCAGTATCAAGGCTCCAAACAACAATGTTATTTTTTTCATATAATTCTATTTTTCAACATTCATTTCTACATCATATCGTTGAACAATTCCATCAGCGACAGCTTCTTGGTAAAGAGCTTGCTCAAGTTCTTTGTTAAACGACATGCGTCTCTCATTAAGCAATATCTCAACAATACGTTGGCGAGCTACCTCAAAGGGCATTACATCGCCGATATACAAACAACTATCAATATACAGCAGATATATCATATCGTTGCTCTTGTGCTCAAACATCTTTTGTGGTTGCAACACCGAGGCTTTACTATCAAATTCATAGGGTATGTTATCTTTCAAATCATCTATATTAACCCAACGATCGAGAAAGTAATCATAACCAATAGCATTTTTAATAGCATATTTTTCGATATTCTCAACACCTTGCGCACCTGCCGACGCAACCCATTTGCGCAGAGCAGATAATTGCGGAGCTTGAGCCGGTACTTTTAAAAACACACCCTTGGCCATATTGCGTTGCAAGGTAAACTCATTATGGTGCTTCTTGTAGAATGCCACTAAGGTGTCTTCGGGCAACTCATCGGCAAGACGCTCATCCGATAATCTCTTGCGATACTCATATACATATAAATCTCGCTTATAAGCATCCACAAGATTATTGAGGTGATCTGTATTGCTAAGATTTTTACGAGCTACATCGTAAATAAGTTGCGATGAAATCCATTCATCTACATAATGCTCAATAAAAACAGCACGAGCCGAGTCATTGAGACCGGCCGGAATTTCTGCTAACACCTCGGTTGTGGTAAGGGTGTGTTCTCCCACCCTTGCCAACACATCTTGCGAGGTTTCTTGTTTACCGTAACATCCCCACACCGATAGTATGAGGATGCTACAAAATATTATTGATAATATTCGTTTCACAATAGAAGTCTTTTTCGCCAATAAAGATACGACGAAAAGTGCAGATAGTATTATTACTTAATGGTTTTTAATACTTCTTCATTCATTACAACCTTTGCATCCTTGTTGAGTTTCTTCACCCACAATTTCTCAAGATACTCTTGATAGTCGGCTGTAACTTGACCACGAACGTCGAGATATGTCTCAGGAGACTTGATAGTCTTACCCACCAAGAAAACAACAGGCAACTTCTCATCGCGTTCGGCTTTAGCTCCGGCAAAGGCCAACTCGTCTACAAAGGCATTATCACCCTCGACATAAAGACCTTTATCTAACGACACTAATTCGGTAGAGTCAGTATTGAATGTAGCATTGACAGTAGCAAATACTTCAGTATCTTTGCATTTCTTCATTACTTTCTTCACCTCTTTGGCTACAGTTTCATCAGCGCAGCATACTACAAAGCCTTTGTAGCGAGGACGATCCCATGTATATTTCTTTTTATTTTTCTTAAAGAACTTCTCCAAACCTTTGACATCGGTTGTAGCCTTTTCCCACACCTCGCGATTGCTTATTTCAAAGAGCAACATACCATCGCGATATTCATTGATAAGATTGCGGTAATCTTCATATTTCTCAGGAAGTACAGCTGTCTCTATCTCCAAGAGGTCGGCCTCAACATTACGTTCTATGTCGGCAAGGATTATGTTCTTAGGATTGTGACCGGGCATCAATCGACGAGGCTTAAGTGATTTGGCCAAGTCTTTGCTTGTAATTTGCTTACCGGCATAAGTAGCCAATACCATATCTTGTTGTGCCAATGTAGCCAAAGCAGTAGAATCGATAGCAGCGCCACAGATAGCAACAGCAGTCTCTACCATAAGCTCATCCAATTGGTAGTTATTCTCTTTCTTAAGTTTTTCAATCAACACATTGCGAGCCATGGCTGAACGCTCATCACGAGAAATACGTTGTTGCAAATCACCACGAATCTCCTCGAATGAGGGCACATCACGACTACCATTTAACTTAACGATATGGTAACCATAAGCCGAGCGAACGGGAGCTGCGATTTCACCCACTTGCAATGAGAATACAATATCCTCCAACTCTTTTACCAATTCACCCGATGATACCCAAGGCAACTCACCACCACGCATGGCAGTACCTTGGTCTTCTGACTTCTCGCGTGCCAATTGTGCAAAATCGGCACCAGCTTTAAGGTCATTATATATAGCTTCAGCTTGAGCCTTCTTTTGAGCTTCAACCTCGGGAGATATATCTTGAGGGAGCATCAAGAAGATATGAGCCGCAAGGCGCTCACCTTGGTCGGGTCGAATACTGTGTACCTTGATGATATGATAACCAAAACGAGTCTCAACCAAGTCTGAAACCTCACCGGGCTGCATAGTAAATGCAACTTTCTCGAAAGGATAGATGAGACGACCACCCTTTACAAAACCAAGATATCCACCACGACCTCTTGAACCGGGGTCCTCTGAATATTGTTGTGCAAGAGCTGCAAAGTCTTCACCGGCTTTCACTTTTTCAAGCACCTCTTGAGCTCGGGCTTGTGCTGCTGCACGCGACTCATCAGTGGGCATTTGTCCCATCGAAATAAGAATATGACTAATCTCAACATTCTTAGTACTATTGATGTAGGCTTCTTGCAAAAGAGCCATTTCAGTATCGCGGTCTGTCAAATAGGGTTTAGCCAACTCTTTGCGATAGCCATTCAATTCGTTTATAAAGGTAGCAGTAGTATCAATACCGGCTTTTTCGGCAGCATCTACCTTGAGTTTATAATTGATAAAAAGGGGCATATACTCATCAAGGCCACCTATTTCAACCTGTTGCTTATTATTTTTGTGATAGATATATTCAAACTCCGACTTGGAAATATCTTTACCATTAATCGTCATCAACACATCTTGTGCCAATGCGCTTGTTGAGATAGCGGCCATCATGAGAGCCGACACAATCCATTGCTTTCTCATTTTGATATAAAATATATTTATTACAAACGTTTATTGATTACTTTATTTCATAAAACGGGGACAACCAACAAAAAATTGTCCGTCGTCCCTGTTAATATAGCTTATAAAATCTTTACAAATATCATTATTGACCGCGACTATAGTTGGGAGCCTCGCTTGTAATATTTACATCGTGGGGGTGACTCTCAGCAACACCGGCGTTTGTGATACGAGTAAATTTAGCTTGGTGCAATTGGTCGATATTATGTGCACCACAATAACCCATACCGGCACGCAAGCCACCAATCATTTGATATACTACCTCATACAACGAACCCTTGTAAGGAACGCGGGCAGCAATACCTTCGGGAACAAGTTTCTTGGCATCCATCTCATCGGCTTGGAAGTAACGGTCTTTTGAACCTTTCTCCATGGCTTCGAGCGAACCCATACCTCGATAAGATTTGAATTTACGGCCATTGTAGATAATTGTCTCACCGGGCGACTCCTCAACACCGGCCAACATACCACCCAACATAACAGAGTATGCACCGGCAGCAAGAGCCTTAACAATATCACCCGAATAACGGATACCACCATCGGCAATCAAGGGTACACCAGTACCTTCAAGTGCTTTGGCAACATCGTATACAGCCGAGAGTTGGGGAACACCTACACCGGCAATCACACGGGTTGTACAGATAGAACCGGGACCGATACCTACTTTCACACCGTCGGCACCTGCCTCAACGAGATACTTAGCAGCAGCACCTGTAGCAATATTACCTACAACTACATCAAGATTGGGATATTTAGCCTTAACAGCTTTAAGAATAGTAACCACACCTTTACTGTGACCGTGAGCAGTATCGATAACGATAGCATCTACACCTGCTGCAACGAGGGCATCAACACGATCCATTGAGTCACCGGTTACACCCACGCCGGCTGCAACACGCAAGCGACCCAACTCGTCTTTACAAGCATAGGGTTTGTATTTAGCTTTGGTAATATCTTTATATGTTACAAGACCAATAAGGTGATTATCTTTGTCTACAACAGGGAGTTTCTCGATTTTATGTTTTTGAAGAATCTCGGTAGCCTCGTGCAAGTCGGTCGATTGAGTAGTTGTAACCAAGTTTTCCTTAGTCATTACATCATCAACCAACGAGTTGAGGTTGCGCTCAAATCGAAGGTCGCGATTGGTGACAATACCTACCAATTTACCTTCCTCGTCAACTACGGGTATACCACCGATGTGATACTCTTTCATCATATCAAGAGCATCGCGCACTGTCGAACCACGAGTAATAGTAACGGGATCATAAATCATACCATTCTCGGCACGCTTTACAGCATGTACTTGGCGTGCTTGCTCGGCAATGGGCATGTTTTTGTGAATAACACCGATACCACCTTCGCGAGCTATGGCTATAGCGAGTTTTGCCTCGGTCACTGTATCCATAGCAGCCGAAACAATAGGAACGTTCAACTTGATATTGCGTGAGAACTTTGTCGTCAATTCGACATTACGAGGGAGAACCTCAGAATAAGCGGGGATCAACAATACATCATCGAAGGTCAATCCATCCATTACAACTTTGTCTGCAATAAATGACATAATGTATAAGCATTAAATTTTATTGCATGCAAAGATACACACTTTCGCCAAATTAACATAGTGTAATGGGATTTTTTTTATAATTTTTTTTAGCTATACCCTTGTACTATGGCCAAACTCATAAGACGATGACTCTGGGATACAAATACAACAACTACCAAACGGTCATTATTCTGCTATATCACCAATGGTAGCGTGAGTGTATGCAACAAGGTCGGTGGGCGATATTTTTATCTGCAAGCCCCGCACTCCGGCACTGATGTAAATGTAATCAAAATCAGCACATGTGTGGTGAATATATATAGGAAAGGGCTTTTTGAGACCTATGGGCGAGCAGCCGCCTCTAATGTATCCGGTAGTAGGCAAGAGTTCTTTCATGGCTATCATCTCGGCACTTTTATTACCCGAAATCTTGGCAGCTCGCTTAAGATTCACCTCAGTATGACCGGGTACTACACACACAAATATGCCGTTGCGATCACCTCGCAGCACAAGTGTCTTAAACACTTGTTCGATATCCTCGCCAAGTTCATGTGCTACATGATCGACAGCCAAATTATTCTCGTCGACGGTATATGGTATGAGTTCATACACTATCCTCGCCTTGTCAAGCAGCCGGGCAGCATTGGTCTTAGTTATCTTCATTGCGGAAGAAGTTGCTGAATCGATAGCCAATTATATATTTCGCAATAGGTATGCTCTCGCACATCAGGGCGCGATAATACCAAGTCGTGCAAGCCATCTACAATAGTTACTTCGGTAACATCTCTACCAATTTTTGCACCATAGTGTGCTATATGCTCAACATCCAACACAGCATCACCACGTTGATAATCGGGTGTCCATTTTGAGTCGGCAATGGTTTTGTCGGAATGCATAAGCAATATCGGACAAGGCAGATCGGTCATATTATGTACAATATCATGACCTTTATCTATAGCTCGTATCCAACCAAATCGCTCACCCCGTGCCATGGACCGCTTCCAGTCGGTATTAAACTCCCACTCGCCATGATAGGCCTTAAGCAGACTCATGGCATAAGGCGAAAATTGGGTCGCATCGGGCAAACCACCATCAGGAAAGAATCGACCTATAAAAGCTACAGCCGGAATAAGTACGTTGCGAAACAAGGCATTGTAGTTCCACTCATAGAAGGGGCTATTAAGCACAAGTGCATCGACGGGAAGATTATCGCGATGCGCGTGGCAATAAAGGGTTGTCGTAAGACCGCCCGTCGAATGTCCCATGAGTACTACCCTATCATTTCCTTCGCGACGTATCACGCTCAGTGCCGAGTCTATATCGGCATAGTATTCGCTCATATCGCGCACCTCATACTCGCGCTGTTCGGGCAACAACGAGCGACCATATTTACGCAAATCTACAGCATAAAAGTTAAATCCCCATTCATTAAAGCGTTGTGCCATCTCCTCTTGAAAGAAGTAGTCGTTATAGCCATGCACATAGAGGACTGCGCTATGAGAACTATCATTGGCCATCTTGCGCACAAGTGTTGATACTACACGACCATGATAATCATCGGGCATTACAAACGTGTGCTGTTCAAAACCATTACCCAACACATCGGGTTGGTAATATTGCGCACGTGCCACAAGCGCAACTACGCATGCCACTAATAACAAGACTCTTTTCATACTTCAATTTTTCAATCAGCCTCAAGAGAAGCTCGCAGATTGTTAAATATAGAGGTAAGCACATGACATGCCACATCGATATCCTCTTGAGGCAAATTAGAGAGTGCTTCACGAATAACGCTCAATACAACAGGCTTGGTAACAGACTCAAGAGCGCGTCCTTTTTCGGTGAGCATAATAATATTGATACGACGGTCACTCTTACTGGGTATACGATTTACACAACCTAATTTTTCGAGATTATCTATCAAGCGAGTCATGCTCGGCTTATCCTTAAAGGTAAGATTACACAACTCTTGTTGTGTAACGCCATCGCGCGACCACAAATAATACATCACTGTCCACTGCTCGGGAGTGACTTCTATCCCTTCATGACGAAATACACGGTACAAACGGCGACTTATAGCTGCCGAAAGCTTTCCGCTAATCATCGAAAACAATAATTCCGGTGTAAATGTTGTAAAGTTTATATTCATATCAGCAATTTTGGAGCACAAAATTATATAATTGTTTAGACAAACAATAATTTTGCAATAGTTTTACATGCAACTTTTTTCATGTTTAACAACATAATTTTGAAGCACCATTACGCAACATAGCTAAATAAAACAAAACACCACTTAAACGGCATAAATCATCGAAACAACATAGGCAAGAAATGCGTAAGATACAGTTGCCAATTACCCCATACATGCCCACCATCGCTCTCGAAATAGATATAAGGAAACGACATATCATCAAAGCGCTCACGCAAGCGAACAACCTCTTCATAAAGGAAGTCGGTCTTACCTATTGCCACCCAATAAAGGCTCAATGTCGAATTCTTCTGATGTTGCAACTTTTCATCCATGCAACTATAATAATCGAGTTGAGACCGAGCATCTACCGCCGGAGAAAAAAGCCCCACATACGAAAAAGTATGAGGCATATTGGCCGATATATAATGCGAATGGTAACCACCCATCGACAAACCGGCTATGGCACGATGAGAGGCATCGGTATAGGTACGATAGTGTGTATCTACATAGTGAATTATCTCGCCAAAACCCTTTTCGAACTCTGCATTATAACTATCGGGCAAACGAAAATTCACGGTCTCTACGCCTGTAGCTGTATAAGCAGGCGATGATTGTTGTATAGAGTTACCATTAGGCATAACTACAATCATAGGTTGCACACTACCCAATGCAATAAGATTGTCGAGAATCATTGTAGCACGCCCCAACTCATTCCAAGCCATTTCATCACCACCCATACCATGCAATAGATATAACACAGGATAAGAACGATTACTATCCTCATATCCGGCCGGCGTATACACCATCATACGGCGATCGCAATCCATCGTCTGCGAATGATACCAACACATGGTCACCGAGCCATGTGGTACATCTTGCACACGGTAATTATCGGCTCGATCTCCGGCTATAATAAAATAAGTATATAACTGACCAACATTGCGTATCACATATGGCGACGAGGGGTCTGCAATAGAAACCCCATCGACCCTCAACGTATAAGTATAAAAACCAGGAGAAAGCTCCTCGCTTCTATAGTAGTAACGGCCGTTATCCCCGGTACTCATAGGAATAGAAGACGAAAGCCAATCGGCACACAACAACACCTCTTGGGCATTAGGTAACGCAATCTCTATCTCTACCACATTAGCATTGAGACGTGGCGATACCAAACCTTGGGCAACAGATGCAAACACACATAGCGCACTGATTGATGCCAAGAATAGGCAACATACTTTATTTATCAACGTCTTTTTCATCGCTCTTTATATCTTCATATTCAATATACTCTATCTCATCAATCCTCTCGTCTTGTGATTGCTCCACAACATCGGGCACAATAATAGAATCGGCTTGCAGATGTTTAGCCAATCGACGCAAAGCCTCCTTGTGCATATAATAGCAAAACACAATACACAAGATAACAAGAAACACCGATGCAATTTCGGGCATAACACCACTCACCATAAGAAAAGTATCGTATAATCCATGCAACAACACCGGTACAAGAAACGCCATAACACCATTATACAACCTACGACGAGGAGAGAAGTGGGCCAACGAGAAGAAGTAACCCATAAACACCGCAAATGCATAGTGCGCAGGCACTGCCATCAATGCTCGAGTAGAACCCACAATTAGCCAATTGTCGAAGTTCTCTATCATATACATCACATTCTCGAATGTTGCAAAGCCGAGTCCTACCATAGTAGCATAGACAACACCATCAAAATGCTCGTCGAAATATTTATTTCTTCGCAACACAAGCCACAACATAAACAGTTTGGCCAATTCCTCCGGAATAGCCGCGCCCCAAAAGGCCAACCCCATCTGTCCGGCAACGGTAGCATTACCATATGGAACAACATGCCCGATAATACCAACCAACACCAATGCTACAAAAACCGAAACAACACCGGCGAGAAAAGCCTTGATAAGTTGTCCCGGAGGTTCGGGCTGCCTCTTATCCTTACCAACAACAAAGAAAAGCAACAATACCGCCGGTATGACAGCTAATAGAATAGCAAAAATAGAAGTAAGCATAGTTCAATATTTTAGATAGATTCACAAAGCTACACTACTTGGCAATAAAAAACAAGAATAAAACAGTGGAATTGATAATTGATCTATTGATATAATTGTTTTTTTCGGAGATATAAAAAATTTATGTACTTTTACAGCAATTTTACAGTTACATAATCCTATCATACACCAAGGAAAAACAATAACATTAAACAACATAAATACTATGTTTAACGAAGATAACTACGAAACCAGCCGTCGTGGATCAATAGAAGTAATATGTGGCTCGATGTTCTCGGGCAAGACCGAAGAGTTGATACGCCGATTGAAACGCGCCAAAATTGCGCGCCAGAAAGTTGAAATTTTCAAACCGGCTGTAGACAAACGCTACTCCGACGACGAAGTTGTATCGCACGACAGCAATGCCATACACTCTACCCCCGTAGACAACTCACACAGCATACTACTCATGACACAAGACGTAGACGTTGTAGGTATTGATGAAGCACAATTCTTCGACGAAGGATTGGTAGAGGTATGCACCGAACTATCCGACCGAGGCATACGCGTGATTGTAGCCGGACTCGACACCGACTACCGTCGCATACCATTTGGCCCCATGCCTGCATTGCTATCATTAGCCGACGATGTAAGCAAGGTACACGCTATATGTGTTGAATGTGGACACACAGCCAACTACTCATACCGCCTTGTCGACAGCGACCGCCGCGTATTGTTGGGCGAAAAGAACGAATACCAACCCTTGTGTCGCAAATGCTATCTGCGTCGCATGAAGGAAAAGGGCGAGATGTAACATCCGCCATCGCTCCATCGGCGAACTATAGACCTATTACAATGTTATAGACTCATGAATACCGAGTTCAACAAACCGTTTACGTTCGACCGCGTTGTACGAATTGTTATAGCCATAGTCAGCGTTACGTTGATCCTACTCTTTATCAACAGCATCAAGAGCGTATTGTTGCCATTTTTGGTAGCATGGCTCATCGCATATTTAATGAACCCTCTTGTTGAGTGGAATCAACGCACGATGCGCCTCAAAAGCCGTATCCCGGCCATCTTTATCAGCTTTGCCGAGATAGCCATCACACTCACCCTCATCGGACTCATTGTCATTCCGATGATTATCAACGAAACGCGCCATCTATATGACTTGGTGAGCCTCTATGTACAATCGAGCCACAACATCCCATTTGTACCCGAGACTATACAAGATTTTGTACGACAATATATCACTACCGAACGCATAGGAGCACTACTTAGCACACAAGAGTGGATAAAACTCGGTCAAGATGCACTTGAGCAAATAGGCAAGATATTCATGACATCCATACACGGACTAGCCACCATTGTAAGTTGGGCCATCGTGCTATTATACATATTCTTCATATTGCAAGATTACGAAGCAGTCATCAACCTCTTCGCCCGCCTCATTCCCCATCAATATCGTCCCATTACCACAAAGATAGGACAAGATGTCAAGGAAAGTATGAACCGTTACTTCCGCGGACAGGCACTCATTGCCGCCCTCAACGGATTGCTACACTGCATAGGATTTCTCATCATAGGACTACCCATGGCCATACCTATGGGAATACTCGTGGGCATACTCAACCTCATACCCTACATGCAAGTTTTAAGCTACATTCCTGCACTATTCCTCTGCATTATAGGTGCTGCTGACGGTGGTAGCAGTTTCTGGGTATTGGGCGGACTAACTATCGCCGTGTTCATCATAGCACAAATCATACAAGAAGCCGTGCTCACCCCTCGCATCATGGGCAATGCCACAGGACTCAATCCAGCAATAATACTACTCTCACTATCAATCTGGGGCTCATTACTCGGATTTGTAGGTCTCATCATAGCACTCCCTCTCACATCATTGCTACTCGCCTACTACCAACGATATATAATAGGTGAAAAAAGTGACGAAAATACAAAACTCACAACAACCACAGAAACAGACGATTAGTAAATATTTAACATTTGTTAGCAAAAATATTATCAAATATATTTGGCAGATATAAATAAAACCCATACCTTTGCATCGCTTTTAAGGAAAAGCACTAATGATGATTCGCTAGCTCAGCTGGTAGAGCACAACACTTTTAATGTTGGGGTCCTGGGTTCGAGCCCCAGGCGGATCACAGAAGAAGCCACTCAATTGAGTGGCTTTTTTCGTATATACGCCCTCCTCACTCTTAAAATCCAACTTTTTCACATTTCCTACAAACAATACACTTCGTTTGAACGAAAATCTTTATATTTGCCATAAAGAGCTAATGTATACCATAAAATCACTTTGATATGAACGAAGATGTATTAATAAGCGATGAGCAACAAAGATGGCGCGATCTTATACCCATGATTGAGGTTGAGGGTGGTACATTCAACATGGGCAATCCCGAGCCACACGATGAGGCGAGTATGCAGGAGGTTCCTGTACACCAAGTTACTCTCTCGTCTTACAAGATAGGCAAGTTCCCTATCACTCAGGCGCAATGGAGGGCTGTAATGGGTAAAAATCCCTCTTACTACCAAGAAATATCCGACGACTATCCTGTTGAAAACATTTCGTGGCAAGATGCTATACTTTTCTGTAAGGAGTATTCCAAACTTACGGGTATTGAATATCGCTTACCTACCGAGGCCGAATGGGAGTTTGCTGCTCGTGGTGGCAACAAGTCGTGCGGCTACTTGTATAGTGGTAGCAACAACGTCGAGGAGGTTGCTTGTTTTGGCTCAAACAGCCATGGAAAAACAGCACCTGTGGGTGAGAAGAAGCCCAATGAGTTGGGTATATACGACATGAGTGGCAATGTACAAGAATGGTGTAGCGACTTTTGGCAAGCCGACTATTCTCCCGAACATCAAACCAACCCTCAAGGGCCTAAAAAAGGGACAAAGCGTGTGCTACGCGGTGGCAACTGGGCCTTTAACGACACATCGTGCCGGGTGTATCGTCGACACGCTGAGAACCCAGCTAAACAAAGTCGCTATAATGGCATGCGCATTGTTACTACAAAATAGTTTACGAAATAAGCCACTCGATCGAGTGGCTTATTTCGTAAATACCATCCAATCTTCAGCCCTTAATAGCATAAATTTAACTAAGACCTCCATTCGATTTATAGTTGTTACAACTGCTATAACTATAAAGCCAATAAAGAACCGGGCGCGGTAACATACTTTTTTTGAGAAAATGCCACGCAACTCACAATTTTGCACAAACTATTATAATAGTTCACACACTTTGTTCAATACCACTTTGTAAGTCGACAAACAATATTTTTGCAAAAT
>JAEIGA010006123.1_pt1 | contig 18313 bp, 16 predicted proteins | sample 9270691 | NCBI WGS metagenome assembly JAEIGA01 (sample SAMN17057246, study PRJNA624740) | gut metagenome | biome: biome; isolation source: fecal sample | host: Bos grunniens | place: China: Xizang | collected 2019
TAACCTTAAGCTCGATAACACGGCCTGGGAGTGGTGCTACGATGGTGTCGCCGGTAATAGGCTGAAGCTCAACGGTCTCCTCCTTCTTGAGTGATGGGTCAGCAGCAACCTTCTCAGCGTATGCAGCCTCCTTGATGCCTGTGAGGTAAGCCTTAGCAACCAATGGGAACAACTCCAACAAGAGCTCCTCCTTCTCGTTCTCGGCCAAGAGAACGCCACCAGCCTTCTCCAATACTGGGTTTGGCTGCTTCTGGTACTTAGATGTATCGTATGGACGCTCCTCGCGGAAACCACAAATCTTCTCGCGGAAGTCCTCAGAAATCTTAACTGGAGTACGGCCGTAGTCACCCTTAACCAAACCTACGAACTGAGCCGACTTGTTGGTGTACATCGCACGGCCAGCCTTCTCGTCCATAGCGCAGTTTACTGCCTGAGCACCTACGATCTGTGAAGTAGGAGTTACGAGAGGTGGAAGACCTGCTGCAAGACGTACTGGTGGGATAAGCTCCATAGCGCGTGGGAGGATATCCTCAGCGCCCAACTGCTTGAGCTGTGCAACCATATTTGAGTACATACCACCAGGAATCTCAGCATCCTGAACGAGCTTGTTAGGAGCAGGGAAGCCGAAGTAAGCCTCGATAGCCTGTGATGCTACCAACAACTCCTCCCAGTTCTCCTCCTGAGCAGCCTTCACGCAGCGGTCGAGCAAAGCATCAACCTCTGCTGGAGTCTCGTCAGTGAGTGGGTTGAATGGCTTTGGAAGTGGCTTCTCAGCACCAAATACCGACAACTCAAGCTCCTTGCGGATATCCTTCAACTGCTCGTTGATCTTAGCCACAGCCTCCATATTAGCACCCAACTCGATGCCGAGCTTCTTACAGAAGAGGTAAACCAACTCTACGGCAGGAGCACCTGTACCACCGCCAAACCACCAGCAGTTTGTATCTACGATATCTACGCCAGCTACGATAGCAGCATATACAGAACCGAGACCATAACCTGGAGTACAGTGAGTGTGGAAATCTACGGTCACGCCGAGCTCCTTCTTGAGGAGTTTGATAAGGCCTGCTACACGTGCTGGTGGGATAAGACCAGACATATCCTTGATAGTGATCATATCGGCACCAAGCTCTGCCATCTGGCGAGCCTTGTCGAGGAAGTACGCATCGGTAAATACCATCTCGTGCTCCTCGCCGTCGTTGTACTTAGGATCTACGGTGTAGCAAACAGCGCAGTCGGCGATACCACCATACTGCTTGATATACTTGATAGTAGACTTCACGTTGTCTACGTCGTTCAAAGCGTCGAAGATACGCATAATGCCCAAACCGCTCTCGATAGCGTTACGAGAGAAGCCATCGATAATCTCGTCGGTGTAGGGTGCATAGCCAAAGAGGTTACGACCACGTGACAATGCTGTGAGCTTCGATACATCGCCTACAGCCTTCTTGATGGTCTCGAGACGAGTCCAAGGGTTCTCATTGAGGTAGCGCATCACAGAGTCGGGTACTGCACCGCCCCATACCTCCATAGCGTAGAAGCCTGCATCCTTGTAGAAAGGAAGGCAACGGTCTACCTGCTGCTGAGTCATACGTGTTGCAAAAGACGACTGCTGGCCGTCGCGCAACGTAAGATCACGAATCTTTAGTGTCTTTGTCATAATTTCACTAAGGTTTATATTGTTAGTTTTTTAGGTTTTAGTCTGCTCATTTCCAGCCAATTCCCACGCCTTATTAGAGGTTTCCTCTATAGAAAACTATTCAACTAATCAAGGAGTGATTCATTGTGTTGTTATTCGAATAACAAATATAAGCAATTTTTTTCTAAAAAACAAATATTTTTCATAAAAAAGCGAGTGCCATTGTTATCTGGCTGGGGTAGTCTGTTGCTTGGGGTGTGGTGTGTGGAGGGGTAAAAGATTAGGAGACCATCAACAATCCTCTGTCGATAGTCTCCTATAGTGTTGGGTGAGGTGCATAACCTACTCTGCCTGATGGAGTATCACACGCTCGATTGCTCGTTCGCAGACGGGGCAGAAGCGCTCTGCTGTATTGTTGCGCATACGGCAGACAACAGCTGGGCGGAAAATGCCCTTAGTGAGGTAGCCACCACCCTCGTAGACACCTACGGTGTAGTTCTCCTCGCGCTCCTTGGTTGGTGCAGATGGAATTTCCACACCCTCCTCGACCATATCGGCCCACTTTGAGTCGAAATCGACCAACGTGGTGATGTTAGGCTCCCAAGGCTCGTGAGCGATAGAGTGCATATTGTCGTTGTCGTCAGCATTGTCGTAGAAGTACTCGTCGCCAAGACCTCCGAACGAGTGGCCGAACTCGTGGACTACAACAGGACGGAAGTCGGGGTGGTGAGCGGTGGTGAGGGTGTATGAGTTGTAGATACCTCCGCCACCATAGGTGTCGGTATTAGCCAAGATTACGAAGTGTTCGCAAGGGATGTTGGTCACCAAGTTGAACATATCGTAGACGTTGCTGGTTGTGAGGTAGCGAGCCATATAGAAGGTCATAAAGTGTGAACTCATGGCCGTATTGCGCCAAGCACCCTGCTGAGGAACGCTCACATTGCTATCCAATGAAGGTGTCGATACGGCGATAAAGTTGAACTTCTCGCGGTGGCTGTTGAAGGGCTCGTAAGAGAGAATCTCCTCGGCAGTGATGCGGGCATCCTCCATAAAGAGCTCCATCTCCTCGGCGGTATAGCCCTCGGCAAGAATCACTACGTCGATAGCGCTCTTTGAGTCACCTCCCTTATGAATATAGGTGTAGGGGAGTGGCTCGACACCGCTATTGTCACGAATGAGGGCATCCTTAGGGTTGATAGTAAAACTATGTTTCGACTCCTTGCCTGTGTTGTCGCGAAGGACGAGGTGTGCTACGGCCTCGTTGCGTGGCATAGGCACAAGAAGCGTAAACTCGAAACTACGAGTGTTGGTGAGTGCCTCCTCGGTGGTTATCCACTCCTGGAAGAGTGATGAGAAGGAGGTGGTGTAGATGGTCTGGTTGGTCTGCTTATCTACTAACGTGAGGTCACCATTGCCGAGCAGTGGGTTGGTGGTAAGGTTGATACGACGACCCCACCAGTTTTCAGTTGCAGAGAGGCGGTCGAGGGCCACGTATTGCTCCGAGGCGTTGCCACTGAATGTGTAGTCGATGCGGAGGGTAACGTCCTCGAATCGCTCCTCGAACTCCTGAGCAAAGAGTGTTACAGAGCAGAGTAGGGCCAACAGAGTAAATAGTATTCGTTTCATCTTTGTAGTTCTTGTTATTTAAGTTGTTATGTTATCTATTTTCGGTGTTCTCCTCTCTCTTTTCGCCACTCTCCGCGTCGGGGCCACCCCAGAGGAAGATTTGCGACTCGGTGCCGTGGCGCAGACGACTGATGTTCTTGCGGTGGGTCCACACCAAAAGGATGGCTACCACCCACGAGAAGATGATGAATGGCACGCTGAGGAATGGTGCAGATGAGTTGTAGGTCATCGTGGAGAATATCATCACCAAGAGAGGGTAGCAACAGCCTGCCACCATTGATGCCAACGAGACATAGTGCCAGATGGCAAATACTAAGCACCATACGGCAAAGCAGAGTAGGAGGATAGGAGCATAAATACCTGTTCCAGCACCCAAGAGTGTGGCTACGCCCTTACCTCCCTTGAATCCCGCGAAGATGGGGAAGATGTGGCCAAGCACCACGAATACGGTTGCTATAATACGCAGGTTGATAATCCAGTCTTCGCTGACATTGTTGTCGTAACGCATTAATGACGTGAGGATTACGGCGATAAAGCCCTTGAAGTAGTCGATGATAAACACTGGGGCCGCAGCACGCTTACCCAACACACGGAGCATATTCGTAGTACCAGCATTCTTTGAGCCGTGCTCGCGAATATCTATGCCATAATATTTCTTGCCAATCCACACGGCACTCGGTATCGAGCCAAGTAGATAGGCCGCAATCATAAGTGCGATAATCGATAGCCACGTTGTTGCTTCCCACGTTCCCATATCTCTAATAGTTTTTCTGTTAGCGGTTGATTGTCAGTAGTTTGTGCATTATGCACAATTATACTGATAACACAAAGTTACAAAAAAAAGGTTAAGAACAAAATTTTTTGCAACTATTGTAGGTGAGATCTTCAACAAAACTGCAAAAAAAAATGGGTCGATGTTGTCGTGTATCAAAAAAAATATCTATATTTGTTATAGAATAATACATAATTGCATATTTATGAAACTACAACTTAGCTTTGCCAATCTCGCGACCTCGTTCAAAGAGTCTGTAACTGATTGGCGTTGGTGGTCTTCCATCGGACAAATCGTATTTGGCTGTTTCCTCGTAGCAGTCGCTTTCGTGGTATTTATCAACCCTTACAATATGGTACCTGGCGGTATCTATGGTTTGGCATTGGTGCTTCACAACCTCTTCCCATCTATTCAGGTTGGTACGTTTGGTTATATGTTCGATGTACCTCTTATCCTCACAGCATTGATTCTCTTTGGTGGAACGTTCGGAGGTCGTACAATCTTTGCTTCGTTCATCACACCAGGTATTATGAATATTCTCGACTACCTTGTCTACCCATCTCAGGAGGCTATCGAGGCTCTCGATCCACAGCTCTTGCTTGGTGGTCAGATCGACCTCTCGTCTCACCTTATGCTTGCTGCCATCATCGGTGGTTGCTTCTCTGGTGTCGGTGTTGGTTTAGTAATTCGCAACAACGCTGCTACGGGTGGTACAGATATTACTGGTATGTTGCTTCACCGCTTTGCTAAGATGAAGTTCGCCAACGGCGTACTCCTCTCGGATGCAATCATCGTATTCAGTGGTCTGCTCGTCATTGGCTTCGGTGTCGGTATCGAGGGTCCAGGTGAGGGTGTTATGTTGTCGCTCTACTCTGCGGTATGTATCTTTGTGAATGCCAAGGTTTTGGGCTACACCATCGATGGTGCTTCGCGCGACAAGCTCCTCTATATCATCTGCGAGAACCACTCCGACGCTATGCGCGACTACATCCTCAAGGATTTGGATCGTGGTGGTACCTACCTCAAGGCTAAGGGTATGTACACTGGCAACGAGAAGGAGATGATCTTCTTGGTGGTTAGCCGTAAGGAGGTGCGTAAGGTGCAGCAGAAGATCAAGGAGTTCGATCCACACTCTTTCGTTGTCGTTACCGATGCTTACGACACATTTGGTCAGGGCTTCAAGCCATTCCCACAGGAGGATGGTATGCCTACGGAGTAATTTAAAATCGATAGATTTAGTATGATGATGAATAATTTGCGACCATTGACAGGCAATGGACGTAAACTATACATTGAGACCTATGGTTGCCAGATGAATGTTGGCGACTCGGAGATTGTGGTCTCTATTATGCAGCAGGAGGGCTACCGCTACACCGAGAGTTTAGAGGAGGCAGATATTGTCCTTATCAACACTTGCTCGATTCGCGACAATGCCGAGCAACGTATCTGGGGTCGCCTCAGCGAGATGCGCCGTATGCGCAAGCAGAAGGGTTCGCTCATCATTGGTGTCATCGGTTGTATGGCTGAGCGCCTCAAGGAGGACTTGACCAAGGGTGGCACAGGCGTAGATATCGTTGCAGGCCCTGATGCCTACCGCGACCTCCCACGCCTCGTTCGCGAGGTGGATAATGGTGCTACGGGTGTGAACGTGGAGCTCTCGAAGGAGGAGACCTACGCAGAGATTGCCCCTGTTCGTCTCGATAGGAATGGTGTAAGTGCCTTCATCGCCATTATGCGTGGCTGTAACAACTACTGCTCATACTGTGTTGTTCCCTACACACGAGGTATCGAGCGCAGCCGTGATGCCGAGACTATCATTGCTGAGGCCCGCACACTCTTCGAGAACGGCTATCGTGAGGTGACTCTCTTGGGTCAGAACGTGAACTCGTACCGCACAGGTGAGGTGGACTTCCCTGAGTTGTTGAAGCGTGTTGCCGAGATATCGCCACTCCTCAGAGTGCGTTTCGCAACTTCTCATCCAAAGGATATCAGCGATAAGTTGCTTGAGACGATGGCCTCAATGCCAAATATATGCAGGGCCATCCACCTCCCTGCGCAGTCAGGCTCTACGGAGATGCTCAAACGTATGAATCGTAAATATACACGCGAGTGGTATCTTGAGCGTGTGGCAGCTATTCGTCGCTATATGCCCGATTGCGCTATTACCACCGACCTCATCGCAGGCTTTGCCCACGAGACCGAGGAGGAGCACCAGGAGACCCTCTCGCTTATGCGTGAGGTGGGCTACGACTTCGCCTATATGTTCAAGTATTCTGAGCGCCCAGGAACTTTTGCTCAGCGCAACCTCGGCGATGATATCCCTGAGGATGTCAAGACTCGTCGTCTAACTGAGATTATCGACCTCCAAAACAGACTCTCTGAAGAGAGCAATAAGCGTGATGTAGGCAAGGAGTTTGAGATTTTGGTTGAGTGTACCTCAAAGCGTAGCGACGAGCAATTATCTGGTCGCACATCCCAGAACAAGATGGTTGTTTTCGACAAGGGCAATCACCAGATTGGCGACTATGTGAAGGTACGTATTACTGGATGTTCATCAGCAACACTCTTCGGCGAAGAAGTCGTCTAACAAGGCTACTTTGGCGTTGCACTTGTTCTCAAAATGCTCATTTACGCTCAGTAAACTGCGCTTTTTCGAACTTCGTGCGCCTAAAATTAGCTCTTGTTATACAACTTCTAATGGTAAAGTTCCATCGCCTCGAAATTCGCCGAGCGTTGTGTCTGCACTATTCTAACATCAAAGTGGGAGGGGCTGGTGTGTGTAAACTCCGCTTTTTCGAACTTCGTGCGCCTAAAATTAGCTCTTGTTATATAACTTCTTAGCAATAGGAGGGTTAGGCAATAAGACTGTCTTAGCAAAAACATATAATAAATGGCGAGTCCTGTGGGGCGCGCCATTTATCGTTACGATACCTTATATATATTAATACTTCACTCCCGATAGGAATAGTCCGCAGGCGGGTGCGCCAGCGCTACAACGCGACAGGTCGCGCGAGGTGATGATATCCTCGAACTCCGCAACGCTATACTTGCCACGCCCCACATCTACCAACGTACCTACAATGGCTCGTACCATATTGCGCAGGAAGCGGTTGGCACGTATGGTGAAGCGCAGAGTGCCGTCGCTCTCAACGACCCATTCGGCGTGCGATATGTTGCAGATATTGGTCTTGTTGTTGGAGTTTAGTTTGGCAAACGAGGTGAAGTCGTCATATTCGAGGAGTTTGCGTGCCGCCTGGTTCATCCTCTCAACATCTATCTCTGCCGTAAAGTGCCAAGCCGAGAAGCGACGGAAGGGAGACTTATGTGGCGTGAGGAAGTAGGTGTACTCCCTCTCCTTGGCATCGAAACGGGCGTGGAGCGTAGGCTCTACCTCATAGATGCGCATAATGGCGATATCTACGGGTAGCACCTTGTTGAGCTTATAGCAGAGTTGTGTGCAGTCGATTATAGCTTCGCTATCGAAGTGGGCGGTATAGAACGAGGCGTTTACACCCGTATCCGTGCGTCCAGCACCTACAATCTCGGTAGGTATGCGCAGGAGCATCGACAATTTCTCTTCGATGACACCCTCGACGGTAGTAGCATCGGGCTGGCGTTGCCACCCAAAATATGCGGTGCCGTCGTATTGTAGTTCGATAAAGTAACGTGCCATAGCAATATTCAATCTTTTATGCAAAGATAAGGATAATATTTTATTCTTGCTATGTATTAGCCCTATATAAATAAGAGAGAGGCCATTCGACATCTGCCGAATAGCCCCTTGTCAAAGCGAGAAATCAAGAATAAACTTCCCCTTTCTCCTTTCTCCTTTTCAGAGATTACATATGGATAGCGCAACCCAAAGCATCCTCCGCAGCCTCCATTACTGCCTCGTGCATAGATGGGTGTGCGTGGATTGTGCGAGCGATGCGGTGAGCATTTACGCCCAATACCTTAGCCAAGGTAGGCTCGCCAATCATCTCAGTCACGTTGTGGCCCACGAAGTGTGCGCCGAGCAACTTCTCCTCGCCATCGAAGATAAGTTTCACGAAGCCGTCGCGCTCACCTGCCGCAGTGGCCTTGCCCGATGCGGTATATGGGAACTTGCCGACCTTGTAGTCGATGCCCGCAGCCTTCACCTGTGCCTCGGTCATACCCACTGAGGCAACCTCAGGCGATGTGAAGATGCACGATGGGATAGTCGAGTAGTCGATAGGCTCAGGGTTGAGACCGCAGATATGCTCTACGCAGTGGATAGCCTCGGTAGATGCTACGTGCGCAAGGGCTGGGGTAGCGATGATGTCGCCAATAGCATATACGCCGTCGATATTGGTTTTGAAGTGTTCATCGACCTTAATCTTGTCACGCTCGATCTCGATGCCTACCTCCTCAAGGCCCATATCCTCGATGTTAGACTTGATGCCCACAGCCGAGAGAACGATGTCTGCCTCGATGGTCTGTGCGCCCTTCTTGCCCTCGATGTCGATGATGCACTTGCCAGCCTCGTTCACGCTGACCTGCTTCACGGTGGTAGAGGTCATAACCGTAGCGCGCAACTTGCGGAAGGCGCGCTCCATAGCCTTGGCGGTATCCTCATCCTCCAAAGGCATAATCTGTGGCATATACTCGATGATGGTGACCTTCACGCCCAAGGTAGCGTAGATGTAGGCGAACTCCGAGCCGATAGCGCCCGAACCTACAACGACCATAGACTCTGGCAACTCAGGGAGTACCAAAGCCTCCTTAGAGGAGATGATATGCTTGCCATCAACAGGCATAAAAGGCATCACGCGTGGGCGGGCACCTGTAGCAAGGATGATGTTATCGGCCTCGTACTCTACGCCCTCGACCTCCACGATGTCGGCAGCCTTGAGGCGACCGAAGCCTGCGATAACGTCGATATTGTTCTTCTTGAGGAGGAACTGAACACCCTTGTTCATCGTCGTAGCAACCATACGCTCACGCTCCACCATCTTTGTCCAGTCGGGCTTTACCTCGCCCTCGATGGTTACACCAAAGGTGGCTGCTGCCTTGCAATCGGCATATACCTGAGCCGAACGCACAAGAGCCTTGGTTGGGATGCAACCCCAGTTGAGGCACACACCACCAGCGTCGGCCTTCTCGACGATAGCCACGCGCTTGCCACACTGTGCGGCACGGATAGCGGCTACATAACCACCTGGGCCTGAGCCGATAACGATAATATCATATCTGTTGTCCATACGATTTTTTGCTTATAAAATTACTTTACGACCTTCAAAATCTCACCCTTGTCTGCTGCCACGGCGCGCTTCCAATTCTCGGTGTAACCAGGCTGCTCGATCTTGCCAGGGATATCCTTGCCATTGCCATTGTCGATGAACTTGCCGTTCTCCTCGCCCTTGACATTGCCGTCGATATACTTAACCATAAGGTACTTGTCGAGTGCTACCCACTGGTCGAATACCAACTGCGCATACTTCACGCTGAACTCGGTGGTGAACTTACGCACCTTCTTGTCGTTGTACGACATATTTGCAATCTTTACGTCGGCATCAGCAACCACCTTGAGCATCTCGTTCTCCCAAGCATCGACCATCTCGCGAACATACTTGCCTACGCTGTTGTAGCGCAAGTAAGCGAACTGTGCAACGCGGTTAGTAATCCAGAACATTGCGGTATCAGAGTACTCCAACATAGAGCCGTTACCCTCGCGCAAGCACTCAGGAACCTCCAACGAGTTTACGTAGATAGGGGTCAATGGTGAGGTCGCAGCATCGTCGGTACCAAACCAGAGGATACCCACCTTCTCAGGACGTGCCTGGCCTACGAGCCAGAAGCCTGTCTGCTGTGTAGCTGTAGCGCGCTCGTTGCAGTACTCAACACCATCCACCTCGAAGTACATAGGACGCCAGCGGTATGGGCAACCCTCACCACCAGCACCGATATCTGTAGTCATATCCATCTTAGTGCCCTCATAGTGGTCGCGCATACAATCCATCAACAGCTTTGGAGAGACCTTCTGGCGTGGCATAACCCACAATGGCATACGGTTCTCCTTGTTGTGGCCCATAGCGTAGTCCTCATACTGGTCCATACCGTCAGCCACGGTGCGGAAGAAGGCCCATACACGAGCCTCGCAACCACGCATAGCACCAAAATCAAGTGGCGCATAGGCATCAGCAAAGCTGAAGTCCTCGTTCTTACCCTCGAACCAGCCGAACTCACGTGCTACATCTGCAACATCCTCAGCATAGAGGCAGTTCTCTGGGTCATCCCAAGGGAATGTTGTGATACGAGCCTGGTTGGCGTGAGCCGATACATAGCCGTCAGGAATACGACGTGCAACCCATACGATACCCTTCTTCTCAGGGCCCTTGCCGATAAGCTCCATAATCCAAGCCTCCTGCTGGTCGATCAACGAGAACGATTCGCCAGAAGAGCAGTAGCCATAGGTGTTGGCGAGGTCTACGATGATGTCGATAGCCTCACGAGCAGTCTTGGCACGCTGCAAGGTGATGTAGATAAGTGAGCCATAGTCGATGCCACCCTTTGGATCCTCCAACTCTGGACGGCCACCGAATGTGGTCTCGGTGATGAAGAGCGAGTGCTCGTTAGAGTTGCCGAGAGTACGGTAGGTTACAGGAGCCTGCTTAATCTTGCCGATGTAGCGACCTGTATCCCACTCGGTTACATCCATCAACTCGGTGAACTTCACAGGTACATACCTATAGAGTGAGCCGTAGAGACCGTGAGAGTCTGCCGCATAGGTCACCATATTTGAGCCATCGGTAGATGCTCCGCGTGTAACGATAAAGTTAGTACAAGCATCCGCCGTGGCGATGCCTGCAATAAATGCGCCCACAAGGGCAATAGCCTTGAAAAGTTTGTTCATAATTCTATTAGGTTTTTGTTTTTATTAATATTATACGTTATTAAAATTTTCGAAAGATACTAATTTATTTTGAAACCATTGCTATCTTATTTAATAATTTGTAAATTTGTGGCATCAAAACCAATAGAACAATGAGCATCAAAGAGCGTTTAAATAACATTTTGTCGAAACTCCCTGAGGGTGTTACTTTAGTTGCTGTATCGAAATTTCACCCCGTAGAGCGATTGCAGGAGGCCTACGAGGCAGGTCAGCGAGTATTTGGCGAGAGCCGTCCTCAGGAGATGGCATCGAAATATCAACAACTCCCCGCGGATGTTGAGTGGCATATGATTGGCCATCTGCAGACCAATAAGGTGAAGATGATTGCCCCCTTCGTCTCGATGATCTCGTCGGTGGATTCGGAGCGATTGATCGAGGAGATTGAGAAGCAGGCGGCTAAGTATAACCGCACGATAGATATCCTGCTTGAGGTACACGTTGCCGAGGAGGAGACCAAGTCGGGCTGGAGCGAAGAGGAGTTGTATAACTACTTGGCTACTGGGGCGTTGGAACGTATGGAGCATATCCGAGTGAGGGGCGTGATGACTATCGCCTCGAACACGGACGACCAGAGCGTTGTGCGTCGCGACTTCCAACATATACGCAATATTTTCGAGGAGTTGAAGCCCCGCTTTGGTGAGGCCTTTGACACCCTCTCGATAGGTATGTCCGACGACTATCCATTGGCCTTGGAGTATGGCTCGACGATGGTACGTATCGGCACGGCTATCTTTGGTATGCGCGAGTATTAGTGGACGTGCCAAAGTCCGAACTGACATTTTGTCACTCTTTCGGACACGGCACACTGCGATTCTGTCATACAAAATGTATAAATGCGTCACTTTTGGCGCATTTTTTCTTTTGGCACTACCTTTGTTCAATACCAGACCAAACTGAGCAAAACAAGCAGAATAAAAAATTAACAATATAAAACTTTAAAAACTATGAGCAAGATTATTGGTATTGATTTGGGTACAACAAACTCGTGTGTAGCAGTTATGGAGGGTAACGAGCCCGTCGTAATTCCTAATGCTGAGGGTCATCGTACAACTCCTTCAGTCGTAGCATTCACCGAGGGTGGTGAGCGTAAGGTGGGCGATCCTGCAAAGCGTCAGGCTATCACCAACCCTAAGCGTACAGTATTCTCTATTAAGCGTTTTATGGGTGAGCGTTACGATGCGGTTACAGCAGATATCGCTCGCGCACCATACTCAATCGTTAAGGGTGAGAACAACACTCCACGTGTTGAGATCGATGGCCGTCAGTACACTCCACAGGAGATCTCGGCTATTACCTTGCAGAAGATGAAGAAGACCGCTGAGGACTACCTCGGTCAGGAGGTTACTGAGGCTGTTATCACCGTTCCTGCATACTTCTCAGACTCACAGCGTCAGGCAACTAAGGAGGCTGGTGAGATTGCTGGCTTGAAGGTGCGTCGTATCATCAACGAGCCTACAGCAGCAGCGTTGGCTTATGGCTTGGACAAGAAGCAGGATGATATGAAGATTGCGGTTTACGACCTTGGTGGTGGTACCTTCGATATCTCAATCTTGGAGCTTGGTGATGGCGTATTCGAGGTTAAGTCTACAAATGGTGATACTCACCTCGGCGGTGATGACTTCGACCACGTACTTATCGACTATATGGCAGAGGTGTTCAAGGCTGAGCATCAGATCGACCTTCGTCAGGACCCTATGGCTCTCCAGCGTTTGAAGGAGGCTGCTGAGAAGGCAAAGATCGAGCTCTCGTCGGCAACAACTACCGATATCAACCTCCCATACATTATGCCAGTAAATGGTATCCCACAGCACCTTGTGATGTCACTCACACGTGCTAAGTTCGAGCAGTTGTGCGACCACCTCGTGCAGAAGACCATCGAGCCTTGCCGCACCGCTTTGCGTGACGCAGGTTTGCAGGCAAGCCAGATCGACGAGGTTATCCTCGTGGGTGGTTCTACACGTATCCCAGCTATTCAGCGCGTTGTTGAGGAGTTCTTCGGTAAGGCTCCTAACCGTTCAGTAAACCCAGATGAGGTGGTTGCTGTAGGTGCTGCAATCCAGGGTGGTGTCCTCACAGGTGAGGTTAAGGATGTCCTCTTGTTGGATGTTACTCCATTGTCACTCGGTATCGAGACCTTGGGTGGTGTGATGACTCGCTTGATTGAGGCTAATACCACTATCCCTACTCGCAAGAGCCAGGTGTTCTCTACCGCTGCCGACAACCAGCCTACCGTGACTATCAACGTATGTCAGGGTGAGCGTGCTATGGCTGCCGACAACAAGTCTATCGGCCAGTTCAACCTCGATGGTATCCCAGCGGCACCACGTGGTGTTCCACAGATCGAGGTAACCTTCGATATCGATGCTAACGGTATCCTTAACGTGTCGGCTAAGGATCTCGGCACAGGCAAGGAGCAGAAGATTCGTATCGAGGCATCGAGCGGTCTTACCGAGCAGGAGATTCAGCGTATGCGCGACGAGGCTAAGGCTAATGAGGCTAAGGATAAGGCAGAGAAGGAGCGCATCGAGAAGATTAACACTGCCGATTCGAACATCTTCGCTACAGAGAAGAACTTGAAGGAGTATGGCGATAAGTTGCCAGCAGAGAAGAAGGCTGCTATCGAGGATGCTTTGGCAAAGCTTAAGGAGGCTCACAAGGCTCAGGATATCGCGGCTATCGACAGCGCTATCGAGGCTCTCAACGGTGCTTGGCAGGCTGCCTCACAGGATATCTACGCTCAGCAGCAGGCTCAGCAGGCACAGCAGGGTGGTCAGCAGGCAGGTGCTGGCAATGAGCAGCAGCCACAGCCTGAGGATGTAGACTTCGAGGAGGTTAAGTAATTTGGGGCGAGTATCGCCAAATAACATATTGAGCGAGGGGCCATTCAACATTTCGTTGAGTGGCCTCTTTGCTATATTTGGATAATTGATAAAAAAGGATTATCTTTGTTTATTATTAAACCAAGAGTATGGAATACGACGTAATAGTTATTGGCGCAGGCGCAGCGGGACTTATGGCTGCAGGTACTGCAGCGATGAGTGGCCGTTCGGTGCTTCTTATGGAGAAGATGGAGAAGGCTGGCCGAAAGATACGCATCACGGGTAAGGGCCGTTGTAACCTTACCAATGCAAGACCTGCTGAGGAGTTTATGGAGAAGGTGAGGACCAACCAGGAGTTCTTCTCTGTGGCCTTTTCGGAGTTTAACAACCGTGCCACGGTACGCTTCTTCGAGCGTCTCGGTGTCAAGTTGGAGATTGAGCGCGGCGAGAGAGTCTTCCCTAAGAGCGGAAAGGCGTGGGATATCGCCAATGCCTTGGTCGATTTCTGCGAGGATAAGGGCGTTAAAATTCTCTATAAGACACAGGTTACGGCTATCGAGACCTTGGACGGCAAAGTTACAGGTGTGCGCTATCGCAATTCCAGAGGCTTTGAGCGTAGGGAGGAGGCTAAGCACGTCATCGTGGCTACGGGAGGCGTGAGCTATCCCTCTACAGGCTCTACGGGTGATGGCTACGACTTCGCAGCCTCTGTGGGCCACTCGATTGAGCCTATACGCCCATCATTGACCCCACTCGTCACGTCGCACCCACAGAAGGAGTATCTCAATGGCTTGTTGCTCAAGAACGTAGGTGCAAAACTATATGTCGATAACGAACTTGTTCAGGAGGAGTTCGGTGAGTTGGGCTTCTCGGAGCGCGGTATCGAGGGTGCTGTGGCATTGCGCCTTAGCCGAGATGCTGTGGATGCTATCATCGACGAGAAGCGTGTGAAACTCATTATAGACCTTAAGCCAGCCTTAGACGAGGAGACTCTTCTGGCTCGTATCGAGAGGGAGATTGCCGAGATGCAGTCGTCGGAGTTCTTCTCGGAGTTGTTGCGTAAGTTGGTGCCAAAGCAGATGGTGGTGCCGTTGGCTAAGGAGGTGGACTTCCACTCTAAGACCTATGTCGGCAAACTCTCAGATGCGGAGAAGCTACGCTTGGTGAAGATTCTCAAGGGTATGGTATTCCCAATTTCGGATTATGCACCATTCCAGTTCGCCATTGTTACGGCTGGTGGTGTCGATTGCAACGAGGTGAATAAGTACACTATGGAGTCTACCTTGGTCAAGGGTCTCTACTTCGCTGGCGAGGTGCTTGATATCGACGCTAATACTGGTGGCTACAATATGCAGATTGCCTTCTCTACGGGCCGTCTTGCTGGACAACTTAAAAAGTAGGATGCTATGAAACGCTCTGGACGAACAATAATGCAACGACTCAAAGACTTGTCGTATCTGCCATCATATATCGGCCGAGCGCGCTATTTCCGTGGCCACGGAGTCCACTCTCCATATATCTATGCTATTGTGCGTCAGGTATTTATGCGTAGAGGTCTCTACGACGAGAGTTGTACGCTCTATACCGAACTCGTCGAGCGAGGTGTAGCAAAACGTAGGGCCGAGGAACTTACCAATTTGGTGTGGCACTGTGGTTATAAGAGTTGGTCGATAGATGTTATGGGCCGTAGTGATATAATTTTTGCAACTCTCGACACGCAATGGTCCGACTTGGAACAGTATGCCGACTATGCACGTGGTATCGGAGCTACGCTCTGTATAATGAATCCCTATAACAACCGTGAGCGTTGGCAGACTTGTTGCCGAATTATAGATAACCACCCCTCGACAACGGTGGATAACAGAGCATATTTATTGGTATTCAACAACCACCTCCCCAAGCAGCGTTTCTGTTTGTAGCGCGGGGTGGGGTAGCGATAATATTTTTATATGAAGATTTATACTAAGACGGGAGATGGAGGTACTACCTCGCTTATCGGAGGCGAGCGAGTGTCGAAGTGCGACCTTAGGGTTGAGGCCTATGGTTCGGTCGATGAGTTGATGGCCTTTGTGGCGTTGCTCACCGACGAGTTGGTTGATGATGCCCGTACGGCAGGTATGGTGGATGAGCTACAGCATATCTCTTCACAGCTGATGACCGTCTCGGCACTCTTTGCTGTGGGCAAGGGTGGCCAGGATAAGGTTAAGCCCATCGCAGAGGAGCAGATAGAGGGGCTGGAGCGCTCTATTGATGCTATGCAGCAAGAGCTGCCTGCCATCACTAAGTTTACCATCCCTGGAGGCAATCGTGCTGTGTCGCTGTGCCACGTCTGCCGAACTGTCTGCCGTAGGGCCGAACGTGCTGCGTTACGTGCTGGAGAGGTCTATGCAGTGGATAGCTCAGCCACACGCTACCTAAACCGCCTATCCGACTATCTCTATACGCTTGGCCGTTGTGTTACGGAGCGCCTGAAGGTTACGGAGCGCCTGTGGATTCCATAGCGGATAAGGACCACAGAAGCGGTTGATTATAAGTATTTTCGAGGAATATGTTGCAGATATAAAATTATTTTATACATTTGCACACTAAAATTTTGTAAATGCTCGTTAGAGCAACGAATTAACCTAAAAACAAGAGATATAACTATGTATTGGACATTAGAGCTTGCATCGAAGTTGGAGGATGCACCATGGCCAGCAACTAAGGAGGAGTTGATCGACTACGCTGTACGTTCAGGAGCACCCCTTGAGGTTTTGGAGAATCTTCAGGAGATCGAGGACGAGGGTGACATCTATGAGTCTATCGAGGACATCTGGCCCGACTATCCATCAAAGGATGATTTCTTCTTTAACGAGGAGGAGTATTAACAGAGATTTGTCAGCCAATGCGCTGATAATCAAAAGAGAGACAAGGAATATAAACTTGTTTCTCTTTTTTGTTGTTGTATCTATTTGTTGTCGGCAACCATCGTTTTACGCCATCCTCGCAGAGGTGCTATTGATTTTCTTGTATATTTTCTTTAGCTTTGCAATATCCTCCTACATATGTACAATGATAGGATTATAATAACTTAAACTCAAACAATATGAAACGATTATTTCTACTTATTGCATTCGCTATGTGCATTTCAATTTGTGGGGTCTACGCACAATCATATAGTACATATGTGAGTAATTCGGTTCCAGTGTCAACTGAGTCAAACAGTGGAAGGTATGAGTTTATCCAATCAACAAACAACAGTTCTCACGCATTTCTAATAGATAAGTACACTGGCAATGTATGGAAATATAAAATTCTAAAAAAGGAATTTGAAAGATTGGAAAGAGAACAGCCTGATAGCGTTTCAATAGATAGAATAAATTATCAAATGTATATTAGTGCTGAAAATAGTTCTATGTGTTTTCTGCTCAATATACACACTGGAGATATGTGGCGATACACTTCAAATATAGGGGAGAAAACATTTAAAAAAATGGAAATGCCTTGGAAGGATGAATAGTTGCATAATCTCTGTTAAATTAGTCCTAAAAAGTAGCCATATAAACTTGTATATAAACTTGCATGATAAAAATCTAATGCTGATTATCAATTAGTTATAGACTTAAAATACTCCTTTAACGAGGAGGAATATTAGTAGTTTGATAAAGGTTGCAAACCTAAATATCAACGATTTACAATGACCGATTGGGCAGTCCAGTCGGTCTTTTTTTGCCAAAATACTACCCAAAAACTACCCAAATATGAGCGAAAACTGCCCAAATACTGCCCTGAAACTATGACCAAATCCTCCCCAAAATAAGAGTAGTAAGTGAGGGGTGGCACACTGCCCAAACACTGCCCTGACGCTCTACAAGGCACTTTTTGCCCAAATTGAGCGAACCGCTAAAACTACTCATTGAAGGCAGAAAAATATCGGGTAGTTGTGTCTTCACTACCCTGAAACAAAAAAAAGGACAAAACCGAAGTTCTGTCCTTAATTTAATCCAATTTAATATATGATGATTTGACTGGTGGATTTGGAACTTTAAATTATTGTTCGTATATTTGCGAACAGAAACAAGCATAGACACTATGGCGAACAAGGAATATACACTTAATCAAGAGCAAGTTGCACGCTTTGCAAAGGCGATGGGACACCCTGCACGCATCGCTATCCTCGAATTTCTTGCCAAGCAAACGGAGTGCTACTTTGGTGATATTCACGAGGAGTTGCCGATTGCCAAGGCAACCGTATCTCAACACCTAAAAGAGTTGAAAGAGGCAGGACTTATTCAGGGTGAAATCGAGACACCACGAGTTAAGTATTGTATCAACCGAGAGAATTGGAAGTTGGCTCATAAACTATTTGGAGAGTTCTTCGGTACTTGTGCCTGTAAGAAAGAGAGTTGCTGTGAGTAGTTATTCTCTTTTTTTAGAAGCATTGTTCGTTGTTTTGCGAATTACTAACAATTAAATAAATTAGCGTATGAAGAGGGTTTTATTGATGCTTACTCTATGTGTGGGGGCTGCGTGTTTAGCGGGTTGCGACGCACAGAATAAGAGTA
>JAEIGA010006124.1_pt1 | contig 18313 bp, 14 predicted proteins | sample 9270691 | NCBI WGS metagenome assembly JAEIGA01 (sample SAMN17057246, study PRJNA624740) | gut metagenome | biome: biome; isolation source: fecal sample | host: Bos grunniens | place: China: Xizang | collected 2019
GACATTCGTGGTGCAGGCAATATTCTTGGTGCCGAACAGAGCGGATTTATCACTGACCTCGGTTACGAAACTTATCAAAAAATCCTAAACGAAGCCCTCGCAGAACTCCGCGACCAAGAGTTTAGCGGACTATTTGCCGACCGCAAAGATGCTAAAGACAACTATGTCAGCGACTGCTTTATTGAGTCTGACATGGAACTTATGCTACCTAATTGGTATGTAGAATCGCAAACCGAGCGTATGGCTCTCTATCGCGAACTTGACAACATACAAAACGAACGAGCATTGGAAGAGTACAAAAAACGTCTCACCGACCGCTTTGGTCGCATCCCTGACGAAGCTGGCGACCTTATGACTATGGTACGTCTACGCTGGTTAGCTCAACGCTATGGTGTTGAACGACTAATACTCAAACGAGGCAAAATGCACGCCTACCTCGTAACAAATCAAAAATCTGCATTCTACGAATCTAAAGAATTCGAAACTCTCATACAATTCTGCATGGCAAATTATAAACGATGCGCTCTGTCTGAAAAAGACAACAAACGCATCGTCCAAGTCAGCAATATAAATTCAGTTGATGATGCATATAACATATTCAATGAATTAAATATTAACACATAAATATATGGCCCGAATATTAGCAATTGACTACGGACAGAAACGCATCGGCATCGCTGTCACAGACCCTCTACAAATGATTGCCAACGGATTAACTACTATAGAAACACCCAAAATATACTCTTTTTTAGCTGACTATTTCACTAAAGAAGAGGTAGAAACCATAGTTGTAGGCTATCCAAAAACACTTCAAAACGAGCCTGCCGAAGTGACTAAATATATCAACACATTCGTCGGCAAACTACGTAAACTCTACCCCGATAAGAATATCGAACTTATAGACGAACGCTTTACAAGCAAAATGGCTTTTCAGACTATGATTGATAGTGGCATCAGCAAAAAAGCTCGCCAAAACAAAGCCCTAATCGACCAAATCAGTGCCACTATAATACTACAAAACTACCTTGAAACAATGCATAATGCATAATACACAATGCACAATTAATAATTATCATTGACTATTAACTTTCAACTTTCAACTCAACAATATGATTACAGTATCCAACCTTGCAATGCAATTTGGCAAAAGAGTACTCTTCTCTGATGTCAATCTCAAATTCACAGCAGGCAACTGCTATGGTGTAATCGGTGCTAATGGTGCCGGCAAATCTACTTTTATTCGCATGCTCAGCGGCGAACTCGACCCTTCACGCGGACAAATATCATTTGGTCCAGGCGAACGCCTCTCGGTACTCAAACAAGACCACTTTGCTTATGACAATTTTACGGTTATTGACACCGTAATGATGGGCAACGACCACTTCTGGCGCATAAAAGAAGAAAAAGAAGCTATCTATCTTAAAGAAGATTTCACCGAAGAAGATGGTATCCGTGCTGCCGAATTAGAAGAGAAATTTGCCGAAATGGATGGTTGGAACGCCGAAAGTAATGCAGCTCAACTCCTTAGTGGATTAGGTATAAAAGAAGACCTCCACTATCAACTCATGAGCGAATTGGAGAATAAGGAAAAGGTACGTGTATTGCTTGCTCGAGCACTCTATGGCAAACCAGATAACCTTCTCCTCGACGAACCTACCAACGACCTCGATGTAGATGCTGTAATGTGGCTTGAAAACTACCTCGCCAACTACGAAAACACAGTACTCGTAGTTAGCCACGACCGCCACTTCCTCGATGCCGTATCGACTCATACTATAGACATCGACTACGGCAAAATCACTATGTTTGCTGGCAACTACACTTTCTGGTACGAATCAAGCCAACTTGCTCTTCGACAACAACAAAACCAAAACAAGAAGGCTGAAGAAAAACGCAAAGAATTGGAAGAGTTCATCCGCCGTTTCTCTGCCAATGTGGCTAAAAGTAAACAGGCTACTTCGCGTCGTAAAATGCTCGAAAAGCTCAACGTCGAAGAGATTCAACCTTCAACACGCAAATACCCAGCTATCATCTTCACACCTGAACGCGAACCGGGCAATATGGTACTCGAAATCAGTGGTCTCGGCAAGCGCGCCGAAGATGGTTCGGTACTCTTCAACAACGTATCGTTCAACGTAGAGAAAGACGACAAAATAGCATTCTATTCACGCGATGCTCGTGCCATGACTGCCTTCTTCGAAATCATCATGGGCAACGACCGCGACTATGCTGGCAAATTCAACTGGGGTATCACTATCACCAACGCATATCTACCACTCGACAACACTCGATTCTTCAACAACGAACACACTCTCGTTGATTGGCTCGCTCAATACTCTGCCGACACCACCGAAGTCTTCATTCGTGGCTATCTCGGCAAAATGCTATTCTCGGGCGAAGAGATTTACAAACGCGCCAATGTGCTCTCAGGTGGAGAAAAGATGCGCTGTATGATTGCACGCATGATGCTACGCAATGCCAATGTAATGGTGCTCGACTCTCCTGTCAACCATCTCGACCTCGAATCAATTCAAGCATTCAACAACACACTTAAAACATTCAAGGGCAATATATTACTATCATCACACGACCGTGAATTCGTATCTACAGTGTGCAATCGTATCATCGAACTTACTCCAAACGGAATTATAGATAAATATATGGACTTCGACGAGTATCTTACTTCCGACGAAATCCACGCTCTACGCGAAAAGATGTATAAATAAGCATTGATATAAACAAGATAAAAAAGGCGATTGAAAATAAATTCAATCGCCTTTTCTATTCTTCTATTTCAATTATCTCCTCTTCAAAAGATACAAAATCTAACTTATCAAATCGCTCACGCACTCTATCTATCTCACCTAAACGAACTCGAAAGTAAAGAGTACAATCCATCTCTTGCACTTGATTGACTATTGCTAGGTCAAAATCTTTCATTATGCGCATCACAGCATTTAAATCTTGATAACCAAATTTTGATACAAAAGTTTTCTCGACGATACGCTCCTCTATTGTTGCAACAGCTATTGCTTCTGCTGCCGAAGTTTTGTAGGCCTGAATCAGTCCGCTCGTGCCAAGCAATGTGCCTCCAAAATAGCGTACGACAATAATAAGTATATCCGTAAGATTCGAACTATTTATCTGTCCTAATATCGGGCGACCAGCCGTACCCGAAGGTTCTCCATCATCATTCGCACGAAAAACACCTCGCTCATACCCTAACATATAAGCATAGCAAACATGACGAGCATCATAGTATTCCTTGCGTTTTTCAGCGAGGATTTCTTTAATTTGCTCGACTGTCTGCACTGGGTAAGCAAATGCGTAGAACTTGCTACCTTTGTCTTTATAGAGTGCCTCTGATGGTGATGATATGGTTAAATAAGTATCCAATTTAGTTGAAAGTTAAAAGTTAAAAGTTGAGAATTGAGAATTAAAAGTTGAAAGTTGAAAATTAATATATATAAAAATTTCAAATCTCAAATTTCAAATTAAAAATTTATTCTCTATAATAAACTCGGCGCACACGAGATGAGAAGCTTGTGAGAACTTCGTATGGTATGGTGCCGAGAATGTTTGCTATTTCGGTAAGGCCTTGTTTGTCGTTAAAAAGTACGACCTCGTCCCCTACCCTAACATCTAGCCCTGTCACATCTATCATCGTGAGGTCCATACAGATATTACCTATAGTCGGCACTTTTTGACCATCTATAAAGAATGAGCCTCGTCCGTTGCCTAATCGGCGATCGACGCCATCTGCATAACCTAATGGAAGAAGAGCTATGAGAGAATCTTTTTCTGCTACACCACGACGACTATACCCTATTGTTTCGCCTGCCTTCACGGTCTTGAGTTGCATTATGCGAGTGGAGAATGAACATACGTTGCGCAATTGGTCTTCGTTGCAACAACTAACGCCCCAAAGTCCAATACCAAGACGCACCATATCAAACTGATACTGAGAGAATCGTTCAATACCAGCCGAGTTGAGCGTATGACGCAAAATGGCTTCGCCATAAGGCAATGAGCGCTTGATGTATGTTGAATTGCGGTCAAAAAGTTGGATTTGTTGCAATGTGAATTCATTCATCTCTGCCGACATTTCATCAGCCGCTGCAAGATGCGAGAATATTGAGCGCACTTCGACATGATCTTGAGAGTTAAGAATAGAACAGAGTCGTTCTAAATCAGCAGTCTCGAATCCTGCTCGGTGCATACCCGTATCAAGTTTAATGTGGATTGGATAGTGTTTTAATCCGTGACGACGGACTTCTTCTATCAATATATTCAAGAAATAGAATGAGCAAACTTCAGGTTCTAATTGGTTATTGAACATGTGATGCAAGGCAGATACCATTGGGTCAAGCACGAGAATTGGAAGTTTGATGCCTGCTTGTCGGATTTCTACACCTTCATTGGCAAATGCAACTGCAAGGTAGTCACAACCAAAATGTTGAAGTGCTTGTGCTACTTCGATAGAGCCACTGCCATAAGCCGATGCTTTGACCATACACATTAGTTTGGTGGTAGGCTTGATTTTGTTACGAAAATGATCGAGATTATGGAAAAGTGCATCAAAGTTAATCTCAAACACGGTGTCGTGAGCAAGTTGTTGCAAATGGTTTTGTATGCGCTCAGGATTGAATTGAGGTGCTATTTTTAAGAGCAATGCCTCGTTGCGAAGATTGCGCACAAACTCACTACTCAAAAACTCGGATGTGTCTTTGAAGAATAGTTTGTTTTCAATCTTAAATAGCGATGTATGAGCAGCCAAATCGGGACCGATAAACACAATTGCATCTACTGACTGACTGCGAATAACCTGGCAGATGTTAAGGTAGAACATCTCTGTTGCCAAATCGTCGCCATCGATATCCGACACAATAAGCGTACGATGCAAATTCTGATTTGCCGATTGTTGTTCAAGAAATCCCAAAGCATGTTTGGTGAGCGACGTCAAATCAGAACTGTGTCCGTCACGAATAATTAAACAATTATTTATTCCGGGTTCAACTTCGTATCTTGCTTTTTGATTCATACTTAGACAATTAGTAGCGAGTAACGAGTAACAAGATTTTTCCCTATCATTCAGGGAATTCTCGCTACTCGTTACTAACTACTCGTTACTATTCTTATTTCAAAAGTGATTCTGGCACAAGATTATCTTTCTCGATATCGAGGAAGTACTTGTATGTGCCGACACGCAATTCATCACAAGCGTCATAGTCGCAAACAATGATGCCTTTTGGGTGCATTTGAAGAGCTGAGATTGTCCACATTTGACAAATGCCCTCTTCGACTGCATGACGCAAAGCACGCGCTTTACCATGTCCATTGACAAGAATCAAAACTTCGCGTGCATCAAGCACTGTGCCTACACCTACAGTTAATGCCGTTTTTGGCACTTTATTAATATCATTGTCAAAAAATCGCGAATTAGCTATAATCGTATCAGTTGTAAGATTCTTCTTGCGAGTGCGAGATGTCAATGATGAACCAGGCTCGTTGAATGCAATGTGTCCATCTGGACCGATACCACCGAGAAAAAGGTCAATCCCACCTACAGCCTTGATTTTATCTTCGTAGCGCTGGCACTCGGCTTCAATATCTTCAGCATTGCCATTGAGGATATTCACATTCTCTTTTTTGATATCGATATGAGAAAAGAAATTATTCCACATGAAAGAGTGATAACTCTCTGGATGCGACTTAGGTAAGCCAATATATTCATCCATATTGAACGTAATGACATTCTCAAAAGATATAACGCCACGTTTATTAAGTTCAATAAGTTCACGATACATACCAAGAGGCGAAGAACCAGTAGGTAAACCTAAAACGAAGGGCTTTTCGGCTGTAGGTTTAGCTGCTATAAGTTTTTTTGCCACATAATTAGCTGCCCATTTAGACATCTTGGCATAATCTGGTTCAATAATTAAGCGCATAATTTAAAAGTTGAAATGTGAAAGTTGAAATGTGAAATTTAATACTATGCATCATCTTTCAAATTTCAACTTTCAAATTTAAAATTAATTATTAATTGTTTTAAGTGCTACGGCACGACCAAGTTCGTAGAGAGCTTCGGCTTGTTCGGCAGTCATGGCTTGTTTCACTTCTACATAACCTGCCATTTCCCATTTCATTGCTTCAGCAAAAACCTCAAATGGTTTAGCTGTGGCATTTGCCCAAGTAAATGAACCGAAACATCCAAATTCGTGATTTTTAACACCGCGTGTTTTTATTTTAGCAAGCAATGTAGCTGCGTTTGGATACAACTCACCGCAATAGGTTGGCGCACCACAAATAAATCCTTTATAACGGAAGATATCAGCAAGAATATACGAATGGTCAGAACGAGAAACATCATGTAACACAACATTTTTAGTTACAGATGCTGCACCTCTAGCCACCATTTCAGCCATCTCTTCAGTATAACCATACATACTTCCGTATGCAATTACTACGCCAGGCTCGGTTTCATATTTACTCAAACGGTCGTAGATACCAATCACTTCGCTTATGTGGTCTGTCCATACTGGTCCGTGAGTTGAACATATCATCTTAATATCCAAACCACCCAATTTTTTCAAGGCTGTTTGTACTGGTGCTCCATATTTGCCTACGATACAAGCGTAGTAGCGCACCATTTCAGTGTAGTATTTGTCGAGATTAAGTTCGGTATCGAGCACTGCCCCATCTAATGTACCGAAACAGCCAAATGCATCGGCAGAGAACAAGAGTTTGTCTTCAACCGAGTATGTTACCATAACCTCAGGCCAGTGAACCATAGGAGCAAAGTGAAATTGAAGTGTACGACTACCAATGTTCAATGAGTCGCCATCTTTTACTACATGAAATCCATCTTTAATGCCATAATAACCACCAAGCATGTCAATAGTTTTAGCATTGGCAATGATTTGCATATTTGGATAGATAGCTTGCAATGTTTTAATACCCGATGAATGGTCTGGCTCCATATGATTGACAATGAGATAGTCTAATTGGCGACCTGCCAACAACTCTTGCACTTGAGCCAATAGTTGCTCTGCAAATGGTTGTTCTACTGTATCTACTAACACAGTTTTCTCATCATCAATAAAATATGCATTGTAGCTCACTCCGTATGGGAGTGGAAGCATGTTTTCAAACAATGTTTTTTGGCGGTCATTTACGCCAACATAATAGATTTTGTTTAATAATTCTCGTTTCATATATCATACTATTAATAACGAGTAGCGAGATATAAGACTTACTCGCTTCGCTCGTTTTTTTAGAAGACAATAACAGAATAACAAAAAAAATTTTGTTCTTATGTTATTCTGTCTTTTAATTTATTAAGCTTCTATCACAGCTTCTGGAGCAATTTTTTTGATTAAACCTTGGAGTACATTACCTGGACCAAGTTCACGGAACGACAAAGCTCCATCCGCCACCATATTTTGAACTGTTTGAGTCCAACGCACTGGACCTGTAAGTTGTGCAATCGAATTGCGTTTCAATTCTTCAGGGTCAGTATATGGTTTAGCATCAATATTTTGATATACCGGACACACTGGTTTATGATATGTAGTTGCACGAATAGCAGCTTCGAGTTCAACACGTGCAGGCTCCATAAGTGGAGAGTGGAACGCACCACCTACAGGCAATTTCAATGCACGTTTAGCACCTGCCTCTTTCATTTTTTCGCAAGCTGCATCGATTGCTTCGTTTGCACCCGAAATAACCAATTGACCTGGGCAGTTGTAGTTTGCTGGCACAACTACTCCATCGATTTGCGCACAAACCGCTTCTACTTTTTCATCTGGCAAACCAAGCACTGCTGCCATAACCGAAGGATTCAATTCACATGCTTTTTGCATTGCCATAGCACGAGCTGCCACAAGGCGCAAACCATCTTCGAACGAAAGTGCTTTTGCCACTACCAATGCCGAAAATTCACCCAATGAGTGACCTGCCACCATTTCAGGTTCAACACCAAGCACGATTGCCGAAATCACAGAATGTAAGAATACAGCAGGTTGAGTAACTTTAGTTTGTTTCAAATCTTCGGCTGTACCTTCAAACATTATATCTGTAATACGGAATCCTAATATTTCATTTGCTTTTTCGAACAATTCACGAGCTTGTTCATTTGACTCATATAGATCTTTACCCATTCCTACGAACTGAGCACCTTGACCTGGAAAAACGTATGCTTTCATATTATTAAAATTTTAGTAGCGCATAGCGAGTAAAAAAACTCTTTATACTCTATTTCGCCAATTGTTTACTTTACTTAACTTAAAAAAAAGACAACATGAGTATTTTTGTCTTTCCGGCAAAGTTACAAAAAAAGAATGAAACTACAAAACAAAAAAAGAGGTAAAACCATTTCTCAAACAATAACCATCCATCTACAACAAAATACGATATATCATAACGCCCCAATTACTGCGTTTTCTCAATATTAAATTCCTATCTTGTATTTCAATACACACCATTCAGGTTAAATTTAAACATCTTGCACTTTGAACATTTAACTCATTCCCCAAAAAAGGCTGAGCCAAAATTTGCATTTTGACACAGCCTCACATGTATCATAATACTACATGAAGAAAAATTTACTAAAAAAAATAACAAACATACTATCTTACTACACAATCATATTAAGTGCCGAAGGTATAATTTCTACAATGTATGGACCTTGACCATCGAGCATAATGCCATCTGTCTCAATCAAAAAAGATTGACGATTTTTTATTTTAAATCGTTTAGTAGTTTTCATAGTACATGCTGGATGATTCCACAACTCGCCACGCAGAAGAAAACCTACAATTGTAGATAATATTTTGAAAGTCAAACGAGGGACAACATTGGTATGAAAAACACCATCAGTAGGATCAGCTGGTACTTGTTTAATACCACCTCCAGAGTAACAACCATTACCTACCGATATTGTAAATACATCCTCTTCAATAGCATCATCGTCATAAATAAGTTGCATACGAGATGGTTTCCAACTAAAAAGTGCAATTACAAGACTAAGATAATACACCCAAGCATGCCCACCATAAATACGTTTCAAACGATCTGTCAATAGACAAACTTGAGCATCAAATCCAACACCCATTCCATTAAGAAAATAACGTTTTCGCTCTTCGCCATCAACAAAATAAGTAATACAACCCAAATCAACTTTCACTCTATTTCGTTTATAGAAACGATCCGACATCTTACGCTTCGATTTATATAAACCCCAGTAACGCGCCCAATCATTACCTGTCCCATAAGGTATCAATGCTATAGAAACAGAACTCTTATCTTCAATATTCGAAGTATATATACCATTCACAACCTCATTAATAGTACCATCTCCACCAACTAAAAGAATATTACGAAAACCTCGCTCAACAAGATAACGAGCTATTTCAGTAGCATGACCAGCATACTCTGTGGTCCATACTTGAAACTCTATTTCTGCTCGCTTCAAAGTACGATACATCTTAATCCAATCTCGACGCAAACGTCGTTTACCTGCTTTGGGATTAATAATTACTGCCCACTTATGTAATTCATAGTTCATAATTAACAGCTTTGCTGTTGATTTCTGCTACGCTCGCAAAATAAATAAATTTCTTTTGCTCTCACTTATCACAGAAATTCATAATTTATAATTCATAATTATCAATTCAAAATCCTTACTCTCTACTCCTTGCTCCTTAATAAAATTTGATCCATAATTGTTATAGCAGCCATGGCACGAACTACAGCTACAGCTCGTGGTGCAACACAAACATCATGACGACCTGATATTTGCACTGCAACAGCGTGACCTGAATCAGTCACCGTACGTTGTGGTTGTGCTATAGATGAAACAGGCTTAAATGCTACTCTAAAATAGATTGGCTCACCTGTTGTAATGCCACCTAACAAACCTCCAGCACGATTAGTATTAAATTTTACTTTACCTTTCTTAATCAACATCTCATCGTTACTTTCCGTACCTTGTACCGATGCTGCAGACATACCTAATCCATATTCAAAACCTTTAGCCGCAGGAATTGACATCATAGCTGATGCTAATTCTGCTTGCACCTTATTAAATATAGGCTCACCTACTCCTACTGGAACTCCTTTTATTTCGCAACGCACAGCCCCACCAATAGTATCACCCTCTTCTCGCACTTGTTCAAGCAAATCAAGCCAAAGAGCTTCTGTAAATCTATCAGGACAACGAACTGGGCTCTTATCCACATCATTACCATCACTTACATCAGGAAGCAATATAGGCCCTATTTGGTCAACATACGCTACAATAGAAACACCTTTTTGGGCAAGCCATTGCTCCGCTATCGCACCAACAACTACCTGTGCTACAGTTGTACGAGCTGAAGCACGACCTCCACCACGATGATCGCGAACACTATAACGCATATCATAGGTATAATCGGCATGCCCAGGACGATAAATATGCTCAAAATCAGCATAATCCTCACTGCGAACATCTTTATTACGAATTATAAAAGCTATAGGTGTACCAAGCGTAACACCTTCATATATACCCGACAAAAATTCTACATTATCTGTTTCACGACGTTTAGTCGAACCTGCAGTGGCTTGAGGTGAACGAAGTGCCACACGACGCTTAATTGCATCAAAGTCAAGACGCAATCCTGCGGGACAACCATCAATTACACCTCCAATAGCAGGTCCATGACTTTCACCAAAAGTAGTTAATCTAAATATGTGACCAAAAGTATTCATTTTTTTCAATCTTCAATTCTCAATACACAATTCACAATTATCCACTACTCCCTAGTCCTTATTCCCCTACTCCTTGCTCCTTAATTAACAGCATCCGCCACCACAACCTGAGCAGCCACCTTCACCACAAGAGTCACAAGAGCAACCGCCACCACAACCATGGTGCATCATTGCATGAAGTTCTTCTTCTGTTGGTTGTGTAACACTAATAATACGACCAGAGAAATATAAATCTTCACCTGCCAATGGATGATTAAGGTCCACCTTCACAACTTCTGCTTTTACTTCTACTATTTCAGCATTGATACGATTACCTTCATTGTCAACAAGCGGAACTATTGCTCCTGGAAATACTTTTTCATCATCGAATTTACCATCAATCATAAAGATATTTTTAGGCAATTCAATAACACTCTCTTCTTCATATTCACCATAAGCATCTGCAACAGGAATCATAAAATCAAATTTATCTCCTTCTCCAAGTCCTTCAAGATTTTCTTCAAATTTAGGCAACATCATACCCATTCCATGAAAATATTGAAGTGGTTGTTCTGGAGTTGTCTCTTCCATAAGTTCAAGTTCACCATTCTCTGTTTTTACAGAAAGTTTGTACTGTAAAATAACTAATTTGTTTTCTGAAATTTTCATTTTTTTAGATTTTTAATAGCGAATAACAAGTAGCAAAACTACACGTTTCGCTTGTTAATATATTTTTATTATTTTTTCTTATCAAGCCAATTTATATTAGCACTACGCCCTGAGCGTTTTTCATATTTAAGGTCACGAAGCATCGAAGCATTCGCACCAATTGTTACCATAAATGATTTATACATACCAAAAGGCGAAACCGAAGCTGATAATGACCAACAATGTAAATCACGATAAATAGAAAATGAAGTTTGTGTTATTTTCCAATGCTCTAAATCAACTGAACCTGAAAAATTCATACGCCATTTTTCTGTTGGTTGAATACTACCACTAAATGTAAGACTATGAGTATATTTAAGGTTATACGCAGACATTTTAGGATTGTAATTTTCTTTTGTCATTTTTTCAACAAAACCAAAAGAATAATTAATCGTTAAACTCCAAGGAATTTTCAACGCTGCATACCCCCATCGATCCTTATCATTTTCCTCATCTTTTTTATCCTTATCTTTGTTTTTTTTTCCAAAAATATCATCAATAGGCTCCCCTGTTATTGGGTCTCGCTCAACATCAAGCTGTGCATTAGGATTAAGCGGATCTGCCATAGCATCATCCATCAAATTATCATCGTCCTCATCTTTTTTATCTTTATCATCTTTTTTCTTAAATGTATCATTATTAAATGTATAAGAAAAACTTGTACGCGTCCCCTTAAAATGCATCATCTCACCATGATTCCAATGAAGTTGCCCCGTACGAATGATATTGCCTTTTTCATTAGGTAAATAACGATAAGGGTCAAACTGACCATTAAGATTAAGCGAAAAACGTTTAGTTAATTTCAAACGAATTGCCACAGATAAATTGCTCCAATTCATAGAATCTGCAGCAAAATTATATCCCCAATTTATTGAAAAATTATCAATAAGACTAACCTTCTTATAAGACAATCCCGTCGAATCATTTTTATCTTTCACCTTCATCTCTACATTATTTTTGACTCCAAAACTCAATGTAGAAGACACCCCCCTACCAGGTACACCATACATTCCATGCGAATATGGTGAATAAACAACCTCTTCTTGCGAAATTGGATGTATACTATTTTTATCAATTATAGTTTTTGTATATGTATCATAAAACTTAAACAAATCAGAGCCAAAATCAGGATGATACGAAAAACTAATAGAAGGTGTCATAACGTGACGTATTCTATCTACATAATCCCCAAATAACTTTCGAATAGGAGTATAATATCCATACAACTTAGTCGATAACGAAGCATTTGTCGAAAAATCATATACACGATAAAATCCATATATCGTATCTTGTATTTCTTCTTGACGGGTTACATCCCAATCACGATTTATACGATTAAAATACCAACGTTCATTATAATTTTCACTAATTGAAAAATTGATATACTTGAAAAAAGTAAACGATGCCGATATAGGTAACGAATGTTTTACACCATTTTTCCAATCCCGAACAAATGATGATTTAAACAACATATTTTCTTTAGTATTAATACTATTACTTGCTGTCATAGAATAACTAAGACGTATTTTCTCATACCAACGTTCCTTACCTATAGCCTTTTTACGCTTAAAGGGATAAACTTGCGACATATTTACACTCAAAGTAGGCAATGTAAGCGAAATAGTAGAATCTTGTGTACGTTGCGTCAAATTAGCATTTAACGATATACTCCAAGGACTTTCAGGAAAACGTTGCGTATAGTTTATACTCGAACTAGTAACGTTCTTAGATTGCTCTGCAGGGTTATAATAATTATTAATATTACTTGTATTGTAACCACTTGTAGTAAAATCCACCGATGCTGAAAATGACGAAAACTGACTTGCTTTAGCATCTTGTTGATGACGCCACGACATCCTAAAGTTCTTTGCTTTAGTATAATCAGGTAACCCTTTTTCTCCTCTCACATCTTCACGATAAGAAAGATTAAATGCACCACTAAATTTATAACGCATACGATATTGACTCGCCAGACTCAAAGCCCATGTACCTTTAGTAAAATACTCACCAAGAATTTCTAAATCAATATAATCATTTATAGCCCAATAATAACCACCATTTTTCGCAAACAAACCACGCTCCAAATCTTCACCAAATTGAGGCATAATAATACCAGAAGCATACTTCTTTGTAACTGGAAAAAAACCAAAAGGAACAGCTAAAGGCAATGGTACATCAGCCAAAACCATATAAGCTGGTCCAGCAGCTAAATGACTACCTGGTTGCAATTTAGCTTTAGTAAGTTGCAAATAGAAATGAGGATGATCATGATTATCACATGTCGTATATTTACCTCCTTTCATAAAAAAAGATTGATCTTCAAACATTTTTGTTTGATCAGCAATAATATGCCCTTCATCTTGTTGTGTTATTACTCGACGCACATACGCTCTCTTAGTCTTAAAATTATAACTCATATACTTTGAAGAATAAGACTGCCCACCATCACTAAAAACAGGATCCCCAACAGGATTACCTACAGAATCAACTGTACCAATAGCATAAATTGTTGAACTATCCAATTTGAAACGTATATACTCCGCTTGCAATTCAATAGGTTTAGCTTGCATATATTTCACCTGCCCCTCACCATACAAAAAACCAGTACCATCCATTAAAAACACAATAGAATCACGAGCTTGATATTGAACCTCTGCCTCTAACATATCTTTTTTAGGCACAGAATCCATCGCAATACTATCCCCAACACTATCAATTTGCATATCCATCGAATCCAAAATAACTGAATCTAGCACTGTTTCCGATGCTAAAATAGAATCATTTTGCAACACAACAGCAGCATTGATATCTACAAATCCCCAAAATAAGAGAAAGACACCAATAACAAAAAGCACTTTTGGCAAATATAATCTACTGTTTATCAAAAACTTTTAATATAAAAAATTATTTTATTTAATTTACAGATAATTAAATACAAAGATATAAAAAAAAAGGGATATATTCTAATTTTTTTTATAGTTTTATATCTCAATTTTATTTATAACATTACTTTCCTTTCAACTTTTTTTTGTATCTTTGCATTGTATACCAAAAAAAATAATATGAACACAAAAAAATACTATTTTTACTTAACTCTAATAATTATTACGATGATAGGATGTGGCAAAAAAGCACAACCTAAACCATATGGCTATTTTCGCATTGAAATTCCTGTTCATGAATATACCAAAATAAATAATTTAGGACCATATAGCATAGAAACTAGCATCTATTGCCACCCTGATAAATCAGATAATACACATGCAACAGTGGCAGATGAATGGATAAATCTTGTGTATCCATCGATAAACGCAAAAATACACTTGAGCTATAAGCGTATCAATAAATCTACATTCCAGCAAGTTACAGAAGAAAGTCACTCATTAGCATACAAACACACCGTTCGCGCCGATGCAATCCAAGAGAGCTACTACGGCAATGATACTACTCGTGTATATGGTATTTTATATGAAATGAAGGGAAATGCTGCTTCGCCTGCACAGTTCTATGTAACTGATAGTGTGAATAATTTCTTGCGTGGATCACTCTATTTCAATCATACCCCTAATGCCGACTCCATCGCACCTGTAGCAAATTATGTACTTCAAGATATGATACACATGATCGAAACACTGAAATGGAATTAAAAATTATAATTCAATTCCATAAATCTAAAATTACAACTATAATCTCTAAACTTTAAACTCTAAACCTTATACTATGATCACGGAAATACAAAAATACGACAATGGTTTGTCTGTAGCTTTGTGGAACATTACAGAGTCGGAAGACGAATTGATGGCATTATTGGATAATGATGCTGTTGTTGCAGAAGAAATTATCGCGTTTACAAGTACAAAACGCAGACTTGAATATCTTGCATCGCGTTGCGCTATCAACGAATTGATTGGCGAACAACAAAGAGTATGCTACCGAGAAAATGGTGCGCCTTATTTGGCTGATAACTCATTGAATATAAATATATCACACACAGGACACTATGCTTTAGTAGCAACTCAGTCTGATAAAGCCGTGGGTATTGATATTGAGCGTATTGGCGATAAAGTAGAACGCGTTAAACATAAATTCCTTAGTGCAGAGGAATTAAAAAATATTGATTCGCGTTCATCTAAAATACATTTGACTATATTGTGGGCTGCAAAAGAAGCAATATACAAGGTGATGGGCATAGAAACTGTTGAATTTACAAAACAAATTATTATTGAGCCTTTTACGCCTTATATGGAGGGCGAAATCATTGCTCACGAAACCGCTTCGGCTGACAAAAAAGACTATAAATTGCAATATAAAGTATATCCCGAATTTGTAATTGTATATACAATTTGACAATCTACGAACAAATATTAGAAAACAAAGCGGCTAGACGTAAGATGTTTGCCTTATTAATTGACCCGGAAAAGTGTTCGGATGAGTGGTTGTGCAATGTAATGTCAACAATCAACAGTTGGCAATCAACAGTTATCAATCAACTTTTTATCTTTGTAGGGGGAAGTCAATTGAAGGAATCTGTACATAATACAGTAGAGAGAATAAAAAGATTGACATCGATACATGTAGTGATGTTTCCAGGAGATGCTTCGCAATTTGCTGATAACGTAGATGCTTTATTATTTTTGTCATTGGCTTCGGGACGCAATGCTAAATATCTGATAGAACAACATATAAATGCTGCACCTCTGATAAAACAAACAGGTGTGGAAACTATTCCGACAGGATATATACTCATAGATGGGGGCAAACTTACGGCTGTAGAACGCGTGAGCCACACTACTCCATATTCAGCTAAAGATATAAATATTATAGCCAATACTGCTCTTGCATGCCAACTATTAGGACAAAAAATGGTCTATCTCGAAGCTGGTAGCGGTGCTAATTATCCTGTACCACAAAATGTTATTAAAGCAACAAAAGAAACTATTGACATACCACTAATCGTAGGAGGAGGCATAAAAACGCCTAGGATGATACAATGTGCATTTGAAGCAGGGGCTGATTTAGTTGTCATAGGCAATCACATTGAAAGCCACCCTGAAGAGTTAACTCAAATATTAAATTCTTTAACATAACATAAATGTCTTTTAAAACCAAAAATCAAGAATATGAAAATTAAATTCTTATCTATTATGGCACTTGCTGCTGCTCTCGTTGGATGCTCAAATAATGCTCGCATCGACGAATCGAGCGACCCTAACTACATCGGTCGCCATCAGATGACCATCACTAACGGACGCGTGTCGCCTGAGGTGCTTATGGCATTCGGTCGCCTTGGCGACGTACAAGTTTCGCCCGACCAAAGCAAAATCCTTTATGGAGTTGGCTACTACAGCGTTGCACAAAACAAGAGCAACCGCGAACTCTTCGTTATGAATGCTGATGGTTCTGACAACCAACAAATCACCTCTACACTCAAAAGCGAATCTGCTGCTCGTTGGGTAAAAGATGGCAAAAAAATCGCATTCCTCTCTGCTCAATCGGGCTCTATGCAGTTGTGGGAAATGAATCCCGATGGCACAGGTCGCACTCAAATCTCTAACCGCGAAGGTGGTATCTCCGACTTCCTCTACTCTCCTGATTGCAAACAAGTTATCCTCATTGCCAACGTCAAATGGGGCGAACGCACTACCGACCGCTACCCTGATCTCGACAAAACTTCGGGCATCATCGTCGAAGACCTCATGTACAAACATTGGGACGAATGGGTTACAACAGTGCCTCATCCTTTCCTCTACGACTACGACGGCAAAAACCTTAGTAACGAGCGCGATATCATAGAAGGCGAACCATTCGAATGCCCACTCAAACCATTTGGTGGCGCCGAACAATTAGCTTTCTCGCCTGATGGCAAACTCATAGCTTACACTTGCAAGAAACTCTCTGGTCAAGCATACGCATTATCAACTAATACAGACATCTATCTCTATGATATAGCTGAAGGTAAGACAGTTGCCAACCTCTCTAAAGACATGATGGGCTACGACATCAACCCTACTTTCTCGCCTGACGGCACTAAACTTGCTTGGGAAAGCATGGAGCACGATGGCTACGAAAGCGACAAAAATCGCCTCTTCGTAATGGACCTCGCTACTCGTACTCGCTCATATATCACCGAAAATTTCGACCAAAATGCTAACTCTTTACAATGGGACGCTGAAGGCAAACACATCTATTTCATCAGCTGCTGGCATGGTTGCACTCAAGTGTATAAAGCAAACATCGCAACAAAAGAGATTAAACAGCTCACCGAAGGTCAACACGATTACGAACAAATTGCCCTCTGTGGCAACAAAATCATCGGTGTGCGCCACTCAATGTCGATGCCAAACGAAGTGTATAACATCAACCCAGAGAATGGCGAACAATCTCAAATCACATTCGAAAACAAACACCTCCTCGACCAACTCCAAATGGGTAAAGTAGAGCCTCGCTGGGTACCTACTACCGATGGCAAAGAGATGCTCGTGTGGGTTATCTATCCTGCTAACTTCGACCCTACTAAGAAATATCCAACCCTCCTCTATTGCCAAGGCGGACCACAAAGCCCTGTAAGCCAATTCTGGAGTTATCGTTGGAATTTCCAAATTATGGCATCTAACGACTATATCATCGTAGCCCCTAACCGCCGCGGTCTCGTTGGTTTCGGACAAGAGTGGCTCGAAGCTATCTCTAAGGACTATGGCGGACAATGTATGCGCGACTACTTCTCGGCTATCGACCACGTAGCGCAAGAGCCATTCGTGGATAAAGACCGTCTCGGATGCGTCGGTGCATCGTTTGGTGGATATTCTGTCTATTGGATGGCAGGTCACCACGAAGGCAGATTCAAAGCATTTATAGCTCACGATGGTATGTTCAACCTTGA
>JAEIGA010006125.1_pt1 | contig 18312 bp, 18 predicted proteins | sample 9270691 | NCBI WGS metagenome assembly JAEIGA01 (sample SAMN17057246, study PRJNA624740) | gut metagenome | biome: biome; isolation source: fecal sample | host: Bos grunniens | place: China: Xizang | collected 2019
GGCGAACGCTCTCTCGATGTAGTTGCTGGCGAAGAAGAAGTTGTCAACGGCACTAAAGAAATCTATCCAGGACTCTATGTCTGCGGTATGGCTGCCTCTGCCGTAAGTGGCACCCCTCGCATGGGCCCTATCTTCGGTGGTATGCTTCTCTCTGGCAAAAAAGTGGCTGATCTCATTATCAATGCTATCTCAAAATAACAATCCATATCATCCTTAGAACGACTTTGCTAAGCAAAGAAACGAATTTTGACAAAAAGAGTAAATTTATAAAAATCCTCCCCTAAGTTAGGGGAGGTGTCCGTAGGACGGAGGGGTATGTAATAAAATCTCCGTATATCCATATGCTATAAAATTCATAAATAATGAAAATCATTGCCATTACAGTGCCTAAAATGATAGACGAAGATGCCTATTTAATCAGCAATCTGCTGAAAATGGGCATCCACTCTATCCATCTCCGCAAACCTGAGGCCACCATCAACGAATGCCGTCAGTTATTAACCAAACTGACCACAAAAGAACGAGCCAAAATCATAATTCACGACTATCCCGAATTATACTCCGAATTTTCGCTCAAAGGCATTCACATCAACAAAAACATCACCACACTGCCCGATGGCTACAACGGATTCAAAACCCGCTCATGCCACTCTTTTGAGGAAATCGAAAAGTATAAAACCGAGTACGACTACCTATTCTTAAGTCCCATATTCGACAGTATTTCTAAGGTAGGCTACAAATCTGGGTTCACTAAAGAAGAACTACTAAAAGCTTCAGCCTCTGGCATAATCGACCACAAGGTCATTGCTTTAGGTGGCATCACCCTCGACATGCTACCCTATTTCCGAGAACTAAACTTTGGAGGCATCGCAATGATTGGTGGTATCTACAACATAAACAGCATGAATTCTAAATAAAATGGTGCGTGTCGGGACTATATTGCTCCCTACACGCACCATTTTTTTATATGATTAGCTGATTACTTGCGCGCTTTATAAATTAAACTTACATTGATGCTCTCAATGCGTGCTCCCATATCGGTGAACACCTTTTCAACAGCAGCAGTATCAGTTGTGTCAAGTTCACCCTCTAATTGAACGAAACATCACATCAAGATCGTTTGCTTCAATCGTTACCATATTGAAAGTGTTGCCCAAAATGGTGAAATCTCATCTTTACCCTTTGCATTTGTTACATATGCTGATATATAGTCATATGTTATATCTGTGAGGTTGAGATATTCTTTGATACGGAGCATAGTAGAAGTTTTTTCTACCTCTGACTTTAGCGTTTTCTCCTCCATAATGTCACCATAAGCCGTATTACTACAACTAACTATCTGATTATAAGAATATTTATATAGAAAAAAGGGGGGGGTAATATTTACAGACAACAACTCCTCTGCATCTGCAAAGGAGATAACGCTATTGCCATATATCGCAAAAAATCTATTCATTACCCAAATGTCCAATTTGAAAGTGCAGAGTTACGAAAAATTAAGATAAGATGTATCACTAAGAACTATTTTTTTGCACACCTCCATGAAGTTTATTCTATTACACCTTAACATTTAGAGGTTTTGATACATATAAAAGAGGCTATGCCAAAATGCAAATTTTGAAATAGCCTCTTTATATAAAATTATTTTATCGTGCAGTAATTATTTACCAGCGATAGTTTCGATTTCAACCAAAGCACCCATTGGCAATGATTTAACAGCAAAAGCAGAACGAGCTGGACACTCTGATTGATAGTATTGTTTGTAAACTTCGTTCATTGCAGCGAAATCAGCAATGTCAGAAAGGAATACAGTAGTTTTAACTACGTCACAGAAATCGTAACCTGCTTCGTTAAGGATAGCTTTTACGTTTTTGAGCGATTGGTGAGTTTGTTCAGCAACGCCACCTTCTACGAATTTACCTGTTGCAGGGTCGATTGGAAGTTGACCTGAGATAAACAACATACCATTTACTTGGTTAGCTTGGCTGTAAGGACCAATTGCTGCAGGAGCATTAGTTGTAGCAATAATTTTTTTCATAATTAGTTAATTTTAAAGTTATTATTAATAATCAGTAATTATTATAGATAATCTAATTATCCTGATATTCTAAACATTTTACATTAATACTTGATTGATAAGTATGACTATATCTTCATCCGAGAGCCCTAATTTCTGCAAATGTTCAGCATCGGCAATCATCTTCTCGGCAAACTTAACATCACTGTCAATCAATACTTTGGCTTTACGATAATATTCTCTTGCAATATCTTTAGCACCTAAAGCCCAAAACGTATGGCCAGCATTTAAAGCATCGTCTGCATTAAAATCCTTATGTTGCGATAATTTATCATAATAGGTCATTGCTTTATCATAATCACCCTCCATAAACAAACACCAAGCTAATCCACTCATAGCTTTATAGTTGTTAGGTTTGAGGTATTCCACCTTATAGAATACGGAACGAGCCTGCGCAAAATCGGAGTTATACAAATAATAATTTGCGAGATTTATCATCGTAGCCATATCATCATCTTTCAATTTCAATATCGCATCGTAAGACTCAGCAGCCTCATCATAACGCTCTAATTTGCGATAGCATAATGCTTTACGTTTCAACGTCCACAGATCATTCGCCTCTAACAGATCAGCCTTTTCATAACAAGCCACTGCATCGGACCAACGCTCTAACTGCTGATAGCAATATCCCATTTGTTGATAAAAATATGCATCCCACACTTGTTGAGCATCAAGATATTCAAACAAATGACGAGCTTCGGCAAAATGCTCTACCTCAAAGAGATATTTACATATAGACTTCTTCAAGTCAATAGTCAAAGATTCCGATAACAACGTATTTTCTTCAAACTTATCTACAAAATCAAATGGATTGCAAAAATCTTTTCTACGAGAATATAGACGATAGAAACGGAACAAGTCGAGTACATAATTGCGTACCTCAACAGCATATAGTTTTGCTGGATTGTTTTTCCAATTTTCAGAATCGAGGTCTTCACGCACAGCATCGGCATCGGCTCCCATACCCGACATCATTAACTTGAAATTAGATGCTGGTATTTGCGCGATACTATAGAAAAACGAGTATTTATCAGAGCTACAAATATGTGTTGATTCAGCAAAGAAACGCAAAACATCTGGCATATCAGCCATTTGACGCGCTACATCGGACTGTTTCACATCAAAAGGCATAAACCAATTGGCTATTTCGTTAAAGAAGCTATACCCTTTCATACTTGAGAAAGTGCTCATATAGACATCTGCCCCTTGCATCTGCATATCGCCAAATTCACGTAGTTTAGCCGACACACCCTCATCGTCCATCAACGCCTTTTCCCACTTAGGATTGAATTCATCTTCACTAATTATATCAGGATTCTCATCTTTGAGCATCTGATGTAATTTTGCACCTGATTTGAATATCTCAGGATAAATCTCTGTCGTAATCTTTTTGGTCACTTTATCTGTGCCAAAGGTATTAATAATGTGTTTATATGCTTTATCGGCATCTGTCGAAAATAGTTCACTTGCGAATAACGCTCTCACCTGCTCATTCAACTCGCCATCGCGCTCAATTCTACCACTATGCAGAGCCAAGACCATCAAAAGCCCCACCATCACACGTGCTCGCACCTGCACCTCTACCTCGTCCAATAGATTCAAAAATATTACCACCACCGACTTATCATAAGCACGCAAACATTTCAGCATCAAAGCCGACACCACCATCTGACGCGCTGTCAATTCCATCCCTCTATCCTTAACAAAAGCAATAACATCATTACGCTCATCAACCGACAATCTCTTACTCAACCACACATTCCTAAACAGGTCAACCAAAGCATTACTTCGCTTTGTATCAAAAACATCACCATTCAATAATCTCTCTCTCGCCAAATTCATCGACTGTGCATTGTGCATTGTGCATTGTGCATTGTGCATTGCTATAGCATCTACAATATCATCAACTAATAGATAAATATCGGCTTGCAGTTTCGTAATAATTACCTCACGTTGAGGGTCTTCATAATCACCAAGACTATAACGCAACATTTGAGCACATAATGTTTCTAATTCTTCACAACGCTGGATAGCCCACCACTCCTGTAAATCTTTAAGCAACAATCGCAAACGTACAAATGCCAAAGCAAACAACTTAGCATCCGTAAGTCGATATACTTCATTGGCAATATTTTTTATTTCCACTTGCAACATATTATCCCAACAAACTAACTTTTCTCAACTGAGGTTCGTTCAAGACTTTAATTTTTTTGCCTTCAAGAGCAATGATACCTTCGGTATCGAAAGCTGCAAGAGTACGGATAGCATTGGAAGCTGTCATGTTAGCAAATCCGGCAAGATCTTCACGTGAAAGTGAACCTTTCAACTCTTTAGTCTCATTGTCAACCCCATACGTATCCAACAAAATTACTAAAGCTTCAGCTAAACGTCCACGAATATGTTTTTGAGTAAGACTAACGATACGAGAATCAATATCGCCTAAATCAGCTGACAAATGTTTAATAAACAACATTGCAAGACGATTATTTGACTCTAAAATTTGACGAATCACACTTAAAGGCACAGCGTATGCTTTCACACATTCAAGCGCAGATGCTGATGTAACATACTTGCCTTCGGCAAAATAGGCACGAAAAGCAAAATTTTCGCCTTCACGGATAAAACGAAGTATTTGTTGACGGCCACCAATACCATTCTTAAAAATCTTGATTTTTCCAGTAATAACACAATACATATACTCAGGAATTTCACCTTCACAATAAATGATTTCATTCTTTTTAAACTCCTGATATTTAGTATTTTCACGAAGATACATACGTTCTTCATTTGTCAATGCTAACCATATATCCGACATCTCATCGATAGGTTTTAAGCCTTTTATTTGGTTTTTTACCATCAAAAAATATGTTTTATAATTATGTTTTAAAATTATGTTATATAGCAGTTTTTTTAGCATGCAAATTTACTACATTTTTCTGATACTCACAAGTTTTTAGGCTTTTTAGAACAAAAATATTTATTTTTTCCGAAAGATAAGAATTTTCAAGTGTTAAATAACATTAAAACCAGTATTTTGTATTGCATAGTACAAATTTTTGCAGTATCTTTGCAACAAAATTAAGAGTTACTCCCTTGGGTCGTGATTTTTGCTTTGCTCGGCAATTTGAGTGAACTCAATTACTCTCGATTGTCACAAAAATTGAGAGTTATAAATAAAACACTAATAACTAATAACTACATATTATTTATAAAAATTATGGCAGGTAGTGATAATATTAAGGCGCAAATGCGTAAAGGTATACTGGAATATCTAGTAATGCTGTGCTTAAAAGAGCACCCTGCATATTCGTCGGATTTAATAAATATGCTGAAAGAGGGTGAATTTATCGTGGTGGAAGGTGCCCTATACCCTCTTCTTATGCGTTTGAAACAGAATGGGTTGTTAAATTACATTTGGGTGGAATCGACGCTGGGTCCACCTCGTAAATATTATAATTTAACGACAGAAGGTCATGAGTTTTTGCAAGAACTTGAAGCAGCATACTCAGAGATTGAACGTGCGGTGAACTATGTAAAAAATACCCCTATGAAAGAATGTTCTATTGATAACGAAAAAATTATTGCAAAATGAAAAAGACATTAACAATCAACCTATCGGGCGTTGTTTTCAACATCGACGAAGACGCCTACGATGTACTAAACGAATACTTACGTAAACTTGAAATACAATTTTCAGACGAGGACGGCAAAGAGGTGATGCGCGACATTGAAGCTCGATTGGCTGAATTGTTCGGCAATGCGTTGAAATCGGGTAACAGAAATGTAGTTACAATCACAGATGTAAACTCTGTAATTGAACAACTTGGCACTGTCGAAGAGATTGGCGGTGAGAGTAATAATTCGACATTAGATAACAAAGAGGAGGAGAAAGAGAATCGCAAACGTTATCGCAAATTTTATCGTGATGGCGACAACAAAATACTCGGTGGTGTGGCTGCTGGTTTGGCTGCATATTTGGGGCTGGAAGTAACCATTACTCGTTTGATTATGCTATTGCTTGCAATCACCGTATTGGGTTGGCTGATACCGATTTATCTCGTAGTGTGGGTTATTGCACCAGAAGCGACTACTACAGCTCAAAAGCTTGAGATGCAAGGTATTGAGCCTTCAATAGAAAATATGAAAAGTTACTTGAATAGCGAACAATTTCGCGAGTCGGCGAATCGTGTAGGCTCACGTCTCGGAGAGGTAGTGAAATGGTTGTTCCGCCTCGCAGCTATCATTGTAGGATTGTTTTTGGGATTTATTGGAGTTATAGTTGTTGGTGCATTAACAATAGCTCTTATCGGAATAATCACAGGCGTAGGAGGCGTGATATTTGGTGGAATTCTGCCGTTTGCAAGCGCAAATACTACGATAATAACCTTCATAGTAGCGACTCTCGTTGCACTACTCATACCGATTGTTTCAATAATATTGACAACAATCCGACTCATACGCAGAGACAATACCCCTCGCAAATCGGGTTGGGGCTGGATGTGGTTCGTAGTATGGATTATTGCTACTATTGTGTCAATCAACACATTATTGCTTTCGATACCTAATATAGTAAATAGATTGGAAAATTGGGAGGAGAGAGGTTTCACGACTTTCTTTGATGGTAACATCACTACTGAAGAGCGTTTGCGCAATGAACAATTTAATGAAATAGAAATAGATGAGGCATTGGTTGTGCAATTGATAGAGGACACATGCTGCTTTGTTGAGGTAAAGGGAAATGTCAATGCATTGCGCAATATAAAGACTACGATTGAAGAAGGGGAATTGAAATTGGGAAAGCAACACCATATAGAAAATTTTGGTAATCAACATGGAGTAATCATACACTATTGTTCGGAAATAAAGAAGATAGAAATGGGTAGCGCGAGTATTGTTTCAAGCGAATCAAGTCGCATAAAAAGCAATTATTTAGAGATAGATGCAGCATCGGCAGCGATTATAAACATTGGTATTGATTGTAAGAATTTAGATATTGATGCAGCATCGGCAGCGGTAATAAATATTTGGGGAGAGACAGAGCAGTTGACAGCTAATTTATCAGCAGCCACAGTGGTAAATTTCAAAGATTTAGTCGCTAACAATGCCAATATCAAAGCCTCATCAGGCGCAATTGTTGAACTTCCTAAAACCAAAAATATCAACCTCGATAGTGCTCCAGGCGCAGTGATAAAATAAACAAAAAAATATTTTGTAATTCGAAATAAAATTCGTACATTTGTGGGCGGAAAATTGAGCAAAATTTTTCGCCTATTTTTTACTAAAATGTTAACCAAAACACCTTACATTTATGAAAATTAAAAAAGCTTTGGGTATTCTCCTTCTCTTGTTAATTGCCCTTACAATGACCTACATATTCATGGACATTGTACCTGACAAAAATCTTGAGCCAGAAAAACAAGCTAAAAAAGTACTTAAGTACGGACAATGTGTTGCATGCCACTCGCATTCACCAGAATTACCAGTTTATGCCAATTGGCCTATAATTGGTGATGTAGTAAAAAAAGATGCAGCTTTAGCAATACGCGAATTTGATGTCAATATTGTTGTAGATGGCATTAAAAATCATCAACCTATAGATGAAGTTACTCTAAATAAATTGGAATACTCATTCCAAAATGAAACTATGCCTCCTTTGAAATATTATGCAGTACATTGGGGCTCAGTTATCAATAGTAAAGAAAAAGAGATTGTACTCAATTGGATTAACCAATATCGAGCAGAACACCACTACAATGGACTTGCTACAAAGGAATTTATAAACGAACCTATACAAGTAATTCCAGATTCTATACCTGTTGATCCAGCAAAAGTAGAATTAGGTCGTATGCTATACAACGATGTTCGTCTATCAGTAGATAACACAATATCTTGCGCTTCATGTCACGACCTCAGCAAAGGTGGTACTGACAATAAACCATTTTCAGAAGGTGTAGGCGGACAATTTGGAGGCATCAATGCTCCTACCGTATTTAATGCTACATTCAACTTCGTACAATTCTGGGATGGTCGCGCAACTAACCTCGCAGCTCAAGCTGCTGGCCCACCTACTAATCCAGTAGAGATGGCACACAAAAGCTGGAGCGATATAGAAAACATTCTAGCTGCAGACAAAGAATTTGCAAAAAAATTCACTGCTATATATCCAGATGGTGTAACAGAAGCTAATATTTGCAATGCTATTGCCGAATACGAAAAAACATTAATCACACCAAACTCTGCATTTGACCGTTACCTCAAAGGCGACAAAGAAGCAATGACCGCAGAACAAATTATTGGCTACGAATTATTTAAACAATATAGTTGTGCTACTTGCCATGCTGGTGTAAACCTTGGTGGACTTTCGTATGAACACATGGGATTGCGCAAAGACTACTTCGCTGACCGTGGCACAGAGCTCACAGAAGAAGATTATGGTCGTGGCAAACAAGAAGAAGATACATTCTTTGACCACCGCTTCAAAACTCCAGGACTTCGTAATGTAGCTCTTACTGCTCCTTATTTCCACGATGCAACACAAGCTACCCTACTCGATGCAGTAAATGCAATGGTCAAATACCAAACAAAACACATAGTTACTACTGACGAGGCAAAACAAATTGTTGAATATCTCAATTCCTTAACTGGAAATATACCGCAACAATAATCAAAAATATAAGACGATGTGTCATAATACCCAAATTGCTGCGTTGTTCTCAATATTAAGCTTCAGTCATGTACTCTAGTACACTCCTTTCAGCTTAAATTTCAACACCTTGCACTTTAGGTATTCTGATACATCTAAAAGAGGCTGAGCCAAAATTTACATTTTGACACAGCCTCTTATTTTAATTTACTATTTTCACAAATCCATTATTGCCAAATTCACTTTTTTTTTATAACTTTGCAAAATATTTTACAGATAACCTATGAATTTAAAAAAATATATATTGCATGTTTTTTGCATATTTTTTGCACTATCACTTTCAGCAAAACAATTCACTATTGTACTTGATCCTGGACATGGAGGCAAAGACCCTGGTGCTGTTGGCAAAAAAGGACAAGAAAAAAATATTAACCTAAACGTAGCTCTCACTTTAGGTAAATTAATCAACAAAAATCATCCCAATGTAAAAGTTGTTTACACTCGCCAAACAGACCAATATGTAACTTTACAGGAACGTCCAAATATCGCAAATAATGCTGATGGAGATTTATTTATATCTATTCACACGAATGCAAGCGAATCATCTAAAGCATATGGTGCAGAAACTTTCACTTTAGGTCTTGCAAAAACACAAGCTAACTTCGAAGTTGCAAAACGCGAAAACTCGGTTCTCTTATTAGAAGATGGTAATCAAGAAACATATCAAGGTTTTGATCCAACTTCACCTGAGTCGTATATCATGTTCGAATTTATGCAAAGTAAATATATAGACCAATCAGTCGAAATTGCATATTACATCCAAAAAGAATTTACAGAAGTCAAACGTCTTGATCGTGGTGTCCGCCAAGCCATATTCTGGGTACTCCATCAAGTAAAAATGCCAAGCATATTGGTCGAACTCGGCTTTATCACAAACCCATCAGAAGAAAAATTCTTAACCTCTGAAGAGGGACAAGAGAAAATGGCCACTTGCATCTACTCTGCTTTTGAAAAATACAAACACGAATACGACAAACGTACTATCACAACTTCACAAGTTATCAACATAACATCAGAACAATCAGACGAACAACCTCAAAATACACAAAAAAAGAAAAAAACAAAAGAAAAAAAAAATAAGCCGACAGCAAACTCCTCTACTACTGAAATAAAACCAACAACCTCAAACTCTACCATAACATATAAAATTCAAGTTTTCAGTTCACGCACGATTATTCCTGAAAATAATTCAGACTATCGCAAAGCAACAAACTATCAGCCCGTTTCATACTATTTAGAAAACGGATGGTATAAATACACTTGTGGTGACACACACACATATACCGACGCAGAAAAAAAATTGAAAAATGTAAAAATACAATTTAAAGATGCTCTAATAATAGCCTTCGATGGCGACAAAAAAATATCTATTTCTGAAGCTAAAAACAAAGAATCACAATCAAACATACAAATAAGCCCAAAAGAAGAAATACTCAAAAGCAATATAGTATTTCGCATACAAGTATTTAGTTCGCGAAACAAAGTACCAAAAGACAACTACGATATGCGTCGCATACAAAAATATACACCTATTAACTTCTTTACAGAAAATGGTTGGTATAAATATACTTGTACAGAAAGTACATCTTACGAAAAGGCAAAAGAAAACTTAAAAATAATAAAAGAAATATTTAAAGATGCTGTAATCATAGCTTTTGATGGTGACAAAAAAATATCTATTCAAGAAGCTATCAAAAAATAAATAATTGTTTATAACCATTACTGAATATCTAAACATTTAAAATATGAAAAAAACATTTTTAACGAAAGAAGTCAAAATTGGACTCGCTTTTATTGTTGCATTAGCATTCCTCATCTGGGGCATCAACTTCTTAAAAGGAGTAAACCTATTCACACCAAGCAATCACTACTATTTAAAATATGAAAATATTGATGGGCTTGTTATTTCCAATGGAGTATTTATAAAAGGATATAAAGTTGGTCAAGTTCGTGATATTAAATACGATTTTACAAAAAAAGAATCATTTACTATTGATATTTTAATGAATCAAGATATCAAAATACCTAAAGGTACAATAGCTTACTTATTCGATGAAAGTATACTCGGAGGTAAAGGTATAAATCTTGTTTTTACAGATGATACAAAATACTACACATCTGGCGACACACTTGCTACTGATATAGAAAAAGGCTTAATGGCATCTTTAGCTAATATTGTACCTTCTATCCAATCTACTATAAAACATGCAGATTCTCTCATTATCTCAGCTAATACATTAGTCAATTCATCAGAAATAAAAAATAGTTTAGATAAATTCGAATCTATTATGACTGAATTACACAAAACTTCACGTGGACTAACAACGATGATTAATAAACAATTTCCACCTATAATTAACAATGTAAATGCTATTTGCACTGATCTTAAAGTAGTAACAGACGAACTCAGCAACGTACAGTACAAGGATATTATAACATCTCTAGATTCTACACTTATCAATGTCAAAGAATTCACCGAACGCCTCAATTCACCAGACGGAACACTTGGTCTATTGCTAAACGATAAAACACTTTACAACACACTAGACACAACACTAAATAGTGCCAATAGCTTACTAATAGATTTTAAAAATAATCCTCGAAATTATCTCTATCCTTTCGGGAAAAAAAAGAAAAAATAACCTTTACCTTATTTTAAATTAATACAAATAACAAAATATTGCAAAAATATTTTTCTTATCAAAAAAAGAATAATAAAAGTCCAATAAATCAACACTTTTGGACTTTTATTATTTTTTACAACACCCAGCCAGAGAGTAATAGACAATGTGCTATATATCAATAATATAGCAAAAACAACGAAATAAAAACATACTATTATTCAACATATTAGATTAAAACATTTGAATATAAACAAGATAGAATAATTATTATTTCTCAGTTTGAAATATGACTTTTCTATTTCAAAAAAAAATACGAAATTTGTACCAATAATTTTCGACAGATTCTGTCTGCTACAAATCCCTAAACATCAAGTATATTCACAATTTTACCCTTGATATAAAATTTAAGGGAAGGAAATTTAAGCGAATAAACAAGTAAAAAATAAATGGAACAACACGTAAAACTTTGGAATAGTTGTCTTGCTATTATAAAAGACAATATAAGCGAATCAATGTATGACACTTGGTTCGCTCCTATTGTGCCATTGAGTTACGTAGATAATAACTTCACAATCCAAGTTCCAACCCAATTTTTCTATGAATATATAGAGGAACAGTTTGCTTTTCTTTTACATAAAACACTAAAACGAATAATTGGAAAAGAAGCACAACTTTTGTATAGAATCAAAATAGAAGACAATTCTATTACAATACCACCATCTGGTATATCAATAATAAACGATAGAGAAACAAAAAAGGAGATCAAAACACCTTTTACTACTATCGAAACAACTTCATTTGATCCGCAACTTAATCGTAACTACAATTTCATTAACTACATTGAAGGTGTAAGTAATCGTTTGGCTCGTTGTGCAGGTCTGAATATCGCAGAACACCCTGGACGATCAATATTCAATCCTATATTCATTTGGGGAGCTTCAGCCGTAGGCAAAACTCACTTAGCTAACGCTATAGGTCTTGCTGTAAAAGAAAATTATCCTGAGAAACGTGTACTATATGTATCAGCCAACCTCTTTCAAATGCAATATTCTGATGCAGTAAGAAACAACCAAACTAATGATTTTCTCTGTTTTTACCAAAGTATTGATGTACTTATAATTGATGATATTCAAGAATTGGCTGGTAAAACTAAAACACAAAATACATTTTTCCATATATTCAATCATCTACACTTAACAGGCAAACAACTCATTATGTGTTGTGACCGAGAACCAAGCAAATTAGAAGGCATGGAAGATCGCTTGCTTAGCCGTTTCAAATGGGGATTTGTAGTTGAAGTTGAAAAACCAGATTTTAATCTTCGTAAAGCAATTCTCAAACATAAAGCACACAAAGATGGTATAGTAATACCAGAAAATGTGATTGATTATATTGCAGAAAACATAACATGTAGTGTACGAGATCTTGAAGGTGTACTCATTTCTCTTCTAGCTCACTCTACTCTGATGAATGCCGAAATTAATATCCAATTAGCCCAAAAAATTGTAGGCAATATAGCTGAAATGCCAACAATGGAAAAAGAGAATGTTACGGTCGAAAAGATTTGCAATATTGTATGCCAATACTACTCTCTACCTCTTGAAGCTATCAACTCAAAAAGTCGAGAACGTAAAATTGCAGAAGCACGCCAAGTGGCAATGTATTTAGCTCGAACATACACAGACACTTCCCTCTCTGTCATTGGACAATCAATGGGTAAACGCGACCATACTACAGTGCTCTACGCCTGTAAAACTGTTCAAAACCAAATGGATGTTGATTCTACTTTCCGAGAACGAATACATACACTAGAATCTCAAATTCAACAAAAATAAAAAATCCTGCTATCAACAAAAGATAAAGCAGGATTTTTTTTAAACTAAAATCAAACAATTAACAAAATTTATACTACATAATTATGAATTATAAATTAAATTAATTAACTTTGCATTTTATTTATGATACAAAAATACCCCTCGCAATTACTTGAAAATGCAGTAAATGCATTTGCTTCGTTACCTGGAATCGGACGCAAATCTGCTCTCCGTATGGCTTTACATATACTCCGTCAAGGGCCATTAAATGCGAGTAAATTCATCTCTGCAATTAGCGAAATGAGTGAAAATATACAATATTGCGAAGAGTGCCACAACATATCAGACAAACCTGTATGTGAAATATGCTCAGATCTTAAGCGTGACCAAACAACAATCTGCGTAGTAGAATCAATCAAAGAGGTTATGCTCATTGAAAACACCGCTCAATATCATGGAGTCTATCATGTCCTCGGAGGTGTAATATCACCAATGAATGGTATTTCTCCTACAGATCTTGAAATCATGTCACTAATTAAACGAGTAGAAAAGAATAATATAAAAGAGGTCATTCTCGCCCTTAGTCCAAATATGGAAGGCGACACCACTTGCTTTTACATTTATCGCAAACTCGCACACCTCCCCGTAACAGTAACAACAATCGCACGTGGAGTAGCCATTGGTGATGACCTTGAATATGCAGACGAAATAACCCTCGGTCGCTCTATCGTAAACCGAATAACATACAATAAGAATTAATCATTTTTTCATTGCACTCAAGATTTTTCTTTACCCATTTACCCATCAATTAAAATAAAATAAGTTATTATCGCTTATCTCATAGATTGAAAATAAAAAATACTAAACAATAATCATTAATAATAAATAAAAATGTCTCATCCAAAACACATCCTAACAGTCATATACTATCTATCTTTATTATGTTCAATTCTAGCTGCCATGATAGGTTACCACCTTACATACCATAAAGGTATATATTTCGACCCCGAAAGTCAAATATCAATAAATTACTACTCCTTCGTGATATGGTACCTAATAATAACATTTCCTATTTTACTCAAACTATCAAGATCTATAAAACACCTTAAACACATTCCTGATGACGGATCTCGCGAACACTATTATAAAATATATGCCATATTATACTTAACAATTATAACCATTGGATTAATCGCTTCTATTATTGGTATATACATATTCCAAATCAAACATCTATTTTGGGTAGCAGGCATTTGTATTATTGGCATTATTCTATGCAAACCAACCGAAAAACGTATTAATTCTGATCTCACCCCTCTCACCCCAACCGAAACAGAAAAAAATGAAGAATAACTAACAACTACTAACTAAACAAACCATGATAATAGCTGTTGATTTTGATGGAACAATCGTAGAACATGCCTACCCTGCCATTGGCAAACCAATACCATTTGCTATTGACGTATTAAAACGCTTACAATCAGAATGCCACCATCAACTAATCCTTTGGACAGTACGTGAAGGTGAACTTCTCGATGATGCCATAAATTATTGTCGTGAACGTGGACTTGAATTTTATGCCATTAACAAAAACTACCCTGAAGAAATTTGGGACGAAACCACTCCTCGCAAACTCACTGCTGACATGTGGATTGACGACCGAAATATCGGTGGACTACCTGATTGGGGTATTATATACCGCATGATCAAATATAATGAATCATCAATTGATGCAGCTCGTTATCTAGATAACCAACCTGAAGAACAAAAAAAGAAAAGTCTTTTCTCCTTTTTCAAAAAATAACAATAATATAAAAGTTCATACTATATAATTATTAACTCTAATAATAACAAAATAACAAATTTTCAAAACTAAATTATGTTGCAACGTATTCAAACAATTTACCTACTAATTGTAGTAATCGCAATGAGCTTAACGCTCTTCCTCCCATCAATGAAAGCAATTTCAATTGACGAAGTTGACTATGCACTATCTACTCTTCGTGGTTTATACCCAATAGAAGAAGGTGGATTTCACCTAAATGGTGTAACTATGTGGTTAACGATTACCAATATAGTAATCCTTCTTATTGCTCTTTTCACAATATTTATGTATAAATGGCGTATCATTCAAATACGCTTTTCTATATTCAATATGGTACTCCTCATTGGCTACTACGCAATCTTTTTCTTTACTCGCTACGTCATACTTGAACAAAATCCTATGACAAATACAACATTCTCTTGGCCAATCATTTTACCTCTTATAAGTGCAATACTCACATACCTTGCCCTCCGTGCAATAGGCAAAGATGAAGCACTCGTACGATCACTTGACAGACTCAGATAATTTACAATATTACTTTACTCAAATCTATACATAATTTTATATTAAACTAACATTAAATAAAAAGACAAAATAATAAATTATTATTTTGTCTTTTTATTTATACATCTAGTAAAAAATAGACCTATAAGTCACAAAATACTTATAAGAAGATAAAAAACTCTCAACTTTTTTTCGTATCTTTGCAAAATTATAAATCAACAGACCTAAACTCTAAACTATAAACTAAATATGACTTCATTCTATGATCTTGTAAAGAATCGTCGTTCGATTCGTAAATATGAAGACCGTCCGGTTGAACAAGAAAAAATCAACTCTATCCTTTGCTCTGCGCTCATGTCTCCTGCTTCTAAACGCACTAATGGTTGGGAATTTATCGTGGTCGACGACCGCGAATTGTTGCAAAAGATGTCAACTTGTCGCGAAATGGGCAGCAAATTCGTTGCCGATGCACCTATAGCTATCGTGGTGTGCGCAAGCCCTGAAAAAAGCGATGTTTGGTTTGAAGATGCATCTATCGCGGCTCTTATCATACAACTCGCTGCTCAAGATTTAGACCTCGGTTCATGCTGGGTGCAAGTCTATAATCGCATGCACACCGAAACCGAAACTGCTGGCGAATACATACGCGGATTACTTAATATTCCAGAAAATCTCGAAGTACTCAACATCGTGACTCTCGGCTACAAAAACGAAGAGCGTAAACCTTACGACGAAGAAAAACTCAGCTATGATAAACTCCATAGGAATACATTTTAATATCACCTTCATCGGTGCTGGAAATGTAGCATGGCATTTAGCTCCTGCTCTAAAAGATGCAGGCCACAACATCGTGCAGGTGTATAGTCGCACACTCGAATCAGCCGAGACTTTGGCTCGTCAAGTGGGAGCACAGGCTGTCAACAAGTATGAAGATATAGAACCTACGTCGCACATCTACATCTATGCCCTCACCGACGACTCGCTCCAGTGGGTGATGAACCACATCAAAATCCGCAAGGGATTGCATATCCACACGGCAGGTAGCATGCCTATATCTATCTTCAAACAAGTGCGCGACAACTATGGTTGCCTCTACCCTCTACAAACTTTTACGAAGGAGAAGCGTGTCGATTTGCGCAAAGTGCCGTTCTTCATCGAGGCTAACAACAAAGAGAGCGAGACTCTAATCAACGACATCGCACGTTGTATGTCGCAAAAAATCTACCGCCTCTCGTCAGAAGACCGCAAGCAGTTGCACCTCGCTAGTGTATTCGCATGCAATTTCTCTAACCTCATGTATATCTATGCCGAAAAAATGTTGGGACGCAAAAATATTCCGTTCGATGTGTTGCACGGATTGATTACCGAGTCGGTGAATAAGGTGAAGAAAATCGGCCCTAAAGCAGCACTAACAGGTCCAGCTCGCCGTGGCGACAACCGCATTCTCGACCAACACATTTCGCTCCTTCACAAAGACCCCGAGTGGCAAGAGATATACACCCTACTCTCCGAGCAAATCAAAAAAATGTAATTTTAAACACAAGTACATAATTTTAGTTCTTCGTTTACAAAAGTAAAGTCTGTTTTTATAAATTCATTAGGATTAATTCTTTTTCAAGTACATGCCCTAAGTTAATAATTTATTGTAGGGACGCTCGGCTCGAGCGTCCGCAAATTGCAAGGCTTGTACTTTAGAAAAACAAAGTTAGCCAACCAAAACAATTCAAGTGTAAACTAACAGAATTATCCCAACAAATAAAATATGTACTTATGTTAAAATAACTAATAACTACTAACTAATCATTAAATAAAAGTGAACTTCAAACAAGCATTAAACAACATAAAGGCGTTTGCGTTCGATGTAGATGGTGTGCTGTCAGCGGGCTGTATGCCTCTCGGTCCTGATGGACTACCGATGCGCATGATTAACATCAAAGATGGATATGCCATTCAGCATGCCGCGAAACTTGGCTACCCTATTGCGATCATCACTGGCGGTCGTGTCGAGGCTGTGCGTTTACGCTTTGAAGGTCTTGGTTGCTCCGACATCTACCTCGGTGCATCCAACAAGATTGTGCAATGGGAGGAGTTTCTCGCAAAACACAACCTCAAAGCCGAAGAGGTAATGTATATGGGCGACGATATCCCCGACTATGAAGTGATGACCCGCTGTGGCATCGCTTGCGCTCCTGCCGATGCTGCACCCGAAATTAAAGCTATTGCCCACTACATTTCTGACCGCAATGGTGGTGAAGGTTGTGGCCGCGACGTCATCGAACAAACCCTCAAAGCCCAAGGCAAATGGATGCACAACTCCGATGCTTATGCATGGTAATCTTTCAATGCACAATTCACAATGCATAATGCATAATTATGCCATTCGGCGTTTTTTTCTTAACATAAATACATATTTTATATTTATAGGTTTACATATTATTAATCTATATTTTAATGTTCATTAGGACAACAGCTTTTTCAAGTACACGCCCTAAATCTTAGCTACTATCTATAATCTGTAATCTATCACGACATGTACTTAAAAAACTACATCAACCAAAACAATACAAAACAACCAAACCAAATCGTCCAAAAACAAACTTCTGTACTTCTGTTAAAAACAAAATAAACAAAACGAGCAAAGCGAGTAAATCTCGCTACTCGCTACTAACTACTCTCTACTAAAATATGAAAATTCTCAGACCAATAAATGTTGCTTTCACTGCACTAATTCAAATACTTATCTATTGGTGCGTAATCGTGCCTAC
>JAEIGA010006126.1_pt1 | contig 18309 bp, 14 predicted proteins | sample 9270691 | NCBI WGS metagenome assembly JAEIGA01 (sample SAMN17057246, study PRJNA624740) | gut metagenome | biome: biome; isolation source: fecal sample | host: Bos grunniens | place: China: Xizang | collected 2019
CAGTTGTCCTCGGACTCCTCGGTGGAGGCGCCCAGGTGAGGAATGGCAACGACGCCCTTCACGCCGAGAATATCCTCGGTGGGGAAGTCGGTAACGTAAGCCGCGATCTTGCCGCTCTCAAGGCCTGCCTTTACCGCTTCGGCGTCGACAAGATCGGCGCGCGAGAGGTTGATGATGCGGACGCCGTCCTTCATCTTGGCGATGGACTCGGCATTGATCATCTTCTTGGTGGTAGGCGTTGCGGGAACGTGGAGCGTGATGTAATCGCACGAAGCGTAGATATCGTCATAGGTGTTAGCGTGCGAGACGTGATGGTTGAGGTTCCAAGCGCCCGCAATGCTGATGTAGGGGTCACATCCCACGACCTTCATACCAAGGTGCGTGGCAATGCCTGCCACCATACCGCCGATAGCGCCAAGACCGATAACACCAAGCGACTTGCCCTTGATCTCCTGGCCGGCGAACTTGGACTTTCCGGCCTCAACGGCCTTTGCGACCTCGGTCGTACCCTCAAGGGTCTTTGCCCACTCGATGCCGCCCACGATGTCACGGGATGCCAGAAGCAGTGCGCAGATGGCAAGCTCCTTTACGCCGTTGGCGTTGGCACCGGGGGTGTTGAACACCACGATGCCCTCGGTGGTGCAACGGTCGATCGGAATGTTGTTAACGCCGGCGCCTGCGCGGGCGATGGCCTTGAGGTTCTTGTCAAAGACCATATCGTGCATAGCGGCCGAGCGAACCATGATCGCATCGGGCTCGGCAACGTCCGCGCCAATGGTGTATACTGCCTTGTCGAGCTCGTTCGTGCCGACGGCGGCGATCTTATTCAAAAGCTGTACTTTCATTGTTAACTCCTTACTTTTTGGGATTTGCTGCGGCAAATTCCTTCATAAAGGCAACCAGTGCCTCAACGCCCTCATAGGGCATAGCGTTGTAAATGGAAGCGCGCATACCGCCCACGCTGCGGTGACCCTTGAGGTTCTTCAGACCCTTGGCCGAAGCCTCCGAAGCGAACTTCTTATCGAGATCTGCGTCGCCGGTAACGAAGGTGACGTTCATCATCGAACGGCTGTCCTTCTTGACGGGGGCAATGTAGTAGTCCTGCGAATCCAGATAATCGTAAAGAAGGTTTGCCTTCTTTTCGTTGATCTTCTTCATCTCCTCAAGACCGCCCAGCTCGATGATCCAGTCGTACACAAGCTTTGCCATATAGATGGAATAGCAGGGAGGCGTGTTATACATCGAATCGTTGTCCGCCATGGTCTTCCACTCCAGCATGGTGGGCATATCCTCCTCGGCGTATTCCAGAAGATCCTCGCGAACGATTACCAGCGTAACGCCTGCAGGTGCCATATTCTTCTGCGCGCCGGCGTAGATCACGCCGAACTTGGAAACGTCGACCGGCTCGGAGATGATGCAGGAGGACAGGTCGGCAACCAGCGGAACGTCGCCCGTGTCGGGGATGTAGGGATACTTGGTGCCGTAAATGGTGTTGTTAAAGCAAATGTGAAGGTAAGCCGCATCGGGACGGATCATATCGCGCGTGATCGTGGGCACGTGATCGAAGTTATCGTCCTTGGTGGTGGCGATGCACTTGACGTCATAGCCAAGCTTCTGCGCCTCCTTGAAGGCCTTGCCCGAGAACTGACCGGAAACCGCATAGTCAGCCTTGCCGGTTCTCTTGATCAGGTTCATGGGGACAGCGGCAAACTGCGTGGATGCACCGCCCTGAAGGAAGAGCACCTTGTAGTTGTCCGGGATGTTCATGATCTTGCGAAGAAGTGCCTCAGCGTCCTGGATGATGGCTTCATAGTCCGGAGATCGGTGCGACATCTCCATAACCGACATTCCCGATTCTCCGTAGCAGACCAGTTCAGATGCTGCTCTCTCGAGTACGGGCAAAGGAAGCATGGAAGGGCCTGCCGAAAAGTTGTAAACTCTGTTCATTTTCGAACCTCCGTAAATATGTAATCGTCTCACAAAAAGACTCTACTATTATATAATGTTTTTGCGATTTCGTCAAGGTGTTTGCAAAAAAAACGGCAAATAAAACAAAAAAACCAAGCAGTAAGGACTACTGCTTGGAGATTTTTTAAGTAGAAAGGCCGGGGATGCGCTTGGCCAGCTTGTGATACTGAATGGCCTCGGCGATGTGTGCACCCTCAATAAGAGGGCTTCCCGCAAGGTCGGCAATGGTGCGTGCCACGCGGAGAACGCGGTCATAGCCGCGCGCTGAAAGTCCCATGGTCCTGTACGCCGCCGACAAAAGCGCCGAGGCGCTGTCCGACAGAATGCAATACCGACGAATGAGTGCGGAGTCCAGCATCGCGTTGCAAAAGATACGCTCGCTTCCCGCCGGGGCTTCGGGATCGTTTTTTATGCGGTCGACGGCAAATTTGCGCGCCGCGATCACGCGCTCGCGGATGGTGGACGAGTGCTCGGCGCCGTCGTCCTTGGCCGAAAGCTCCTCATAGGAGAGCGAGGGAAGCTCGATCTGAATGTCCACGCGGTCAAGAAGGGGACCGCTCAGGCGCGACATATAGCGCGCAACCTCCTCGGGGCGGCAGGTGCATTTGCGCGAGGGGTGACCGAAGTAACCGCAACGGCAGGGATTCATGGCGCCCACCAGCATAAAGGCGCAAGGAAAGGTAACGCGCCCGTTGGCTCTGGTGATGGTGATCTGCTTGTCCTCCAGCGGCTGGCGCAAGGAGTCGGTGATCTGCTTGGGAAATTCGGGAAGCTCATCCAGGAAAAGCACACCGTTGTGTGCCAGCGAGATCTCGCCGGGAAGCGGATTGATGCCGCCGCCCACCAAGGACACCGCCGACATGGTGTGGTGCGGTGATCGGAAAGGACGGGAAGACAAAAGTGAGGCGGAATTCCCCATTTTTCCGGCCACCGAATGAATCTTGGTTGTCTCAATGGCCTCGTCAAAGCTGAGCGGCGGAAGAATGGAGGGTAGGCGCTTGGCCAGCATGGATTTTCCCGTGCCGGGAGGGCCTACCAGCAAAATGTTATGTCCGCCTGCGGCGGCGATCTCCATCGCGCGCTTGGCGTATTTCTGCCCGCGCACGTCGGCAAAATCCAGGATTTCCTCCGTCTCGTTCGTGCCCGAGGCGGCGCTTGCCTGCGAAAGCGTTTTGGTTCCGTTCAGGTGCGCGATCAGTGCCTCCATGTTTTTGACGCCGTACACGGCAATGCCGCGCACAGCCGCCGCCTCGGCGGCGTTTTCCAAAGGAACGTAGATCTCCTTAAGGCCCGCATCCTTGGCGGCACAGCACATACACAGAATGCCGCGCACACCGCGGAGCTCACCCGAGAGGGAAAGCTCGCCGATGATGCACTTGTCGCCAAGTGAGACCTCACGCCTCACCACGCCGGCGTTGCGGAGAAGTCCGAGCAAAATGGCGGCGTCAAAGGCCGAGCCCTCCTTGCGGCGGTCGGCAGGGGCGAGGTTTACGGTGTGACAAAGGTTGGGGAAGCGGATTCCCGTATTTTCACAGGCGGTGCGAACACGCTCCTTGGCCTCCTTGACGGCGGTGTCGGGCAGACCGACGATATCAAAGGCAAATTTCTTTTGGCGCGAGTTGCACTCCACCGTGACGAGAAAGCCGTCGATGCCTGAGATGCCTGCGCTGAAAACCGATGAAAGCATAGTATTTCCTTTTGTGTTATTTGTTGTAGCCGTTGTAGCCGTATTTTTTGATGATCGTGGGGTAGTCCTTGTAGCAGATGTTCATATCCACGTCACCGGTCACGCCGTCGACGCTTCCTTCTTCGGTGTACTGCCACATATTGTACTGCTTGGCGTAATGATCGTCATCCTCGTCCAGGTAATGAGCCACCCAGGTCTCAAAGCGAGCGGTCAGATACTGGGGATCCATATAATAGTTGATGAAGTTTCGGTAGGAGTAAATGCCGGGGTAGAAGCCATTTTGCACCAGCAGCTCGCAATACTCGGTGCACATCTCCATCAGCGTTTCCTCGGAAAGCGATTTCTGGGAGGTGTCCTCGATATCCAGATAGATCGGATATTCAAAGGTCTTGTTTTTGAGTACCTTGAGCATAGCGGTGGTGTTGGTGATCAGGTCATCCACGCTTGTGTCGTAGGAGTAGATATATACGCCGATATCAAGCCCCGCTTCACGTGCGGCCTCGTAATATTCCTCAAATTTTTCGTCAGTGTTGGCTCGGCCGTTTCTCAGATATCCCGCGCGGAGAATGACGAAATCCACGCCATCCTCGGCAAGAGCCTCAAAGTCCACGGTCTTGTTGTGATAGGAAAGATCCACGCCACAGGAGAAGGCGGACTTTTCGTTTCCCTTGACGCCGGAGAAGAGGTTGCTGTGCCAGATGTAATCTCCGATGTAACTGAAGCCGCACTTGCAGGAGTAAACGGTAAAGCCGGGGTCCTTGAAGGTGGGGGCAGTGGTCTTGGGGGTGCAATCGTGTCCCGTGGGGGCGACGTAGGCGGTCTTATAGCTGTAGTCGCATTTCTCGCACTCGTACGTGGTATAGCCCTCGTTCACGCAGGTGGATGCCGTGACGGTGACGTCGAAATCGTGCGCCATGGAGGTGAAATCGGTCTTGTATTCGTAGTCACAGACGTTGCACTCGTATCGGTCGTAGCCGTCGGCCGAGCAGGTGGGGGCTACCGTGGTCTTGGAAAGGTTGTGCCCGTTGGGAACAACGAGTGCCGTGCGGTAGGAATAGCCGCAGGGGCAGGAATAGGTGGTGTAGCCCTCCTTGGTGCAGGTCTGAGGTGTGATCCTGGAGGTGAGCGTATGTCCGCTTGGCTCCTTGTAGTCTGCGCGGTATGTATACTCGCAAACGCTGCAGGCAAACTCGGTATAGCCCTCGTCGGTGCAGGTGGGAGCGGTCACGGTGGTGACCATCTTGTGTCCCGTGGGCTCCACGATGTCACTCTTGTAGGTATGTCCGCAATCGGTGCACGTGTGCAAGACGTAGCCCTCCAGCGAGCAGTCCGGTTCGAACTGCGTTTCGGTCAGACGTCTATGCTTACACTCGTCCGGATTGCTTGAGCGGCCGCAGGAAACGGTCATAGCGGCAAGCAAGCAAAGCAGGAGCAAAAGAAATATGCTTTTTTTCATCTTTAAATCCTTCCTGAAAGATATTCGTATTCAGTATACCATAATTCACCGGAAAACGCAAGGGCTTTGGGGTGGGAAAAGGGCATAAAAAAACAAAAAACCCTCAAAAGGGTTTTTTGTTTTGAATACTTATCTATTCTTGAAGCATTCGCTGCAGTAGACCGGACGGTCATCGCGGGGCTGGAAGGGAACCTGGCAGGTCTGTCCACAGCTTGCACATACTGCATCATACATCTGACGCGCGGTCTTGGCGCCGTTTGTTGCCTTGCGAGCATCGCGGCACGCCTTGCAACGCTGAGGCTCATTGGTAAAGCCCTTTTCAGCATAAAATTCCTGCTCACCGGCAGTAAAGGTGAATTCCTGTCCGCAATCCTTGCAGACCAATGTCTTGTCTTCGTACATGAGATACCTCTTTAAAATTTTTCGTGGCTTGTGCCACGTTAGTTACATATATAATACACACAAATTTTGAATCTGTCAAGGGTTTTGTGAAAAAAAATTAAATTTTTTTAAATTTTTTGTGATTTTTGGGTGTGCATGGGAATTTTTTTTACAAGGGGTGGCAAAAAGCAGCAAAATATGGTATAATGGGGGCAAGATTTTATCATCCCGAAGGAGATGTTATATATGTTTGAGACAGAAATTGCCGTAGTGGGCGCGGGACACGCCGGAATTGAGGCGGCACTGGCGGCGGCACGAATGGGACACGACACGGTGCTGTTTACCATGTCGCTGGATTCCATTGCCAATCTGCCGTGCAATCCGTCCATTGGCGGCACGGCCAAGGGAACACTGGTCTTTGAGATCGACGCGCTGGGGGGCGAGATGGGGCGCGCGGCGGACGCCGTTACGCTTCAGTCACGCACGCTCAATCTCGGCAAGGGGGCGGCGGTGCACTCCAAGCGCGTGCAGGCCGACCGTGCGGCGTATCATCTTTTGATGAAAAAGACGCTGGAGACCACCAAAAATCTTCGCGTGATCCAGGCGGAGATCGTGGACGTAAAAACTGAAACAAACGGAAATGGCAAACAAATTGTCTCAATTGTTACACAACTTGGCGAGGAGTGGGGCTGTAAGTGTGCCATTCTGTGCACGGGAACCTATCTGGGGGGACGCGTTTTTGTCGGGGATAAGAACTACGAAAGCGGTCCCGACGGCTTTCTTGCGGCCAAGGGGCTTACGGCGGCACTGGAACGTGAGGGCGTGCAGATGATGCGCTTCAAGACCGGAACGCCGGCACGCGTCAAGCGGTCGAGCATTGATCTTTCGGTGCTGGAGGAGCAGTGCGGCGAGCCATCGATCACCCCTTATCACGAGGGGCACGGTGAGGATTATTTTGATTCGCTAACACAGATTCCCTGTCACATCGTTTACACCAACGAGCAGACACACCGCATCATAAGAGACAACATCCATCGCTCGGCGCTTTATTCCGGGCAGATCCACGGCACGGGCCCGCGCTACTGTCCGTCCATTGAGGATAAGCTGGTTCGCTTTGCCGACAAGGAGCGGCATCAGCTTTTTGTCGAGCCGATGGGGCTGGACACCGAGGAGATGTATATTCAAGGCTTTTCCACCTCGCTTCCCACCGACGTACAGCGTGCGATGCTGGCTTCGCTGAAGGGATTTGATAAGGCCGAGATCATGCGGTATGCGTATGCGATCGAGTACGACTGTGCCGATCCGCTGGGCCTGTTACCCACGTTGGAATTCAAAAATATCAAAGGACTGTACGGTGCGGGACAGTTTAACGGCACTTCCGGTTACGAGGAAGCCGCGGCTCAGGGCCTTGTGGCCGGCATCAACGCGGCACTTTTCTGCGAGGGAAGAGAACCGATGATCCTGCCGCGCTCGGGCAGCTACATCGGAACCTTGATCGACGATCTGGTCATCAAGGGCACAAGGGAGCCCTACCGTATGATGACCTCGCGTTCGGAGTATCGCCTGCTTCTCAGGCAGGACAACGCCGACGAGCGGCTGACACCGATCGGCCACAAGGTGGGACTGATCGACCGGGAGCGTTACGCGCGTTTCCTGGAAAAGCAAAAGCAGATCGGAGAGGAGCAAAATCGGTTGGCCTCGACCTACGTTTCACCCGAGGGCGCGCGGGCGTTCCTGGAAAAGCAGGGAATGCCGCCGCTTGCAAGCGGGATTTCGCTGGCAGAGCTTCTGCGCCGTCCGGGGATCACCTACGAGGCGTTGGCCGAGATCGACGGGGGGCGCCCCGCGCTTTCGCGCCGTGTGTGTGAGGCGGTGGAGATCTCGGTGAAGTATGAGGGCTATATCAAGCGGCAGGTCGCTGAGGTGGCACGCCAAAAGAAGTTGGAGGACAAGCGGCTTTCGCCCGACCTCGATTATCACGCGATCAAGGGTCTGCGTCTGGAGGCGGCACAAAAGCTTTCGGCCATCCGTCCGCTGACCGTTGCCGAGGCCTCACGCATCAGCGGTGTCAGCCCGGCTGACATATCTGTTCTATTAATATATCTCAAATGAGACAAAAAGGCAGAATTTTCTGCCTTTTTTCTTTTTTAAATTTTGATTTGTCGGGGAGGGGAGACGTGTAGGGGGCTTTTTGAAAAAAGCCCCCTACGACCCCCAAAAACTTTTGGGAAAAAGAAATTTTTTTCACACAATAAAGTCTGCAAAAGCAATATCGAGAAAGGTTTTTCAAGTCATTTTGGTTCTTCACGCTAAAGCGTGAAGAACATGTATGCCACAAGTCACGAAGCGGATAAAGAGAGCTCGCTCTCTTTTCCGCATCGAGGCTTGCGGCACAAAATGACGTGTAGTTTGTGCAGACCCATTCAGCAAAAGTTTTTGCGGAGCTTTTTTCAAAAAGCGACCGTATCCCTAGCAGACAATATCTCACCGTTAAACTTCAATTTATGAATACAGCTCAGTGGCCAGGGTCATGAAGCGGCGCATGGCGCGATTGACGTATTTGTGCTTTTTGTATTCCATATAGAGTATTCTTGAGGCGTGGAGACTGCTCAGCTTATAATAGCGGATGTTCGCGTTTTCCGCCGTGCTTTTGATGAGAGTGTCGCTCAGAAAGGTCAGCCCCATTCCGAGACCGCACATATTGTAGGCGGTCATCAGCTGGTCAAGCCGAATGGTGGTCTTGTAGTTGACTTCGGCCTCGCTGAGAAGCGCTTTGGCAATATGGTGCATGCTGTTGCCCGGCTTGAGAAGAAGAAAGCTCTCCCCCTCGCACAATCGGAGGTCGACGGCGGGCGTTTCCGCTTGAAGATGCTTGCCGATGCGAATATCCGCGCTTGTCAGTGAGATGTCCGAAAGCCGCCCGTTGAGTGGATCTTTCGAGGGGATGGCCAGCAGGATGTTCTCGCGCAAGAGCGGCTCGCCGCGGATAAATTCCTCGTTGTAGGTGTAATCGAACACAATATCGACCTTATCCTCGATCACAAAGCTTTCCAGCTCCTTGGAGTTGGATTCGATCAAATTTACTTCAATACCGGGGTATAGGGCGGTGAAGCGCTCGATGATCTCCGAGAGCACAAAGGAGGAGATGAAATTGGCCCCCGCCACGGTCAGGCTTCCCGACAAAAGCGAGGTGATGTCCATGACTTGATTGCCAAGATCGGTCTTAAGCGCGTGTAAGCGCTCGATGGCGCGGATGTAGACCTCCCCCTCCTCGGTGAGCGAAAGGGAGGGCGTTCCGCGGTCAAAAATTTTGAATCCCAGACGCTCCTCCTGCTTTTTTACGGCGGCACTCAGTGCCGGTTGAGACACAAACAGACGATCTGCCGCGCGCGTGAAGCTTTTTTCCTTGTATACCGTATAGACGTATTCCTCATACTGAAACATAAAACACCTCATAATTGTTTGGTTATTACTCGGATACAAATATATGTATTTGATTATACCACACCTTCGTGCTATAATCAAGAGGCAAATGAAAAATGAGGAGAAAAAGTATGGTTTCAAACAAACTTTGCGATGTTTTTTCGGATATAAGAGGGGAGCTGTATTACCGTGCGCTGGAAAAGGAAGCGCAGGGAGAGAGCATTCTCAAGCTCAACACGGGAAATCCCGCCGCCTTTGGCTTTGCGATGCCCGATTCGGTGCGCCGTGCGCTTACCGCTTCGGTGGATGCGGCACTTGGCTATTGCGACCTTAAGGGCATGGCGGCGGCGCGTGAGGCGATCGCGGCGTATCATACCTCGCTTGGGGTGTGCGGCGTAACGCCCGGTGACGTGTATATCACCAACGGTGTAAGCGAGGCGGCCTACCTTGCGGTAACCGCGCTTTGCTCGGATGGCGACGAGTTTCTTGTGCCCGCCCCCTGCTATTCGCTTTGGGTCAATATGATCCGGCTGGCGGGCGGCAAGGCGGTCTTTTACGATTGCGACGAGGCGTCGGGCTGGCAGCCCGATCTTGCAAGCCTCCGCGCGCGGATCACGGACAGGACCAAGGCCCTGCTGATCATCAACCCCAACAACCCCACGGGCGCGGTGTATGACCGCGCGATCCTTGAGGAAATGTATAAGATCGCCGCGGAACGTGGCATTGTCATTCTTTCGGACGAGATCTACGACCGCCTGGTGCTGGACGGTGTGCCGCACACGCCCACGGCTACGCTGGGTGAGGACGTGCTCACCGTAAGCTTTAACGGACTTTCCAAGTCGCATTGTCTGTGCGGCCTTCGGTGCGGCTGGATGACGCTCAGCGGCCCCGAGGCTAAAAAGAGAGAGCTATCGAGCGCACTGACCACGCTCTCGTCCATTCGCCTTTGCTCGAATGCCCTGATGCAGCTGATCATCCCCGAGGCCCTTGCCGATACGGCGTACACGCGCTCGCTTGTGCTGGCGGGCGAGGGAAGGATCGCGGTGCAATCCAAGGTGGCGTTTGAGGAGCTGAATAAGATCGAGGGCGTTGAGGCGGTGAAAAACAGGGCCGCGTTCTACCTGTTCCCGCGCATCGATCTCGCACGCTTTGGGTTTGACAGCGACAAGGATTTTGCCATGCGGCTTTTGGAAGAGAAGAACATCCTTGTGGTGGCGGGAAGCGGATTTTATTGTGGGGATAACCGCCATTTCCGTATCGTGGCACTTCCGCGCGAAGAAGAGCTGAGAGCGGCCATCCGAAAAATCGGAGAGTTTTTAGATCAAAAACGCCGCTGATTTTTGGAAATAAAAAATAAAAGAAAAAATTTCAAAATAGGGCTTGACAAACGGGTAAGAATGTGGTAAAATAACTTCCGCTTGATATTGGGGCATCGCCAAGCGGTAAGGCAACGGACTCTGACTCCGTCATTACCTAGGTTCGAATCCTAGTGCCCCAGCCAAAAAAGAACGAAGCAGCTGCTTCGTTCTTTTTTTATTCAATCTAAAGAATTGGCATGGCATCAACGCGCTTGCGTGTTGTATGGAGTTGTCGTCAGACGTATGTCATCACGCGTCAGCGTGTATCTTTCCTTCGGATTGATGCCATACAACCCCTCGTGTTGATTACATACGCTCCTTCGTTGCAATTCCATACCGCAAAAAGTTGCGGATGCGGAACAATCTTTGTCTTGATTTGTTGATCGGATTGTGCTACAATATTTTTACATGATACCCTTAGAAAAGCGGAGGAATGCATATGATACGCGTTTTGGTATGGAATGAATTTCGGCACGAAAAAACACACGAGTGTGTGAAGGCTATTTACCCCGACGGCATTCATGAGGCGATCGCCGAATTTTTGGGTCGGGAAGAGGACATCGAGGTGCGCACGGCCTATCTGGATCAGGAAAACCACGGCATTACAAAGGAAGTCCTTGACGCGACCGACGTGCTGATCTGGTGGGGGCATATGGCTCACAATCAGGTCTCCGACGAGGCGGTGGCGCTGGTGAAGGACGCGGTGCTTGACGGTATGGGTGCTATCTTTCTTCACTCGGCGCATCATTCAAAGCCCTTTAAGGCGCTGATGGGAACCTCCTGCAACCTTACCTGGCGTGAGTCGGGCGACTCGGAGCTGCTTTGGGTCATCGATCCCGCGCACCCCATCACAAGGGGGATCGACCGCTTCTTTAAGCTGGAGCACGAGGAGACCTACGGCGAGCCCTTTGTCATCCCCAATCCCGACAAGGTGCTTCTGATCGGCGGCTATTCAGGCGGCGAGGTGTTCCGCTCGGGCGTGCTCTACGAGCGCGGAAACGGCAAGATCTTTTATTTCCAGCCCGGTCACGAGACCTTTCCCACCTTTAAGGTGCCGGAAGTGCAGACGGTCATCAAAAACGCGGTGCGCTTCGTAGCCCCCGCTTACCGCGCCAAGGTCGGCTGCCCGCACGTGCGGACGGTGGACGACCCCGACGGATACGTTCGATAAAAAAAGACTCACCCAAGCGGTGAGTCTTTTCTTTTATGAAATGGCTTCAGCGTGCTCGCTGTTATGTCTCCGGATCATCTGTTTTGAAACAAGGACGGTAAAGAGAAGCTGGAAGGCGAGCGTCAGGATCCAGGAGACGGGGTAGGAGAGATAAATGGTCTCGGGGGCGGGGAAGGCGCGGAATACCGTTTCGATCCAGAGAATGCGGAGACCGCACGCGCCGCAAAGCGAAATGATCATGGACGTGACCGAGCGGTCGAGCGCGCGGAGCGCACCGCAGAACACCTCCATAAGGCCACACAGGAAATAGGTAGAGCCGATGATCCACAGTCGCTGAAGGGCGGCCTCGGTGGACGCCTCGGTGGAGACGTACAGCGAGATCAGCGGATAGCGGAGTCCCAGGAGCAGCGCGCCGCTGATAAAGCCGATGGCGGTGACCAGAATGGCACTGTAGATGGACAGGGGCTTTATGTTTTTATACTTTCTCGCGCCTACGCTCTGGCCGATAAAGGTGAGTGCCACGTGATACATCGAGTTCATCGCGATATACATAAATCCCTCGATGCTGGCCGAGGCCGCAGAGCCTGCGACTACCGCGTCACCAAAGCTGTTGATCGAGGACTGGATGAGCACGTTGGAAAGCGAGAACAGCATACTTTGCAGTCCCGACGGAATGCCGATGTGGAGCATCTTTTTTACCTTGGCTCCGTGAATACGAAGCTCGCGCACAGACAGGTGAAGCACGCCGCCCTTGCGCATAAGGTGAACGACCGCCATACCGGCGGACAGATACTGCGAGGCAATGGTGGCCACGGCCACGCCGTCCACGCCCATATCGAATACCACGATCAGAAATACGTTGAGAACCACGTTGACTACGCCGGAGATGGCCAGGAAGATGAGAGGATGCTTGGAGTCTCCTGCCGAGCGCATCATAGCGGCGATGTAATTGTAAAGCATCGAGGCGGGTACGCCCAGGAAGAGGATCTTCATATACAACGTGGCGAGGGGGAGCACCTCGGGCGGTGTGTCCATCAGCGCCAGCATATCCCCGGAGAGAAAGAAGCCGACGGCGGCGATCGCAATGCCGCAGAAAAGCGAGAGAAGCACCGAGGTGTGAACCACCTTGCTTAGCTCGTCGGGCTCCTTGGCACCGACGTGGTGCGCCACGCACACGCCCGCACCGACCGACAGACCCATAAACAGGCCAAGGATGAGGTTGGTCAGCGAGCCGGTGCTGCCGACGGCGGCCACCGCAAGGTCACCGCGGAATTGCCCCACGACCACAAGGTCGGCGGCGTTATACAGGCATTGCAGAATACCCGTGAGGACGATGGGTATGGCAAATACCAGCATTTTTTTGAAAAAGGGTCCCTCGGTCATATCGACCGTCTTTTTGGTTTGCTGCATAATTCTCCTCATTTGAAAAATAAAGCTTACATGGGTAATTATATCACTTTAAATCAGAATGTCAAGGGAGAAAGATCGGGTTTTGGTTGCTTTTTTGCTTAAACTATGGTATACTTTATATATCCTGAAAAGTATGAAAAGGGGTAGGCTATGGCAATTATAACGATTGTTGGCTCGGGCATGATGGGCTCGGCGCTGGCATTTCCCGCGCGGGAGAACGGAAACGAGGTGCGGCTTGTGGGCACGCATCTGGACAGGGATATCATTGAAACGTGCAAGAAGGAGGGCAAGCATCCGAAATTTGACCGAGGATTCCCCGAGGGGGTAAAATATTATCCGATCGAGGAGCTGGACACGGCACTTGAGGGGGCGGACTTTGTCATTGGCGGTGTGAGCAGCTTTGGTGTGGCGTGGTTTGGCGACTGCGTTTTGCCGCGCATTAAGGACGGCACACCGGTTTTGACGGTCACCAAGGGGCTTTGGGACACCGAGGACGGGGAGCTTTTGACCTATCCCGCGCTTTGGAAGCAAAAGCTCAAGGCGCTTGGCAAGTCACTTCCGCTTTGCGCGGTGGGTGGCCCCTGCACCAGCTACGAGCTGGTGGCGCACGACCAGACCGAGGTCGCCTTTTGCGGCGACGATCTTTCGGTGCTTGCGTATCTAAAGGCGGCCATGCAGACCGACTATTATCACATTGGCATTACCACCGACGTGGTGGGCATTGAGAGCGCGGTGGCGCTCAAAAACGGCTACGCGCTCGGCGTGGCGCTGACCATCGGACTCAACCAAAGAAATTTCGGTGACGATACGCTCCATTTCAACTCGCAGGCGGCGGTGTTCGGGCAAGCGACCAAGGAGATGTACCGCTTGCTGGAGTTTCAGGGGGCGATGGCGCCCTATAATCTCGGCGTGGGACTTGGTGACCTTTACGTGACGGTGTACGGCGGCAGAACGCGCCTGATCGGCATTCTGCTGGGCAAGGGGCTTTCCATTGACGAGGCCAAGGAGCGCCTTTGCGGCGTGACGCTGGAGTCCTTGGTGGTGGCTGAGCGCGTGGCGCGAGCCATTCGTAAAAATATAGAAAAGGGAAGACTCTCGGCAAAGGATTTTCCGCTTTTGCTTCACATTGACGAGATCGTAAGCGGCAGAGGCGCGGTGAATATTCCTTGGGAGTCCTTCACGGATTGTCATTGACTGAATAGGAGAGATGGAGTATGAAAAAACTTTGTATCAAGCTGGTAAAGCCCATTCCGGGCGTGCTTTTGTCGGTGGCCATTGCGGCACTGGCCACCTTTTTGGAGAGCCTTTTGCCCATTCACGTGATCGGCGCGGCGGTGATCGCCATGTTCATCGGTATGCTTTGCCACCGTCCGATCAAAAGGGTCAAGGTCTTTGCGCCCGGACTGAAGTTTACATCCAAAAAGCTTTTAAAGCTTGCCATCATTTTGCTGGGACTTTCCCTCAATATCCGAACGGTGTTGAACGTGGGCAAAATGTCTCTTTCGGTCATGCTGTTTACACTTCTGACATGCTTTGGCGGTGGCTATTTTATCGGCAGGGCGCTGGGGCTCAACTGGAAGCTTTCCAACCTGATCTCGGCAGGCACGGGCATCTGCGGCGGCTCAGCCATCGCGGCGATCGCGCCCACCATTGACGCCGAGGACAACGACATTGCCTACGCGATGAGCGCGACTTTCCTTTTTGACATGGCCATGATCGTGCTGTTCCCCTTGATGGGACGCGCCATCGGGATGAGTGATGAGGCATTCGGTCTCTGGGCGGGTACGGCGGTGAACGACACCTCGTCGGTGGTAGCCACGGCGTACGCCTTTTCCGAGGCGGCCGGTGACTTTGCCACGATGGTCAAGCTGACACGTACGCTGGCCATCATCCCGACGGTGCTGGTCTTTGCACTTATCGCGCTTCGCATCAAGCGGAAGGAGGCGCTGGCGAGCGCCGAGGATCCCTCGGCCTTAAAGGCCAACTTCAAGCTGACCAAGATCTTCCCCTGGTTCATTCTCGGCTTTCTGGCGATGGCGGCGGTGGCCAGCATCTTTGTCATTCCCGCGCCGGCCGTGGCGGTTACAAAGAGGATCAGTAAGTTCCTGATGGTGTGCGCGCTGGCCGCGATCGGCGTCAATACCTCGTTTGCCGATATGAAAAAGGCAGGTGTGCGCCCGATGCTGCACGGATTTATCATTTCCGCGCTTGTGGTCGTGGTCGCGCTGGTCGTGGAGATCGGTATGGGTATTGTCTGAAACAAAGCCCCGAAAACCTTTAGGTTTTCGGGGCTTTTCTTTGGCAAAATTCTTGACAAAGATGTAACAAAGAGGTATAATATTTCTATATTCTATATGCTTTTTGGAGGATAGGCTATGAACATACTGGCAATCGGTGCACACCCCGATGATATTGAGACCTCTTGCGGCGGTACTCTCGCGAAATACGCGAAGATGGGTCACAAGGTCTTTACCGCAACGGCAACCAACGGAAACGTCGGCTCGTCCACGCTTTCGATGGAGGAGATCGCCCGCATCCGTAAGGAGGAGGCAAGACGCGCGGCGGCTGTGATCGGCGCGGAGTACGTTTGCCTCGATTACGATGACGAGATGTTTTTTGAGGACAAGACGGCGAGACTCAAGTTTATCGATCTGGTCCGTTACTGCAAGGCGGACGTGATCCTTACGCACAACCCCGAGGACTACAATCCCGACCACGAGCTGACCAGCAAGATCATCAACGATATTGCCGTAATGATCCCCGTGGCCAAGATTGAGACGCCCAACAAGCCCTATGACAAGATTCCGATCATTGCCTATTTTGAGCCGGTGAACGGTCTTGGCTTTGTGCCCACTGAGTACGTGGACATTACCGATCACATCGAGACCAAGATCGAGATGTGCCGTTGCCATCAGAGCCAGATCAGCTGGATGCAGGATAACTATAAGGATACTATGGCGGACAAGGATTTCTTTGAAAACTATGAGATCATCGCCCGTTACCGCGGCATTCAGTGCGGCGTGCAGTACGCCGAGGGCTTCCGCATGGCAAACGATGCCTTCCGCGTTGTGCCTTACCGCATTCTTCCCTGATGAAGACCTACGAAAAGACGCATGAGGTGCTCGGAAGGCTGCTTTTTGCCGAGGAGGGCAAGATCACGGTCGGCGTGGCGCTGGACTTCGGTCTTCGCATTTCCTACCTTTCCTTTGACGGCAGCGAAAATCTGTTTTTCGAGCAGCCGACGGAGATGACCGAGCTCAGCACGCCCGAGGGCTGGCGCGTGCGTGGCGGACACCGTCTGTGGCTGGCACCCGAGGGATCGTACGATTATTATCCCGACAATGACCCGGTTAAGGTCGAGGTGCTGGCGGACGGATTGCGTCTGTCGCAAGCAAACGATCCGTGGCTGTGTGCCGAGAAGACAATGGAGATCCGTTTTTTGCCCAAGAATACGCTGGAGGTTCGCCATTTGGTAAAAAACACCGACACGGCGGTGCGGCGCGTCTCGCTTTGGGGTGTCAGCTCCATGGCACCGGGTGGTGTGGAGTACATTCCGATGGCGGTGCGTGATGGGGGAAGCGACCCCAACCACGTGTTCACCACGTGGGACTATACGAGCCTGGGTGACGAGAGAGCAACCTACGAAAGGGATCTCATCACGCTTGATCATTATGCCACGGGAAAGAAATACAAGATCGGAGTCGGACACCCGATGGGAAGCGTTCGTTACGTGAACCTTGGCGTGGTGTTTGAAAAGCTGCTGGACGTAAAAGCGGGGGCGGAGTACCCCGACGGCGGTGTTTCGTTTGAGACCTTTCTTTGCGACCATATGGTCGAGGTCGAAACGCTCTCGCCGCTGACGGATATCGGCGCGGGCGAGACCGCTGCCTATTCGGAATTCTGGAAATTGACAAAACAAGGAGATAGCTATGAAACTTAAAATTGCAACCGTTGCTCTGGCGCACCCCTTTGAGGTGGGCTATGAGGAGGCAATGCCGCTTTTGAACAAGACCTCGGAGATGCTTGTGGCCGAGGGCATCGCCTGTGAGAACGTGGGCGTGGTCATGCACGATCTTGACACCGTGCGCGCCGCGGCTGAGGGGCTGAAGAAGTCCGATGCCGACGTGCTGATGATCTGCATCGCGACCTGGAGTGAGGATCATCACCTGCTTGACCTGCTTTCCTACGTGGATATGCCGCTGATCTTGCGTGCGTATCCTGCGTTTGATACCGGCTCGCTTTGCTGCGCCCATCAGATCGGTGCGGTGTTCCGCGATATCGGCAAGACCTGCGAGTTTATCTACGGCGAGCCCGATGACGCTTCTTGCGCCAAGGAGACGCGCACCATTGCGACGGCGTATGCGCTGAGAAACAAGATGAGCAAGGTTCGTGTGGGTGCCATCGGCGGACGTGTCAAGGGCATGACCGAGATCGCGTACGACGAGTTTGCCATCAAGCAGAAGCTGGGCGCGCGTGTGGTAAATCTTGATGAGAAGGAAATGACCGCCAAGGTGGCCGAGATGTCGGACGCGGCGGCCGAGAAGTTGCTGGCCGAGAAGGCGGACGTGCTCCGTCCCTGCAAGGTGACCTCCACAAAGGAGTCTATGCTGGAGTCCATCAAGTACTACGCGGCGCTGAAGGAGCTGGCCAAGGAATACGAGCTTGAGGCGCTTTCGGTCAAGTGTTACACGACCTATATGGGTAAGATCTGCCTTGGTTACTCGCTTTTGGCTGAGGAGGGCATCGTTGGCTCGTGCGAGGGTGACGTAACAAATGCCCTTACGATGAAGCTGATGTATGAGCTGAGCGAAAAGCCCATCAACAATACCGACCTTTTGTATCTGGATGAGAAGGCAAACACCATTCTCTTCGCGCATTGCGGCTCGTCGGGCTTCTCGATTGCCGAGGGTGAGGTTGAGCTTTCGCCCGTCCGTTTGGCTGAGACCGGTGTTTGCACCAAGTTCCTTGTGAAGCCCGGAAAGGTGACGGCAGTCAACATCTGCGGTCACGGCGACGATCTTCGCCTCTCCATTATGGTGGGCGACGCGGTGCCCTGCGGTATGGAATTCCCCGGCAACCCCGTTAAGATCAAATTTGACAGATCGGTTACCGAGATGAACAAGGAGATCATGAAGAACGGTATCGGTCACCACTGGATGGTGGCCTATGGTGATTACACCGAGGAGCTTCGCTACTTCTGCAAGATCAACGGCATCAAAATGTACGAGGTATAAAAGCAAGAGGCTGAGTCAAATGACTCAGCCTTTTTCAAATTTTGATTTGTCGGTGTGTTTTCGTTGGCTGGGGATACGGTCGCTTTTTAAAAAAAGCTCCGCAAAAACTTTAACTGAATGGGTCTGCACAAACTACACGTCATTTTAGACGGGAAGCCGCCGCGGCGGCTTTCCGTCAGCGCAAGGTCGGCAATCCGACAAAGAGAGCTTGCTCTCTTTTC
>JAEIGA010006127.1_pt1 | contig 18308 bp, 14 predicted proteins | sample 9270691 | NCBI WGS metagenome assembly JAEIGA01 (sample SAMN17057246, study PRJNA624740) | gut metagenome | biome: biome; isolation source: fecal sample | host: Bos grunniens | place: China: Xizang | collected 2019
CTACTACAAGGCGGCAGATCACAACTGTCTGGCCGAATGAAAAAGTTGCGTTCTTTGAATCGAATGCGATTTCTACTGTTTCAGCATCCTTGCCGATGATGGCCTTGAGGATGGCTGCCGGCTTCTTGTGGAGAATGAATGAAGCTTTCTCGCTTGCCTGTACATCTGCAGTGGTGTAGCAGATGAGCTTATGTGAGTCAGATGCTACGAGGGTTGTAGATGTCACGTCGATATCGAAGAGGATACCGTTCATCGCAGGACGGATCTCGTCGTCAGCTGTTGCGTAGATTGTGCTGGCGATACCTTCGATAAGGCTCTGTGCAGGGAACTTTATGTTGACTGCTGTCTCATCTGTACCTGTGATTTCAGGATAATCCTCAGCAGGGAAATATGGAAGAGTGGACTCTCCGCTTGCCCAGCTGCATACAAATGAGCTTTCAGTAGTTGTGTTGATTGTAAGCGGCTGATCAGGAAGCTCCTTGAGAAGGTCCATCATGTGCTTTGCAGGGACTGCTATTCTGCCTTCTTCTGCAGTGTTCTCAACCTCGATCTGAGTTCTGAGTGTGAGTTCTGAATCAGATGCAGTAATCTCCAACATGTTGCCCTTGAGGTCAAAAAGGAAGTTCTCAAGAATAGGCAGAGCAGATTTGGCTGGAATAGCTTTTGATACTGCCATCACTCCTTTGAGAAGTTCTGAACTTGAAATGATCAGTTTCATAATTTATAGTTTTTATTATTATTTGTCATGGTTTGCCGGATGTATATAATACGGCATATTAATCGAACAAATATAGAAAATTTTTTCTGAGACGTGGCATATTTTTTGAAAAATTCCCATCGATTCCCATACTATGTCAGGGGACATGCAAAAACCGCACTTGAAACAGAATTTGATTTGAAAATTATAAACATTAAGGTAAATATGAAAAGATTTTTATTGATTGCTACGCTCTCTGCAATATTCGGAGGGCTGACGGCTTATGCTGTTGTGGAGAAGATGACTGACAAGTCAGATGCGGCTGTCAGTGGAGATGTCAGTGGAGCCATGTTCCGTACTGTCAATCTGACACAGGATAACTGGCCAGACTTTACCTATGCTGCCGAATCTGCTGTAGATGCAGTGGTATATGTAAAGGTAACAGCTGCAGCAGCCCAACAGCAGGCACCGAGCTCCATCTTTGATTTCTTCTTCGGTTATCCGCAGGGTCCTGCTCCTCAGCAGAGGGAAAGGGTCGGAAGCGGTTCCGGTGTGATAATCCGTGAAGATGGATATATCGTTACCAACAATCATGTGATCGACGGAGCAAACAAGATAGAGGTAACCCTCAATTCAAACCAGACCTATCCGGCAACATTGGTGGGAACCGATCCTGCTACTGATGTCGCTCTTCTCAAGATTGAAGCATCCGGACTTCCTTTCATCCCGTTCGGAGACTCTGACAAGCTTCGTCTGGGTGAGTGGGTCATTGCCATCGGTTCACCTTATGACCTTCGTTCGACTATCACTGCCGGTATCGTAAGTGCCAAGGGCCGTTCGATGCCTAACTATACCGGTGAGTTCAAGATCGAGTCCTTCATCCAGACTGATGCGGCCGTAAATCCAGGTAACAGCGGCGGGGCTCTTGTGGATAAGAACGGTAATCTTGTCGGTATAAATACTGCCATCATTTCCCAGACAGGATCGTATACAGGCTACTCGTTTGCAGTGCCTTCGAACATCGTCAAGAAGATTGCATACGACCTTATGGATTTCGGAAGCGTAAAGAGAGCTGTTTTAGGTATTGTAATGCAGCCGATTGACGATAAAATTGCAGAGGAATTGAAACTTTCTTCAAGAAACGGCGTATATATTAACGAGGTTTCAAAAAGCGGTGCCGCAGACAAGGCCGGAATCAAGTCCGGAGACGTGCTTATCGCTATCGATTCCACCAAGATAACCACTCCTTCATCCGTACAGGAAGCAGTCAGCAAGTTCTCTCCAGGAGACTCTGCGACAGTCACTGTAATCAGGGATGGAAAGGAACTCAAGCTCGAAGTTACATTCAAGGGAACATCGCAGGAGAACGGTACAGTAGCTGATGACGGATCCATCGCATTCTATGGCTCGTCGATCAGACAGGCATCGGAGGAAACTCTTGCAAAGTACGGACTCAAGAGCGGAGTGGAAATCGTGGAACTCGGTCCTGGAAAACTCATGGAAGCCGGAGCTCAGGAAGGATTCATCATACAGTATGTGAATGAACATCAGGTAAAGACTCCTCAGGATGTCATCGATGTCGTGAAGAAGTCAAAGAGAACAGTGTTCATCGAGGGTGTGACTCCATCCGGAAGAACTGGATATTTCGGCTTCGGAATTTAGCGGAAATATTAACTTACATACATAAGAATGAGACAGCTTAAGATTACAAAATCGATTACAAACCGTGAGAGTGCTTCACTCGACAAGTATCTTCAGGAAATCGGTCGTGAGGAACTCATCACAGTAGAGGAGGAGGTAGAACTTGCCCAGAGGATCCGTAAAGGAGATCAGAGGGCGCTTGAGAAGCTGACAAGAGCAAATCTCAGATTCGTGGTTTCTGTTGCGAAGCAGTATCAGAATCAGGGACTCAGCCTTCCGGACCTTATCAACGAGGGTAACCTCGGTCTTATCAAGGCAGCAGAAAAGTTTGACGAGACCCGAGGCTTCAAGTTCATCTCATACGCCGTATGGTGGATCCGTCAGTCCATCCTTCAGGCCCTCGCAGAGCAGTCGAGAATCGTGAGACTGCCTCTTAACCAGGTGGGATCGCTCAACAAGATCAACAAGGCTCTTCAGAAGTTCGAGCAGGAGAACGAGCGTATGCCTTCAAGCGAGGAACTTTCTGAGATGATCGATGTACCTAAGGACAAGATTGCAGATACTCTCCGCGTTTCAGGAAGACATGTGTCTGTTGACGCTCCTTTCGTTGAGGGTGAGGATAACAGCCTCCTTGACGTGCTTGTGAACAACGATTCTCCAAGTGCAGACCGCGGCCTTGTGAACGAGTCGCTCAATAAGGAGATTGAAAGAGCGCTTTCAACTCTTGCAACCCGTGAAAGAGAGATCATCAAATCATTCTTCGGTATCGGCTGCCAGGAGATGACTCTCGAGGAGATCGGTGAGAGATTCGGACTTACAAGAGAGCGTGTGCGTCAGATCAAGGAGAAGGCGATCCGCAAGCTCAAGAACAATTCAAGAAGCAAACTTTTGAAAAGCTATTTAGGATAATATGACTCCAGAAACATTTATCATAGCTAAAGCGTCTGAAGCAATTCAGGCGCTTTACGGCGTTGAAGTACCTGAGGCTCAGCTTCAGGTGCAGGTTACTCGTAAAGAGTTCGAGGGTGATTACACATTGGTGGTTTTCCCTCTTTTGAAAGTATCCAAGACTACTCCTGAAAACACAGGTAATGCGATAGGTGAGTGGCTTAAGGCCAATGTCGCTGAGGTTTCAGGATACAATACAGTAAAGGGCTTCCTCAATATCTCTTTCTCTGAGGTATATTGGAACAATGTCTTTGCATCTATCGCAACAGCGGAGGATTTCGGACAGCTTCCATCTACAGGCAAGACCATCATGGTGGAATATTCTTCACCTAATACAAACAAACCTCTTCACCTCGGACATATCCGTAACAACCTTCTTGGCTGGTCAGTAGCCAAGCTTCTCGAGGTTTGCGGTAACAATGTGATGAAGGTGAACCTTGTCAACGACAGAGGTATCCACATCTGCAAGTCCATGTACGCATGGAAGGTTCTCGGCAACGGTGAGACTCCACAGTCAAGCGGAAAGAAGGGTGACCACCTCGTAGGTGATTACTATGTGGCATTCAACAACCTCTACAAGAAGGAAGTTGATGAACTTGTTGCTGGAGGCATGAGCAAGGAGGAGGCAGAAAAGAATGCACCTTCACTCAAGGCAGCTCAGGAAATGCTTTTCAAGTGGGAGAATGGAGATGCTGAGGTAGTGGAGCTCTGGAAGACCATGAACGGATGGGTATATGAGGGCTTTGACAAGACTTATGGCGATCTCGGTATCAGCTTCGACAGAACTTATTATGAGTCACAGACATATCTTTTCGGAAAGGCTCTCGTTCAGAAGGGTCTTGACGCAGGTATCTTCGAAAGACAGGATGATGGTTCAGTTTGGTGCGACCTTACTGCTGACGGTCTTGACAGAAAGCTTCTCCTTCGTGGTGACGGAACTTCTGTCTATATGACTCAGGACCTCGGTACAGCTGAGCAGCGTTTTGCAGAATACAGCCTTGACGAGCACATATATGTAGTAGGAAACGAGCAGAACTACCACTTCCAGGTTCTCAAGCTCATCCTCGGCAAGCTCGGTTTCGACTGGGCAGAGAGCATCTACCACCTTTCATACGGTATGGTGGAGCTTCCTGAGGGTAAGATGAAGTCTCGTGAGGGAACAGTTGTAGATGCTGATGACCTTATCGCAGCCATGTACAATACTGCGAAGGAAACATCACTCGAGCTCGGTAAGATCGATAATCTCTCAGAGGAGGAGCAGGACGCTCTCTTCAAGATGATCAGCCTTGGTGCTCTCAAGTACTTTATCCTTAAGGTTGACCCAAGAAAGACCATGCTGTTCGATCCTAAGGAGTCTATCGACTTCAACGGAAACACCGGTCCTTTCATCCAGTATACTCATGCAAGAATCAAGTCTATCCTCCGCAAGGCGGATGAGAAGGGTGTAGCTCATGTTGCTGATGCAGTCAAGTCAGATTCTGCACTTTCAGCTAAGGAGGTCCGCATTATCAAGATCCTCAATACCTTCCCTGCGAAGGTTGCTGAGGCTGGTGCTGCACACTCTCCTGCTCTCGTGGCAAACTATGCCTACGAGCTTGCTAAGGAGTTCAACCAGTACTATCACGATACTCCTATCCTCCGTGAGGAAAATCAGGATCTTCTCCAGTACCGTCTCGTACTCGTTGAGACTATTGCAAAGGTATTGAGCAAGGCAATGTCTATCCTTGGCATTACTCTTCCAGAAAGAATGTAAGTCAATTATACTGAATTTTTTATAGAAGCTGGCTGAAAAGTCAGCTTCTTTTGTTGTGTAAACATGCTTATCTGCTTGTAAATGGATAAAATTCCGTATATTTAAGGATTCAAATAAAATTATGATCGTATGAAAAGACTTTTGTTCCTTTTAGTGGCAGTTCTCGCTGTTGCATGTTCATCAGAGCCGCAGTATGCGACCAGAGCAGAAAAACTTCTCGCAGAGATTCATAATCCTGCATCAGATTATGTGATGGTCATCTCACACAGAGGTGATTGGAGAAACTATCCTGAGAATTCAATTCCTGCTATCGAGTCGGTAATCCGTATGGGTGTGGACATCGTTGAAATTGATCTCAAGATGACCAAGGACAGCGTTCTCGTCCTTTCACATGACCAGAGTGTAAACCGTATGTTCTCCGGTAAGGGACTGGTAAGTGATTATACTTTGGCTGAACTCAAGCAAATGACTCTCAAGAGAGCACACGGAATCGCTACAGACAGCCTTAGAATAGCTACTCTCGAGGAAGCACTCACTGTATGTAAGGATAGAATCCTTGTAAATCTTGACCATGCTTGGGGCTATTATGATGAGGCTATCAAGGTTGCTGAGAAGCTTGGATGTACTGAGCAGATCCTTATGAAGGGCAGCAAGCCTCTTCAGGAAGTTTCTGACAAGATGGCTTCTCATGAGAATAACTTCATGTATATGCCTATCGTGAACATCCTCAGAAAGTCAGGACAGGAGCTTTTCAATCAGTATAAGGAGATCGGAGTAGGCACTCAGATCGCTTATGAGGTATGCTGGGATAAGCTGACTCCTGAGGTGACAGAATGCTTCAAGGAAATCGTAGACGGCAATTCAAAGCTTTGGGTAAATTCTATCTGGGGCTCATTGTGTGCATATGTTGATGATGATGCCGCTCTTGAGTATGGAGCTGATAAGATTTATGGACAGCTTGTTGATATGGGTGCTACAATGATCCAGACTGACCGTCCGGAATTCCTTATCAACTATCTCCGCTCACGCGGTCTGCATGACTAATCTCACGAAAATGACCTATGAGTAAATTCATTGATTTTTATAAGACGAGTCGACCTTCGCAGCAGAAGGTGGCTCCTGAGAAATCGGAAAAGCTTTATAAAAGGCTCAGATTCGAGTCCTTTGTAGCTGGAACATTGGGATACTCGCTTTACTATGTATGCCGTACCAGTCTCAATGTGATGAAACAGCCTATCATCGACAGCGGCTTCCTTGATGCTGCTCAGCTCGGTGTCATCGGCTCATGTCTTCTTTTCGCATACGCGATAGGAAAATTCGTCAACGGATTCCTTGCCGACCATAGCAATATCAAACGTTTCATGGCGACAGGTCTTCTCGTTTCTGCCTTGTGTAATTTCCTTTTGGGTGCTTTGGGATTCTGGGAAGGTGCAGTAATGGCTTCAAGCATGGGAATGTTTCTTGCCTTTGCTGTAATCTGGGCAATCAGCGGATGGAGCCAGTCTATGGGATCTCCTCCTGCAATCATTGCATTGTCACGTTGGTATCCTATCTCTCAGAGAGGAACATTCTATGGTTTCTTCAGCGCGAGCCATAATATCGGAGAGTGGCTTTCATTCCTTTTTGTAGGTCTTGTAGTGGCTGCTTTCGGATGGCAGTGGGGCTTCTTCGGTTCTGCGACTGCCGGTATCATCGGTGTGGTCATCATCGTGTTCTTCATGCATGATACCCCTGAGAGCAAGGGTCTTGAGCCGGTAGAGATCCTCGCAAAGGAGATGACTCCAGAGGAGTATGCTCAGGCACAGGCTAAAAAGAAGGCAGAAGCGGCTGACAAAGGTGACAAGGATGAGGTTACTTCACTTCAGAAGAAGGTGCTTCTTAATCCTGGAGTATGGATCATCGCTCTTTCAAGCGCATTCATGTATATAAGCCGTTATGCGATCAATGGCTGGGGTACACTCTTTCTTCAGAAGGTAAAGGGCTTTGAGCTTTCAGAAGCTACATTCCTTATTTCCATCAATGCACTCTGCGGTATCTTCGGTACAATCCTTTCTGGATGGTTCTCTGACAAGGTATTCAAGGGCGACAGACGTTATCCTGCACTGCTCTTCGGTGCTCTCAACTCGGTAGCTCTCGCCATTTTCCTATACGGAGGCAATTCATGGTGGCTCAATGCCTTTGCAATGGTTCTCTTCGGAACAGCTATCGGAGTGCTCATCTGCTTCCTTGGCGGACTTATGGCGGTAGACCTTGTGCCAAGAAAGGCTTCTGGTGCAGCTCTTGGAGTTGTCGGTATGGCCAGCTACGCTGCTGCGGGTATCCAGGATATCGTCAGCGGTCTGCTTATTGACAAGAACATCACTACAGAGATTGTTGACGGCGTATCACAGCAGGTATATGACTTCGGTCCGGCTATCGTATTCTGGATCGCTGCATCAGTGATATCTTTCGTCCTTCCTCTGTTCAACTGGAGCAAGACTAAGGTAAAGAGATAGTTCTGGTATAAAAATGGATTATGATTCCCCGGCTGCGGTCACATCTGCAAGCCGGGGAATTATGTATAGAAGAATCTTACTATTATTGACTGCGCTTCTTCTGACAGCGGCGCAGACTTATGCTCAGACTCCGATAGAGAAACTGATCATAAAATACGGTAATATCAGCGGTGCAAAAGAGATTTCTGCATCCGGAAGCAAGATGGCAGTAGCTCGTGTCATGATGAAGCATACTCCTGTGGCACCTGTTGCTGAAGATGTGGATAAGGTCTCGATACTTAAGATGGCAGGGGCCTCGCGTCAGAGCCTTGAGATGTTCGAGAACGATCTGCAGAAAGTGCTTAAGTCGTATGAATATTACGGAACTCAGGAAGAGCCGAATGGAAAGGTCGATGTCTATGTGATGCGTTCCGGTACATCTGTCATCAAGGAACTTGTGGTCTATAATCCGGAAAACCATACTTTGAACAGCTTTTACGGAAGCTTTCCGCTTGATGCCCTGATGAAGATTGCAAAGAAGTGATATTTCCAAAAATATGCGTATTTTTGTGGAATGGAGTTGAATAACGCATATATGATACCGACTTCTGCAAAAGAGGTCAAGGCTTTGGGATGGGACTATATTGATGTGATTCTCTTTACAGGAGATGCATTCATCGATCATCCTTCTTTTGGTACGGCAGTGATTGCCAGATGGCTTCAGAAATATGGTTACAGAGTGGCAGTCGTGCCACAGCCGAATTGGAGAGATGACCTCAGGGACTTCCGCAAGCTTGGAGCCCCGAGACTTTATTTCGGAGTCAATGCCGGTGCAATGGATTCAATGGTGAATCATTACACCGCAGCAAAGCGTCTTCGCTCCGATGATGCCTATACTCCAGAAGGCAAGGCCGGTCAGCGTCCTGACTATGCAGTTACTGTATATACCAAGATACTGAAGCAGGTATATCCTGATATTCCTGTAATCATAGGTGGTATCGAGGCTTCACTCAGGCGTGTAACTCATTATGATTATTGGCAGGATGCCCTCAAGCCTTCCATTCTCGTCGACAGCGGTGCAGACTGGCTCTGTTACGGAATGGGAGAAAGGACGATGATTGAGTTTACCAAGGCAATTGAAGCCGGACGTAATGTCAATGATATCAGGAAGATTCCTCAGCTCGGCTTCTATATGGACGGCCGCTGCAAGATTAAGGATGCGGTCATCCTCAATTCATTCGAAAGATGCTGTAAGGATAAGGTATCCTTTGCAGAGAATTTCCATGTGATCGAGACTTATGCGAATATGCTCTGTCCTCCGGTACTGATAGAGCCGGTAGGGAAGGGCTATGTACAGATCAACCCGACCTGGCCGCCTGCGACTCAGGAGGAAATGGACTCGTTCTGGGATCTGCCCTTCACAAAACTTCCGCATCCGAGATACAAGGGTAAGCATATTCCTGCCTTTGAGATGATCAAGTTCTCCATCAATACCCATAGAGGATGCTTCGGCGGTTGTAATTTCTGTACCATTGCAGCTCATCAGGGTAAGTTCATCCAGTCACGAAGCGAGGATTCCATCATCAAGGAAATAAAGGGATTGAACAGCCTGCCTGGCTTTGCAGGCAATATTTCTGACGTGGGAGCTCCTACGGCAAATATGTACGGCATGAAGGGAAAGAATCCTGAATTGTGCTCAAAATGTCGCCGTAAATCATGTCTGTTCCCTGCTCCATGCAAGAATATGGACCGTTCTCATGAAAGACTCCTGAAACTTTATGACAGGATTGCTGCTGTCAAGGGAATACGTCATGCCTATATCGGCAGCGGCATCAGATATGACCTCTTCCTGGATGAGAAAGGATTTGTCGACGAAAGCTCATATCCATATCTCAAGGAACTTATACTTGAACATACTTCAGGCCGTCTCAAGGTGGCTCCTGAACATACTGAAGACTCGGTGCTCAAGCTTATGGCCAAGCCTTCATTCAGGCTTTTCGAACGTCTCAGGCTGGAATTCGACAATATCGTACGTTCAAGTGGAAAGAAATGTGAGCTTGTACCATATTTCATTTCCGGACATCCTGGCTGCGGTATGAAAGAAATGCAGAGGCTCGCGAGAACCCCTGCACTTAAAGGCTTGTATATGGATCAGGTTCAGGATTTCACTCCTACACCGATGACCACATCTTCTGTCATGTATTATACCGGACTCGATCCTAAGAACCTTGAAAAGGTCTTTGTGGAAAGAGATATTCAGAGAAAGAAGGAACAGAAATCCTTCTTCTTCCGCAGAGGAAAGTAGACTTTACATCCAACCCTTTGCCAGACCACCTTCGCTGGTTTCTTTGTACAGGGATGGGAGATCATGTCCGGTTTCCTTCATTACCCTTACTGCCTGATCGAATGAAACTCGATGCTGACCGTCTGTGTAAAGGGCGTAGATACCTGCGTCAAAGGCACGTGCGGCTGCATAAGCATTTCTCTCGATACATGGAATCTGTACCAGACCGCATACCGGGTCGCAGGTAAGTCCGAGATGGTGCTCAAGACCCATTTCAGCAGCATATTCAATCTGTGACGGACTTCCACCCATGAGCTGGGCTACGGCTGCCGCTGCCATTGCACAAGCGACTCCTACTTCTCCCTGACATCCTACTTCTGCTCCGGATACGGATGCATTATGCTTGACGATATTGCCGATAAGACCGCAGGTAGCAAGTGCACGTACGATTCTTGCGTCGCTGAAATTATACCTTGTCTGCATGTGATACAGTACACTTGGAACAACTCCGCACGAACCGCAGGTAGGAGCTGTAACTATAGTACCTCCGGCAGCATTTTCCTCACTCACTGCAAGCGCATAGGCGAACACGAGACCTCTGGTCTTGAATGTGTCTCCCTGTCCGAAAGCTCTGACATGATAGCTGAGTGCCTTTCTGCGAAGGTTGAGCGGTCCCGGAAGTACTCCTTCCTGTTCGATTCCACGCTCGACAGCCTCCTTCATGACCTTCCATACAAGTTCGAGGTGCTGCCATACTCCTGAATTCTTGCCCTCTATCTCATCTACATATTCCCAATATGACTTACCTGTCCTGTTGCACCAGTCCATGATTTCAGTAAGAGTGGTCATGTCATAAAGAGAGGATTCGTCCTCTGTTTCCAATGGATGCTCCATGCATATGATATCGCCGCCACCTACGCTATAATATGTCCACTTGTCATAAAGGTCTCCGTCCAGGTTCCTGGCAGCTATCTTCATTCCGTTAGGATGTACCTGAAGGTTTTCCTTGGGATACCATACTATCTCGACATCACCCTTGCGTCTTTCCATGCTTTCCAGGGTGTCTTTCTCTGTCCAATGCCATGAAGCGAATGCCTCCTGGATTGCAACGTCAGTAAGGTGGCCCTTTCCTGTCGCAGCAAGGGAACCATAAAGCTCTACATGCAGGCTTTCAGCCTCAGGATGATTTTCCATATATGACCTTACAGCCTTATATGGTCCCATAGTGTGGCTGCTTGACGGACCTTTGCCTATCTTGTATATATCTTTGATCGATTTCATTTCCGTATCTGTTTAAAAGTTCATTTCATCAGGGAATTCGACTCCCCATTCTTTTCTCAGGCCGTCCATGATTTCAAGGACGCGCAGAATCTCATCATGAGGCATTGCATCAGGCTCTATCTTGCCGGCTCTGATTGCATCTATGCAGGCCTGTACCTGATATTCAAAGCCGCTGATCTGCTGGGGTACCTCCACTGTCCTGACATGCTCTGCTCCGCGACGGTAGATGTCGAAGCGCAATGGGTTGTTGATGTTATCAGCTATGACATAGCCTTTCTCTCCGCTGACAATACCTTGACGGTCATCAGCACAAAGAATAGAAGCGGCAAGCATGGCTGTCTTTCCATCCCTGTACTGGAAAGTGAAGCTCTCCTGCATATCCATTCCTTCTTCATTCCTGATACATGTGGACTTGATACTCTCAATATCAGAACCGAAGTTCATAAGGGCGAAATTGATGCAGTAGACTCCAAGGTCAAGAAGGGCACCTCCTCCCAGTTCAGCCTTACGGAGTCTCTCCTTGCCTGCAACCGGGTAACTGAGGCTTGCCTTAAGGAAGCTTGGCGTGCCGATCTCACCGCTGGCAATGATTTCTTCAAGTATTCTTCTTGAAGGTTCATATCTTGTCCAGATGGCCTCGGCAAGGAATACCTTCTTTTCTCTTGCCAGGTCTATCACGTCCTGAGCCTGAGCCTTGTTGAGCATGAAGGCCTTTTCGCAAAGGACAGCCTTGCCCTTTTCAAGACACATGCGTACATGTCTGTGGTGGAAGGAGTGAGGGGTAGCAATATAGATAAGTTCAACCTGAGGATCATCTATAAGTTCCTCATAGCTGCCATATGCCTTACAGAAACCGTATTTATCCTTGAAATACTGCGCTTTTTCAATACTTCTTGAAGCGACAGCATAAGCCTCTGCTTCGGGCATCTGGGTCAATGTCCAGGCCATCTTTTCAGCTATGTGGCCCGCACCTATTATTCCGACTCTGAACTTTTCCATAGTACTGTGATGATGAGCGCGCAAAGATAGTGATTTATCCTGAAAACAGGCATAGAACTTGCCCTGTGAGACATGCCATGAGAAGCAGAAATATCATACTCCCCATCATTTTTGCTTTGCTTTTCAGCATTGCTGCCGATGCACAGGATCCTGACACATTGAATGAAGGAAAGGGCATCAGGAAAGATTCTATGGCAATGGCAGAGGGAGTTGACAGTGTAGGCTATTTCCCGCATAGGATAGCAAATATGCTTCCATCAGATATCTTTATACCTTCTGACCGAATGTGGGGCCTGACTCCTTGGATGGGAGGACCGGTCACAAGACCTGTAGTGCATGTGATTCCTGTATATGGATTCAACGGTTACAGTTTCGGTAAGTTTACAGTGGACCATTGGGATAAATTCTTCTCGAACCTTCTGTCCTATAATCAGATCAATGTGCCGGGAGTTATAGATTCTCAGGTCATGCTTCTGGGCAATACCTTGTCTTTGGGCAAGAAGAGAAAGCTGTTCTTTACAAGCGGAATCCTTTATGGAAGGCATTATGGAGTTTGGGGAAACATGTTGGGCATGGGCTCAAGAGAAGGTCTGATCTTCCGTCCTAACGGCTATCTCATGTTTACGATATGGACTCAGGAGTATCAGTCTGTATATGCCTATTCTCCAGTAGTGTATGCTTATCCTGGTGAGGGTACAGCTGCAACAAGATTGCCTGCGTCGCCACTGATGGTATCATATGGCGCGCAGGCATATTTTCTTGCAGGTCAATTCTGGATAGGTGTCGGCGCTTCATTCTGGAATGCCGAGCCCGTTCATTAGAGATAGTCTTCGAAGTAATTTGTAATCTTCTGATTGAGGTGTACTCTGTCCTTGCCCATCACATTGTGCTCGTGGCATGGATAAGGGAAGTAATCCACCTGAACATTGTTCTTGACACACTCTCTAACAAAGCTGAGGCTGTGCTCCCATACAACTACAGGGTCGATTGCGCCCTGGCAGATGAGAAGCTTGCCCTTAAGATCTTTGGCCTTGTTGATAAGGCTGGTCTTGGCATATCCCTCAGGATTTGTTTCAGGATTGTCCATATATCTTTCTCCGTACATCACCTCGTACCACTTCCAGTCAATTACAGGACCACCTGCCACTGCTACCTTGAATACATCAGGATAGTTTGTGATAAGAGAGATTGTCATGAAGCCACCGTAGCTCCAACCATGTACTCCGATGCGGTCCTTGTCTACATATGGAAGCTCCATGAGCATGTTCACACCCACCATCTGGTCTGCCATTTCTGCCTGGCCGCACTGTCCGTGGATAGCCTGCTCGAAGTCGATACCTCTGTTCTGAGTACCTCTGTTGTCCTGAACATAAACGAGATATCCCTTCTGAGCCATATTCATTTCCCATCTGCGGAGTTCAGCCATGTAAGTGTCCTTTACCATCTGTGAGTGCGGACCACCGTATACATATACAACTACAGGATATTTCTTTGAAGGATCAAAGTCAAGAGGCTTGATGAGTCTGTAGTAGTTGTCATATTTACCGTCAGCACTCTTTACTGTTCCAAGAGAAATTTCTGTATATGCATAGTCGAGGGTTGGGTCTTCTGCTGTAAGAAGATTGCGGAGAGTCTTACCATCTGCCAAGCAGAGATCTATTACTCTTGGAACGCTGAGGCTGCTCCATGAATCCACAAAATGAGCACAATCCGGACTCATTGTGATGTCATGCCATCCTGCCTCGGTAGTGAGTCTTTCTGGCTTAGCTGCCTTGACCGCTGCTATACCCTTTGAAGTATGTGTCTTGCTTACCTTGATGCCGATACGGAAGAGGTGATTCTCTACAGGTGAAACCTCTGCTGATGTATAGTATACATATTTGCCGTCATTAGCAAGATATTGAACGTCTGCATCAGTTGCTGTGAGTCTTGTGATGTTGCCGTTAAGATCGCAGAGATAAAGGTTGCGGTATCCGTCACGGTTGGCTGTCCTGTAGATGAACAGATTGTCTGCTCCCTTGACAAACCAGACAGGGTTATACGGCTCTACATACTTCTCATTGTCTTCAGTAAGGAGTGTCTTCACATATTCTCCAGTAGCAGAGTCATATACATTAAGCTTCATGTGCTTCTGACTTCTGTCAAGAACCTGAATGAGGACCTGACTCTCGTCCGGTGTCCAGCTGATGTTGGTAAGATATCTGTCCTCACCGAAATCATCTGCCTTGACATATACGACATTGCCGCTTGCAAGGTCATATATTCCGAGACCGACTCTCTCAGAGTCCATACCTGCCATCGGATATTTGATTTCCTTGAGGCTGCCAGTTCTTGTCGTGATGTCAAGAAGAGGGAAGGTGCTTACCTTGCTCTCGTCCTTTCTGTAGAATGCAAGCTTGTTGCCCTTAGGAGCCCAGAATATACCGTCAGATATGCCGAACTCGTTACGGCTTACGAACTGTCCGTATGTGATCTGCTCGTTTTCGCTTACAGCAACAGGCTTTACATTTCCATCTGCGTCACAGATATAGAGGCTCTGTCCGCTTGTGAATGCAACAGCTCCGTTTGCTGCATCGCTGAAATTGGCAGCATCTTTCGGAATATCTGAACCAGCCTTTGACATGGCTTCAGACCTCTTTGGCTTATATTCAGCTGATGCTCCGTCTGCGATGGACATGATCTGCCATTTGCCGTCCTTGAGCATTGTGAGGCTGTCGCAGCCTTGCCAGCTGCACCAGAGATTAGCCGGGCTGAGTTCGCGTGAAAGAGTAGTCTCTTCCATTGTAAGAATCTTTCCGGAAGCATCATTAGCCGGTCTGGTCTTGATGATTCCGCTTTGTGCCGATAATGTGAATCCCAAGCAAAGGGTGCTCAGGAGCAGGATAGTACGTTTCATATATATATCTGATTTTATTTTCTTTATGATTCAGCCTGATGAAAAGCTGCTGACAGGCACAAAGATAACAATAATGTCTGTCATAGCTGTCAAATCTAATTAATTATACTTATATTTGTCAGGATATAGGAGAAAATCATAATTAATAATACAGATATGGAAAGAACACTAGTAATCCTTAAGCCGGGATGCCTTCAGAGAGGCCTTATCGGTGAAGTTATTTCAAGATTTGAGAAAAGAGGTCTCAAGCTCGTAGCTATGAAGATGGTTCAGCTTGATGAGGAGATTCTCAAGGTACATTATGCACACCTTCTTGACAGACCATTCTTCCCTTGGCTCAGAGATGGTATGATGGCTGCTCCGGTTATCCTTTGCTGCTGGGAGGGTTATAGCGCAGTACAGGTTGTACGTGATATGGCTGGTGCTACAAAGGCAAGCAAGGCAGTTCCAGGAACTATCCGTGGAGACTATAGCCTCAGTGCACAGGAGAATATCGTTCACACTTCAGACTCTCTTGAGAATGCAGAGATCGAGCTCAAGCGTTTCTTCGTTGAGTCAGACTATTGCAACTATACTTCTCCACTTGATCCGTTCAAGTATGCACCAGACGAATATTAATCGATCATCATTCTTGAATTGACATATCGTCATTCTGACGCAATCGGGAATCAAATAAAAAACAGCTCGTGGACCAATCCACGAGCTGTTTTTCTGTATATTGCTGTATAGGCCTTATACCATGAGGGCAGCGATAAGTGCAAGGATCGCATAGAACTCAGGGAAAGCGGCGTAGATCATGGTGTTGGTCTGAACGTCATGTCCCTGTGAGATACCGATGATACCGTTAGCACAAACCTGACCCTGGCGGATTGCAGAGAAAAGACATACAACGCCTACTGCGATACCAACAGCGAAAAGTACGATACCGTCAGCTGCAAAGTCTTTGCTGATCCACATAAGGAAAGCTACGAAACCGTAGAGACCCTGTGTTGCAGGCATGGCAGAAAGGATCATGTAAGAAGAAGACTTCTCTGGGTTCTTCTTAAGAGCACCTTCTGCTGCGTTACCAGCAATTGTAGTTCCGATAGAACTTCCGATACCTGCGAGGCCGAGCATGCATGCGAGGCCGATGTAACCAAGAATTTCGTTCATAATGTTTAAAGTTTTATTAGTTATTATTTAATTATTCCTTGTTTGTTGTGAGCGGATTATAGGCTGCGCCCTTGCCTTCATAACCTGCATTCTTGAAATACTCTACGAATGTGAGTCGGAGAGGGTGTACGAATGCTCCGAGTGATGACATCAGAACGTTCAGCACATGACCGAAGAGAAGAATGAGTACGAACGGTATCCAAGTGAGGAAGTTGTCACCTCTTACCATCTCTGCGAGATTGTTGAATGCCTGTCCGAGCATACCTCCTGCGAGTCCGAGTGCGAAAAGACGGATGTAGCTGAGTACGTCACCGAGGATACCTGTAGCCATGTTATATGTGTCCCAAAGGCCTGCTCCGATGTTGATCAGAGGGTTTCTTCCCGGTGTGTTGAATATGTAGATTGCAAGTGCTGAAAGCGCACCGATCACGATAACTGCCCATTTGATTGCAGCTGGTGAAAGGATGTTGCCTACTCCGAGGATAGCCACGATAAGACCACCCACTATGAGAAGGAGCCAACCCCATGCGCTTATTGTTTCCTTGAATCCGAATCTCTTTGTATATCCGATTGCCTTTACAGTCATTGCAAGGCAGATGTGGAATACTCCGATACCAAGAGCGAGGAGCATCTGGATGTTGAACATTCCCATGCCAGGAACCTCGACTTCACCGACGATCATGCACTTCTTCAGGAACTCAGGCACCCATGTGGCATCGTAAAGGCTCATTCCGAAGAATGTACCGAGTACTGTACCTACTACCATGGTACCGGCTCCAAGGATGGAGATAATCGTTCCAAGTCCGTCAAACATTGCAAACTTGACCCATCCCTTGTTCAGCAGGAGTCCGAAAAGAAGCAGTACTATACCGTATCCTGCATCTCCAAGACACATAGCAAAGAACAGGAGGTAGAAAGGAGCAACGATCGATGTAGGATCGAACTCGCTGTAGACAGGCATACCGTACATTCCTGTGAATGACTCGAACTGTCTTGTAAACCAGTTGTTCTTAAGCTTGATAGGTGGATTGTCCTCCTCTACGGCTTCTTCCTTGAGATAGAACACTCCCATCTTGTCGAATGCCTCGCTGAGCTGCTCGTCGTCCTCTACCGGAGCAAAACCGGTGAACACGGAAATCAGGTTGTCTGCCGCTCCGACTGCTGATGAGTCTGCAAGGTAACGGTCGAGTTCCACAAGATCCTTGTTGCAGGCCTCCTTGATGGCAGGAATATAATCCTTTGCATTGAGGATACCGGCTTTGCAGCTGACGATCTCATCGTGGATTCTACCTGCCTCAGCAGCAGCTTCTGCATATGTTCCTTCCGGAACAGCAGTCTCAGGAACAGGGAAAGAATATTCCTCGTCCTTTGGAGTCACGGTCACGAACCATACCTTCTTTCCATCGTTTTCTACGACCTGAAGAGGGTAGAGCTCAGTCCATGCCTGTTCAAAGCGCTTTGCGTCAACGCAGTAGTATCTTACTGTATATCCAAGATCTTTCAGGCCATCCACAGCAGCCTTGTCATAATCTCCCCAAGGGAGTCTTGCCTTCATCTGCTTTTCAGCATTGGCATTGGCTGCATTAAGTTCTGCAAGTCTTGTTCTGCAGTCTTCTACATATTTTACAGGATCGTCTTCTACAGTAACTGTTGCCTTTGAAATAGCTTCTGCATCAGCGTCCTTAGAGTAGTCGATGCCTTCAAGGAACTCAAGAACCTTCTTGGCTCTTGTCGCCTTGGCAAGCATCTCTGAAGAGTCCTGGTCTACAGGCTTGACAGAACGGCTGATATCCACGACTCCGAGCTCCTGAAGCTGCTCCAGGAAGCCCTCCTTCTCTCCTGTCATGAGGATGAAGGAATATTTTGTCATTTTAGTTATCATTGTTCTCCTCCTCTTCTTCTATAGCATGTCTGCTCTTTACGATCTTGGAAGCTGCCTTAGAGAGGTTCTCCTCGTCTTCCATGTATCGTTTGATCTTTCTGATTGCCTCCTGATATCCAGGAATCTGAACCTTCTCGTAGAGGTTTACCTTCTGAGTGGTCTTCTTTCTCTGGAAATCCAGAATGCGTGACTTCTCCATATAGACCTCAGACTCGATTCCAAGTCTTGAGAGTTCCTTGAGTATCGCCACTCCGTCCGCATACCATGCAGGGCAGTTGAAGGCGTTGAACTCATTGATCTC